>PVML01004379.1_pt1 | contig 19801 bp, 18 predicted proteins | sample 1853371 | NCBI WGS metagenome assembly PVML01 (sample SAMN08533508, study PRJNA380276) | Human gut metagenome, whole genome shotgun sequencing project. | isolation source: participant 1, chromium library | host: Homo sapiens | collected 2017 | reverse complement strand
TTTTGATATAAATATTACATTAGAATCTGGTCAGCGGATAGAACCGGCGCTTATTCAGAAATTAAAAGATCTTCCAGACGTGAAAGAACAGACAACTTATACGATGGCAATGTGTGCAAGTTGGCTTTCGGAGCAAGAATTGTCTAAAGAATTTCTTTCATATGGAGGATTTGATACGAAAGCAGCTGGAGAATATGTTGTTAAACGTGATGGCAGATATAGAATTCCTTGTACATTAATTGGTCTGGAACAGGATACTTATAATGCTTATCTAAAGAATGCAGGAATTTCCTCCCATAATTCCAGATCAGCTGTTATTGTTAATTCAGTTGCAAAGAATCCGGATGCTAGGGGTTATGAAGCAAAAAAAGAGCAGGTGTCATATCTGGATATAAAAGAAGGTCAGAGGTTACAATTAACGGAAAAGTTTTTAGACTCTGTTCAAGGAAATTATAGTTTTGATATTCAAATATCTTCTGTACTTACAGAGATGCCAGACATAGGTTTGAATGTTGCTTTTTATACTCTGCCTATTATTGTACCTATGGAAGAGTATTATGAGATTATAAAAAATTTTGGGGAAGATCGTGCAGTATATAATTATAGAACCTATATGAATCTTCGTACTGAGCAAGGGAAAGATGTTATAGTACAAAGTCGAGCGGATCAACTTTGTGGTAAATATTTGAGTAAGAATGATTTTTTTACTTCCAGTAAAACACAAAGAGCATCTGATAGAGATAAACTGACAAATGCTACAATGTTAATTGTTTATAGTTTGACAGCACTTTTTGGGCTTGTTGGTATTTCATCGGCAGTGGCAGCTATATTAAATAGTTTATATCAAAGAAAAAAGGAGTTTGCTATGTTGCGCTCTGTCGGTCTTGATAAAAAAGGGCTATGTCACTTACTTTATACAGAAGGATTTCTTCTTGTAATCAAACCTTTGTTAATAGGGATCTCAATACTAATTTTAGTCAGTACCATATTAATTTGTCTACAGGATATAACAGTTATAGAATTTCTTAAGGTTTTTCCGTTCTGGGGGGTAGTAGTATATATCATACTCACATTTGCCATCATCAGAGGAATCTATATGGTGGCATCCCGGAAAATTTGTAGGGATATTATTGTTGAAGTTTTAAAAGATGAAACCGTTTAGGATTATAAAAAATGAAATATATCAAATTAAAACATTTTTAAGTAGTTTCATAGAATTTTAGGACATTTCTGCAACATTTGACCTTTACCATATACTCATCAAACAAAGAAAGGAAGTAGTGATTATGACAATTTTACAGACAAAGGATTTAAAAAAATATTATGGAACAGAACCGAATATAACTCGTGCTTTAGATGGTGTGAATTTTTCAGTGGAGCAGGGAGAATTTGTGGCAGTAGTTGGTACTTCAGGATCCGGAAAATCCACGTTGCTTCATATGATGGGAGGATTAGATACTCCCACATCAGGAAGTGTCGTTGTGGCAGGGAAGGAACTAGCCAAAATGAATGATGAACAGCTCACTATTTTTCGCAGGAGGAATATCGGCTTTATCTTCCAAAATTACAATCTGGTTCCGATTTTAAATGTTTATGAAAACATTGTCCTTCCGGTAGAGTTAGATGGAGATACCATAGATCAGAAATTTATGGATGAAGTCGTTACTATGCTGGGATTGGAAGATAAGCTGAAAAGTATGCCAAATAATCTTTCCGGCGGTCAGCAACAGAGAGTGGCGATTGCAAGAGCCTTGGTTGCTAAGCCTGCAATTGTGTTGGCCGATGAACCTACAGGAAACCTTGATTCTAAAACCAGTGCGGATGTTTTGGGATTGCTTCAGAGAACCAGTAGAGAGTTCGATCAGACGTTAGTAATGATTACACATAACAATGCTATTGCACAGCTTGCTGATCGTATTGTGAGGATCGAAGATGGAAAAATAGTAGGGTAGGGGGGAGTTGTATGACGTTACCTTTTGAAAATGATACAACAGAAATAATTCGTAAAATTGTTTCTGCACAATTAAAACATGATAAATTAAAAAAATATCTCTCTATTTTTGCAATTTCTCTTGCAACATTTTTAATGACAGCAGTATTATTACTCGTTTCAGGAATCATAGAAGTGAATACAAATGGTGGAAACAGTATTACAGGTTCTTATCAGGCCCTTGTTTCTGGTCTTACAAAACAACAATATGAAAAATTGTCTACGGATGAACGAATAGAAAAATTAGGATTTAATGCATTAGTAAAAAGTGCTTCTTACGATGGCTTACAATTAAATATTTCTTGTTCCAATGAAGATAGTTTAGTGTTAAATGGATTATCTGTTTCTGAAGGGAACATGCCACAGAAGAAAAATGAAATTTTAGTTGAAAAAGATTATCTGTCAAAACAGGGGATTGATGCGAAAATTGGCGATAAAATTGTTTTGCCAGGAGAAAACAATCAAGAAGGACAAGATTTTGTCATTTCCGGTTATATAAAAACTTCTGCGAAGGGAACAGAACGTTCGTTGTATGCAGCTATTGTTTCTATGGAATATTTTCTTGATATAGACGGTTGGAATTCATTGTCACCAATGGCAATGTTCCGTTTAAAATCTCAATATGCCTCTGGAAGTGAACAAATTCAAAATGTGATTACAAAAATCTGTGAAGAAGCGGGGATTTTACAGTCACCATCTATCAATCATGCTTATTTAGAATTGAGCCAGCCATCTGTTTTATTGGTATTAGCAGGAATTGCCGGATTAGCAATTGTTATTATGGCAGGAGTTTTGGTTATTTACTGCATATTTTATATTTCTATAATCAATTCTATTCGTGAATATGGCCAGCTTCGTACCATAGGAATGACAGAAAAACAGATTAAAAGATTAGTGTACAAAGAAGGGACTTCTTTATCCTTGATAGCAATACCGATAGGTCTTATAGTGGGAACATTTTTATCGTATTTTTTGGTTCCGCAGGGATTTCAATTTAAAAATATACTTTGGGCGTATCCTATTGTTATATTATTTTCTTATATGACAGTACGATTATCTATTAGAAAACCAGCAGTTATTGCATCAAGCGTATCACCGATAGAGGCGTATCGATTTGAGACGGGTTCAAATTGTGGGGATAAACATAAAGGGAAAAAGATAACTCCTATTTCATTGGCAAAAGAGCAGATTTTGCGAGATAAAAAAAAGAATGTTCTAACGATTACATCTCTGGTTTTAACAGGAGTATTGTTGTTTGGAACTTCTTCCGTACTTTCATCTATTAACGCAAAGGATATGGCATTGTCTGGATTTTCATTAGGACAATTTTATATCCGAATACAAGATCAGGAATTAAGAGAAAATTCTTTAGAAACTGTTGAAAGCAATAATCCATTTACAGAAGAATCCTATAGTGCTTTCAGTCAAGTAAGTGGTGTAAAACAAATAACAACAATTACCAATCTTCCGGTGTCTAATAACTTAAATGCAAAGGAATCAGATGGTGCAATTGTTGGATTTGAAGAAAACGACATGGATTTAATCAGAGAATGTAATTTAGGTAACGATATCCCGGAATATCAAGAAATGACATCTAAAAATCAGATTATTATTGGGCGTCCAAGTGATTTTGAAGCATATTTTGGAATACAGCCGGAAGTTGGAAATTCTATAAAACTAAAAATATTTGACGGTACCGAGACAAAAGAGATGGATTTCAAAATTGCCGCCGTATTGGATGAAAGTAAAATTGGAAATAATGGAGACAAAATTGACATGTTGTTACTTCCAAATGCTTCTATGGAAAAAATCACCTCATCTAATATGACATATCAGTGGGTGATTCGTGTGGATGAAAAGATGGAGCAACAGGCAGAAAAAGAAATCAGACAGATTCTTGTGGCAAATCCACGATTAGCTGTTACTACATTATCTGGAGCTATTGCCCAAAATGAGAATTTCTTACAAGGAATGATTTTGGCACTTGCTGTAATTATTACATTTATCAGTTGCTTTGCAATTATGAATTTATTAAATACCATTTTTACAGGCGTGATTGTTAGACGAAAAGAATTTGCTCTTATGCGATCCGTAGGAATGACACAAAAACAGCTTACAACCATGGTATGTTGTGAAGGGTTGATTATTGTTTCTGTAGGATTGATGATGTCTTTGATTGTTGGTGGTCTTATCGGTTATCTTCTTTGTGCTTTGTTAAAAAATGGGTTGATGACATACTTAAATTATCAGTTTCCATTTCGTGTGACATGGGTTTATTGTATGTTAGTTGTGATTTGTTCTTTGTTGGTATCAGAGATTGCGTTAAGGCATCAAAAAAATATGTCTCTTATTGAACTCTTAAGGAGGTGACACATATGATGCTGCCTTTTGAAAATGATACAAAAACCATAATAAAGCGTATATCTCGCAGGAATATATCAGCAAATCGAAAAAGAAATATCTTTATCATTATTACGATTGTACTTGCGAGTACATTATTATCTGCAATTACCCTTTATGGATTTGGAATTACACAGAAAACAAAAAATCTAAATAAAAAAACAGCACAGATTGTATATCATGCAATTTCAGAAAAAGAGGGTTCGGAATTATACAAAGAAAAAGAGATCGCGTGGATTGGAGAATTTTTCAATGCATTTTCGGAAGAAATAAACCATTCAACCGTAAATTTTACTTACGCAAATGCAGATATGTTACAATCTCAAAGTATGCCTTATTCGGGAAAGTTACCAACTGCGGAAGATGAAATTGTATTACAGGAATCTTTTTTGGACAGCTTGGGGTATTCAACTGAATTAGGACAGACAATTAAAATACCATTTTCTGACGGGATGAATCATGATTTCAGGTTGACAGGAATCTTAAATGTTGAAACCGGAGATATTGGACGATATACAGCTATTATATCGAAAGAATTAGTGAAACAACAGTATGGAAATAATACGGTTATAGATTATTACCTTGGATTAAAAGACGCTCAAAACATGAGCGAAGAAGATGCTACGGAATATGCAGACATTCTTGCAAAACAATTACACATCCCCGATGATAATGTGATTGTTCGCTCCACTTATTTTAATGTGAAGAGTGAAAATTCTGGAAGTGAAATGCTATTTTATTTCGTGATTGGATTTGTAACCTTTATTGGCTCCGGCATTGTGATCTATTCCATTTTTTATATTTCCGTTGCAAGCAATATACGTAACTATGGACAGCTTCGCACGATTGGAACAACGAAACGGCAGATTAAAAAAATGGTTTACCGAGAAGGGAAATTACTTGCTGCTGTTGGTATTTCCATTGGTTTGATTATAGGTAACGTAATCGGATATTTTCTGATTCCGGAGGGCTGGTACTGGCTGACTTCCTTATGTGTGACGATTGGGTGTGGGTTCTTTGCTTTTACAATGGTAATACTCTCTATTCATACTCCTGTAAAAAAAGCTGCCGCAGTATCTCCAATGGAGGCTCTTCGATATTCGGATTATAAAGGAAAGTCTAAAGAAAGTTCGGCGTTGTACCGAAAAATAACGCCTGCATCACTTGCTAAAATGAATCTGTCCAGGCAAAAAACAAAATCTATATTAACCATATTTTCACTCGCATTTGGAGGCGTGTTAGTTGTATTGATTTCAACGATATTAGTTTCCTATGATGGAGTTGCAGAAGCGCGTGGGAGGGATTTTTCAAAAGGCGAATTTAATATTCACCTTAATGCTAATCAATCCTTTGATACTGCAAAAGTTTCGTTGACTAAATTACAACAAAAAAATATGCTGAATGAAAATTTTGTGAAAACAATCGAAGCTATCGATGGTGTTACCGGAATCAAGCGGTGGTATTATACGGACGCAGAATATCGTGTAAATGGAATTTCTGAAGATTGGATTCAGGGATTTAGTCAAGATGAACAATCTGATTTAGAAAAAAATCTCATAAAAGGAACCGCTGATTATGATGAATTGATTGCGGACAATGGAATTATCCTATTACAAGAACGTGCAGATCTCAATGGAATGGATGTTGCTTTAGGTGATACAGTAGAAGTTGATTACGAAAATGTATCCGGTGATATTATGACGAAAACTTATACTGTGAAAGGCATAGTAAGCGATTATAATTATACGGGATTCGATAAATGTTTTACTCTCCCGGAACAACTTATAAATGAGGGAACCGGGATGGATTGCACAGGTACTATTTCCGTAATTACAGACAAAGATAAATTCGATACAATTGAAACTTCATTAAATCAGCTGATAGATAAAAACAGTGATTTGGTTATGGATACCATAGAAGAAAGCGTAAATTATTATAATAGAAATCAGCAACTAGTTTTCGGTGCATTTCTGATAGTAGCTATCATTGTTGTGTGTTTTTCGCTGATCAATCTCGTAAATACAACCATTACAAATTTTTTGTCTCGGAAGCAGGAAATTGGAATGTTACAGGCGATTGGTTTAAGCAAAAAACAACTCATCAGAATGCTTTGCTATGAGGGCATGATTTATTCACTCTTTGCTGTGCTTGTAACATTGATTTTAGGAGTTGGACTTGGGATTTTATGTATTCAGATCATGCGGTCATTAAATCCATATTTTTTCTATTCATTCCCATGGCCGGTTGTATTGATATATTCGGCTGTTCTGTTGGCTGTTCAGTTGATATTAATTGCATATACAACGGGAAATTTGAAAAAGCAATCTCTTGTTGACCAAATCAAAACAATGGAATAAAACGAATTGGAGCAGGGAAACTTGCTCCAATTTTAGCTGTATTATGTTATAATGCAGTTTAGGAGGATTGTTATGAATACAGAAATTTTAATTATTGAAGATGATCCAGTGATCCGTAAAGAACTGCAAACAGTACTGGATGGAAATAAATATCACACATCTGTTATTGAAGATTTTTCTGATGTAACAGAACAAGTGCGAAAAATAAATCCACATCTGATTTTATTGGATATTAAATTACCGCAAGAAAATGGGTTTACCATTTGTTCTGGCATTCGGAGTTTTTCACAGGCTCCGATTATCTTTGTTACCAGCTGCAATACGGATATGGATGAATTGAACAGTATTATGCTTGGAGGAGATGCTTTTATTACAAAGCCCTATCACACAGCCATTTTACTTGCAAAAATTGCTTCCTTGCTGAAACGTGCTTATCCTGATGCACAAAGCAGACATCTGACTTATCAAGGAGTTTCTTTATCTTTAGAGACTGGAACAATCGAAGCGGAAGGAAAGCAAACAGAACTCACAAAAAATGAACTGAAGATTATGTACTATCTATTTGAACATGCTGGAACCATTTGCACAAGAGCAGATCTGATTGAATATTTATGGGACAATCAGCTCTATGTAGATGATAATGCATTGAGTGTAAATATTGGCCGTATCAGAGAAAAATTATCAAAGATTGGCGTTAAAGACTTTATTAAAACAAAACACCGTCAGGGGTACACACTATGAATGGAAAACAGTATTGGAAAGATAAAATCCCCCTTTTCATCATCAATATCGTCTGTATGGTATTGTTATCGGTTTTTCTGTTCTTTGTAGGAAATAATGTAGATAGTATTGCAGTGATTCTTATCATCTGGACGATGTTACTGGCTGGTATACTGACGTTTACCTATCATCAGCGAAAAAGGAGATTAAATAGATTAGTAAAGATGGCAGAAGGACTGGAAGAAAAATACTTGTTGTCAGAGATGCTTCCGGAACCGGAACATGCCGAAGAACAGGTTTATTTTCAACTCTTAAAAATGGCGTCCAAATCTATGCTGGAACAGATTGGAACAGTAGCAAGGGAGAGACAGGAGTACCGGGAATATATTGAGCAGTGGATTCATGAAATCAAAACACCGATTACTGCAATGAAACTATTGTGTGAAAATCATAAAGAGCCTTTTACCAGAGAACTGATGAGGGAACTGGAAAAAACCAATCGCTTTACAGAACAGGCGCTTTATTATGCCCGTAGTGAATATACGGAAAAGGATTATTCTGTTCAGGAAATCCGGTTATTTGATGTGGTGCATCAGGCGATTGCAGATAACAAGTATCTTTTATTGCAGAATCAGGTTGCCTTAGAGACGGAAGAGAGTGAACTGACGGTTTATTCGGATGACAAATGGCTCCGATTTATTCTGGATCAGTTGATTGTCAATGCTGTAAAATACAGCCGGGAGCATCCCGTATTGCACTTTTATACCAAGGTGCAGGGAGATCAGATTTTTCTCTTTGCAGAAGATCATGGAATAGGAATCTGTGCAAATGATCTGCCCCGTATTTTTGAGAAAGGTTTTACCGGGCAAAATGGACGTATCCAGCAAAATGCAACCGGTATAGGGCTTTATCTTTGCAAAAGACTTTGTGATAAGCTGGGAATTGGAATTGCCGCCCAGTCAGGCGAGACAGGAACGACAATGATCCTGTCCTTTCAAATCAATCATTTTATTCATCAGGTGCAGGGCTGAGAAAAGCCCTGCATTTCTTACATTTTTGTTAGAATTTTGTTAGAAAACTTGATACAAACACAGGCAGAAATCCGTTACAATCATAATATCAAAAGACGAGGTGAGTATCATGAAAGAAATTTTAAAATTAGACCATATTCAAAAATTTTATGGAAATGAAGGTAATGTAACAAAAGCGATTCAGGATATTGATTTTTCTGTGCAGGAAGGTGAGTTTTTAGGCATTATGGGTGCATCAGGCTCAGGAAAAACAACGATGCTGAACTGTATTTCTACCATAGATACGGTAAGCGCAGGGAATATTTATTTGGATGGTACAGATGTAACTGAGATAAAAGAAAAGGCGATTGCAAAGTTTCGGAGAGAAAATCTGGGATTTATTTTTCAAGATTTTAACCTGCTGGATACTTTAACCATTAGTGAGAATATTGCTCTGGCTCTGACGATTAACCACATTCCGGTCAGGGAAATAGAACCGAGAGTGGAAGAGATTGCAAGAAGTCTGAATATTGCCGATATTTTGGATAAATATCCATATCAGGTTTCCGGTGGACAGAAGCAGAGATGTGCTTGTGCCAGAGCAATTATCAATCACCCGAAGCTGATTTTGGCGGATGAACCGACAGGGGCCTTGGACAGCCACTCATCTCAGATGCTGCTGTCTACCATGCAGAGTATGAATGAGAATCTGGGTGCAACCATTCTGATGGTTACACATGATGCATTTTCGGCAAGCTATGCCAATCGGATTTTATTTTTACGTGACGGTGTAATATTCACTGAAATCTTAAAAGGCAGGGACACCCGTAAGGTATTTTTTGATAAAATCCTGAATGTTCTTACCATGATGGGAGGCGGGGTAAGTGATGTATATTAAGCTCGCAATACAAAATATGAAAAAAAGTATACGAAATTATGTAATCTATTTTGTTACCATTACTCTGACTGCTGCCATGATGTATTCCTTTCTTGCGCTTGGATTTTCAAAAGACGTCCTTTCTATGTCTGAAAATATGTCCATGCTGACATCAGGCATATTGGGAATGTCCGTTCTTGTAGCATTGATTGCATCTTTTGTGATCAGCTATGCGATACGCTTTATGCTGGAACAAAGGAAAAAGGAATTCGCCACCTATGAATTACTGGGAATGGAAACCTCAAATATTCAAAAACTATTTTTCATTGAAAATGGTGTGATTGGAATGGTTGCATTTTTTATAGGAACTTTTTCAGGAATTGGACTTTCTGGAGTGTTGGTGCAGATTATCAACCATATTTTTGAGATGCCACATACCTATCGTATTTCCTTTTCCATAAAGGCTTTTGCAACAGCTTTTATACTTTTTATGCTCATGTGCAGTATCGGAATATTGCGTGCAGCAAAGGTTATCCGTAAACGTAAAATTGTAGATATGCTCTATGATCATCAGAAAAACGAAAATGGAAAGAAGCATTCTGTAAGATTTCATATTACGCTGATTATTCTGTCAATATTATGTATCCTTACGGGAGGCTGTCTGTTGGCAAAGGGAATGTCTGTTCAAACAAATATATTCTACGTTTGGATGATTGGCGCTGTAATTTTATCAGCAATAGGAATATACGAAATGTATCGTAATTTACCAGTATTGCTGTTAAGACTTTTGAATAAAAGTAAACGTAGAAGATATAAGGACATCAACCTATTTTATTTGGGACAGATTGGAAGAAAAGTAGATTCTGCCGGAAAGCTTATGGCAGTCATCGCAATCCTTTTAACGGTATCCCTGAGTACGATGTTTGCAGGTCTTTCTACGGGAGCAGGATATAAGGCGAATATGGAGGCTTATTATCCGTATGATGCGGGTGTTGCTCTGGATGCTCCATTGACGAAAGAATGCCTACAGCCAATGGTAGAATTTACGAAGCGGCAATGTAGCGTAGAAGATGAACTGATTTATTATCTTTATGCAACAGATGCTTATCCGGTGGAAGCATTAGCGTTGTCTGATTATAATCATTTACGTTGTATGCTTGGGTTAAAATCTGTAAGTCTGTCTTCAAATGAATTTTTTATTCATTGTGATACATGGAATTATGTAGAGAAAATTCAAAAAGCGTTAGAGCAAAAAAACGAAATTCTGTTAGCAGGCAGTGTTCTTGAAATTGCAGAAACAGCAATTTATACAGAACCGATGGAACAATATCAAATGGCAGGCACAAGAGGATACATTCTGGTAGTGCCTGATCAAGTGGCAACCCAGCTTTCCGGTGAAAAAATTCGTTTGGTAATGAAATTAGAAAATGGAGGATATCCAGAATTAAAACAAGCACTGAAGAAGTTTTTGCATGATCCGAATGCATGGACTCCTGTACTTCAGGATGGAAAAGGTTTGCCAGAACAAGTAACGATGGGCGTAACTGTAAAAGCATGGGGGATTGAAAACTCTTTAACTGGATTTGCAGCAATTTCTTTTTGTGGCTTATATTTAAGTATTATTTTTATTATTTTATCTTCTACAATATTAGCTTTTGAACAACTTTCAAAAATAGACTATAATCGACGTAATTATCAGATTTTGGATAAAATGGGAGTGGCACAAAAAACAAGAAGAAACCTTATAAAAAAAGAAGTAGGGGTTCTGTTTTTCATTCCGGCGATTCTTCCAATGATCATAATGATATTTCTGATTGCAGGAGCAAATCAAGTATTTGGAGAAGCAATCTTGCAGGAAAATTTATTCTTGACATACGGAATCGTTACATTGGCAGTATTTGGCGGAATTTATTTGTTATATTATTGGGCTACAACCTCTGTTTTTCAATATGCAGTCTTAAAAAAGGAACTTTATAAATGACAGAATTGTAAGATCAAGGAGGTGACATAGAAGTATGTATTTGAAGCTGGCATTGAAAAATATGAAGCAATCTACAAAAGATTATCTCATTTATATGATAACTTTGGTTTTATCGGTAGCGATGTTTTACGGATTTTTTTCTATTGTAAGTCCTTACTACAGTAATATGCTTCCAATAAGTATTCACATGGAAATACTGAATAAAGCTATGAGGATTGCTGTTCCGGCGGTAGGAATATTGATACTTTTTTTAGTCTCTTATGTAAACCGTTATATGCTAAAGCAATAGCAAAAAGCCGCTGACAGACAAAGCAAGCACTAAAAAATCAGCCCGTCAGCCAGACTGTGTGCAGAAACCTACATGAGAAAAGCGGTCATGCTTCTTGGCGTGACCGCAAATTAAACTTAAGATTTAGCTGTTTTCTTTCGTTTTATCAGAAGAACTACAAAGAAACAAATCAAAGCAATGTTCACAAAAGAAATTATAATGCTTCCTTCCATTTTATAAATACCACCAGACAACAAAGCATTTCCACTAAATGTAGTATTAAACAGATGTGGATAATCTTCAGCTAAAGATACACCGCCCAAAATAATAGCTCCTACACTATTCCACAAAAAGTGCATAAGAATTGGAGTTAATAGAGTATGCGTGTATTCTAAAACAATGGTCATCAAAAGGCTCATGGTTAAGACATTTAATACTGGAATTATTCCAGCTTCAAATGCGCCACCATGCATAAAAGTAAATAGAGCTGTTGATATAATCGTTGCAGCAATTATATTATGTTTCGCTTTTATCATCTGGTACAAATAACCACGAACAAGCAGTTCTTGCATTATGGTGTTAATAAAAGCGGACAAAATCCATAACCATAGCATAGAAATAGGGTTGACTTGTGTTATTTTTAATACGCTGCATAATGACATAATGCAGAAAGAAAGCCCTAACCAAACTATTCCAGAAATGATACCTATTAGACAATTTCTGAAAGGGTTGGACAAGGCGAAAATCCTTACATTTTTCTTCTCTATAAACCAGAATAAAATACTTACCCCAATAATACAGAGAAACGGAATTAACTCGGCCGCAAATCTCCAAATTACAGGATTTTCAAAATCTGGTACAGGTATAAAACTGACAAGTAACGCCCAACCAACAAAATACAACAATACTTTTGTTGCTGTTATCAAAATTTTTTTCATCCGAATCACTCCTTTGAAAGCTATTACTATATTTAAGTCAGCTACAAATTATACCACACCAATGTAAATTTTACTATATCGGAATGCGAAAAATTGTGGAAATGGGCAGTGTCTCTCAAAAGACGCATGACGAATAACAATCTGGCAATAGCTATCATGGGTATAGCGGTATGTTCTTGATAGGCTTCCTATTCAGTCATAGAAACGTTCTCTTTCTTCAATTATGGGAAGGGGCGGCAGCACTTTTTGCTGTCGCCCTTTGATTACCTACCAACAAGGACAGGCTCGGCTGGATCATTATTTCTCAAAGACCGTAATACAGTTTGATTGCCTTAGCAATATATTCTGCGCACCCTGCCCCGTATTGTTTATCTGTAACCTCAGCTAATTTTTCATTAGATGAATATTCTTTTGCTAAATCAATCAAGATGTTTCTTGCATTGTTAAGCATAAACATTGTTTTATAATTCTCTGCAAGCATTTCAACAGCGGAATGTGCCATCTCCATATTGCCTGTTTCTTTTGCTGCCATAAATTGTTTATAGATTTTGGCATTTTCATCTTGCCCCTGCTTTATTTCTTCGACACTCCCTGTTGACTGCATGACTGCTTCCATTACCTTTTCTTTGCTGCCATACCACTTCAATAAGTCTGCGGTTGCTCGCTCATTTGCAAAGCCGGAAATCAAATACTCTTTGTACTTTTCCATACTCCCGTATTTTTGCACCTGTTCATCAAGGCTTTCTTTCGACATACATGACAAAGTATGGTTTACCATTTTCTGTACTTCTTCATTGCCAAATGCTCCAAAACTCATAGTATTAACTCCTTTCATTACGTCTGTTATCAACTCAATAATTCCATTTAGTCGATTTCGTTTTTGCTCCAATAAAGACTTTTGAGCCAACAAAGCCCGCTCTTTATCATAATTAGGGTTATCCATGATTTTTTTGATATCTATCAATGGGATTTCCAATTCTCTAAAGAACATAATTTCTTGCAATTTTTCTAATGCTTTGTTGTCATAAAGCCGATAACCAGCTTCCGTTAATTCCGTTGGCTTTAATAGACCGATTTCATCATAATATCTTAACGTTCTTATACTTATTCCGGTTATCTCAGACACGTCCTTTACAGTTTTCATTATTTCCTCCTTTCGATTCAATCGTAAACCGTTACGCAACGAGAGAGTCAATAGTATTTTTAATTTTATCACATTTTTTTGTAGCGGAATAGTGAACTGCTATCTATCAGTCTTTGTGTTACTTTACTACACATGAACATTTCTTCTATGTTTGTAGCAGAAAAAGGTAATAAACCACAATATTTTTTGAAATTAGGACATTTCTGTGACATTTGTATTTTACAATATGACTATAGAAAGTAGGTGTCGTTATGAAAAAGAATCATGAGGTTGTTGGAGTGGTTATTGACGCAATTCAACAAAATGATACGCTGAAATTTTTATCAGCCATATTAGAATGTACAATTAAAGATTTTGATAAGATAACTTACAATGAAAACAGCACAGTAGAAGACTATCTGTCTACCTTTCCCATATTTCAAAATGATGTATTTTCGATGCAGGCAATGTTAGAACTTGCAGGTTTGAAAGGAACAGAAAACCATTCTATCAAAGAGTTGACAATTGGTGAGAAAAAATTACTGCTATTGATAACTCTTATTGTTGATACATCAAAACAATATTTGCTTCAAAATTTATTTCAGAATATGCAGGAGCCAGAAGTGAAATGTGCCACTGAATTATTAAAAGAAATGTCAACATATACGGATATTATTTTGGTTAGTTCATCAACGTATGGATATGAAATATGTGACAGGATGATTTACTGGCCGGATGATCATAGAATAGATGATGGCGAATACCATATTTCACGAAATAAGATTAAAGAAATGTGTATCATGCCCACCTTTATTATGAAGGAAATAATAAAAGTGATAAAAGAAAACCAAACTACAGATATAGCAATACCACTTTGGAGAGTAGTTCCGGGAGAATATGAAGAATACGCATATCAGGTATTAAATTCAAATGCAGATAAGGAAAGATTTGACTATCCATATATATCACATAGACCTTTCCGATACGGTGATGTTTATTGGATTATGGAACATCAATTACAGGAATTGGAAGTAAATGGGAATAGGTGCTTTGAAGAAGCACATTTTATACCGGACGAAGCAATAATTCATGCGAAGTGTAGCGAATATTTCTTCAGATGTTGTAAAGAAGCAAAAAGGATTTTTTATGACTATGCAAAAAATCATGTAGAGGAACTGTAAGGAATTTGATAAACTGGAATAGTACTGAAAAACTTTCTTGTAATAAATCCTCCTTGTCTAGTAAATTAAAAAACTATTAATAAATTCTTTCCATTTTCTTAGATATAGCAATGTATAATGAATGATAAAATCGATATTACTATTAGAAACTATTATGAGCATGTTGGACCAACAAACTTTCTATAATTACTAGAAAGCTCATTAAAAACTGCAGGGAGGTACATAGATAATGATTCTAAACATATTTTATAGATGCACAAAAAACAAAATGTGGGCAACATATTTCATGACATTTGGTAGTTTTCGAAAAAAGGAAGGTTATAAAAATGGAAAAAGAAACAATCGGAACGATAATTTCAGTGACTAAACAATGGTGGTTAAAAGTAAACCGTAAATCTGTCCGAATTCATGGCATGGATGGAGCAGACTTTCCATATATAATAAAGATTAAATATACAATAGAAGGCAAAGATTACATTTGCAGGAAGTGCATTGGTGCTGGTAAGAAGATTCCCGATAAAGGTGCAACGCTTAAAGTCATATATCGTGAAGACAGACCATCTAAGGTGAGAATAGAACTCTAATTCAAATAGCTGAATGAAGAAGATGTTGTTTATTGTGGAACAACTGATAGCTTATGAATCCAATATGAAAAATTTAATTTAAAGTGGGGATAAATATGAAAGTATTGGTTAGTGCCTGTATTCTGGGAGTGAACTGTAAATATAATGGGAAAAATAACGAAAATATAACAGCAATCAATTTCTTGAAAGATAAAAAAGTTATTTCTATCTGCCCGGAAGTATTAGCAGGTATGAAAATCCCCAGATCTTGCGCAGAAATTGTGAATGGGAGAGTAGTTGATGAAAACGGAAATGATGTTAGTTTAGAATATGATAAAGCAGTGCAGATTGCATTATCAAAAATTCAAAATGAAAACATTGATCTTGTTATATTGCAATCCAGAAGTCCGACTTGTGGCGTCAACCAGATATATGACGGTAGCTTTACCAGAAAATTAATTTCTGGAATGGGATTGTTTGCAAAAGAACTAAAACAAAGAGGATATAAGGTTATTGATGTTGAAGAAATATAAGTTTTCAGTTTCTTATTTACCCAAATAACAAATCTCAATTTGTTTAATTGTATAATAATCATTGGAAGGATAGAAAAAGTTCATAAAAAAGGAAAATTAGCTAACTCAGAACGCTAAGTTACTCCACGTATTTCAATGGAAAAATTCGTTTCCTATGTAAAATAGAAATGGATTCCTTAGATAATTAATGGAAGTCGTTATGATATTCTGTAGTTTTGTAAATTACATTATTACGATTTTTGTAAATAGATAAAACCATGCTACTGCTATTAACAACAGTAACATGGTTTTATTTATAAATTGAAACTAACATTAAAAGAGTGTTGAAAAATATGTTACTTCATTAAATCTACATTTTTTAACATTTTATTTAAAGAAATATCAGATAAATCCCCATGAATATTGAGAGAAATTGCCAGAAGCATATATTCTATTAAAAAAATATCCGTATACATAATAAAGGTATTTTTATCTGCGTTTATACTATTTAAGCGAGAAGCAGAATTACCATGAAAATTATTGCATCTGGAAGCATACAGTATTCCTCGAATGAGAAAGGTTAATTCATCTTGATTGGAAAACGTATAAGTCTTTTGCGTTCTCGGCGTATCCTTCAGTGTTATTTGTGTCGTATGAGAGATGAATAATTCTTGTAATTTTTTTGAAAAACTATGTGTAATAGCTCTGCTCTGTTTAGCATCAGCATTTATTTTTATTTTATTATCACTTAGAGTTGGAGATGAGATTCTAAACATAGATTTACCATAAGAGTTTTCTAAAATATCTTTTAATACAGGAATCTTGGAAATCATGGTGTCGTAGGAACTTGCCCTATATTTTCTGGGTAAATTATTTTTATCCATGACATATCCTTTTAAAAGATATGCGGCAATATAATGAAATACTTTTATAGGAAGTCTTTGATAATATGGGAATAAAAGCGGATGATATTTAGAATACTGATTCAAAATTCTAGTTGTCAATTGGTTTAGTCCTTCACTGTCGGTAAGGCTATTTTTAGAAGTATCTTCTAATAAAAAAATATTATAAGAATGATTTATAGCCTGCCAAGCGAAAAGAGACGCTAAATCTGGACGCTCGGGGAAACAATAGTAACAATCTAACAAATAGGTTAATATTTCATAAGGAACAGGCGATTGTCCAGTTTCCCATGATTTATCATATAAAAAAATTAATGAATTAGGAATATTGCTTTCAAGAGTAGGTAAAAGCTCTGCATGTTTCTTTTTTGAATATACTTCTGATAACTTCAATATATCATTCATGGAAATTATCCTTTCTGCTGATTATTTTTAATAGTAATTACTTACCAAAAGTTTACAACACAATATTTTTTACGTCAATCTTGACATTTTAATGAGATATTGATTTTTGAAATAAAATGATGTGTTGTGGACAATGAAAAAACATCAAGGTAAAATAAAACAGAAAAAAGAGTATTTCGTGAGGTTTCTGTGACATTTGGGTGATACTCTAAAAAGAAAAAGGATGTGATACGATGCATATTTTGGTAGTCGAAGATGACCATTTATTAAATAATACGTTATGCTACAACTTAAACACCGCTGGATACAAGGTGGATTCTGCGTTATGCAAGCAGGAAGCGGAAAATTATATTGAGAAACAAAGGTATGAGTTGATCGTACTGGATGTGAATCTGCCGGATGGGAATGGTTTTGATTTCTGCAAGAAGGTAAAAGAGCGCTGTCCGGAGACTGCGGTGATTTTTCTGACCGCAAATGATATGGAAAGCGATATGCTAAAAGGCTATGAACTTGGAGCCGATGATTATGTGACAAAGCCATTTCCTATGAGTGTGTTTCAGAAGAAACTGGCGGCATTGCTGAGTCGAATTGCAAAGCGATCTGAAGAAGATAAATATAATGATGGAACATTCGCTATTGATTTTAAAGAAATGACGGCTTCACTGGAGGGAAAAGCGTTGGTGTTTACCCCGCTGGAATATCGCTTGCTTAAAATCTTTACGAAGAATCCGCAAAATGTATTAACCCGGCAAATGTTATTGGAAAGGCTGTGGGATATTGATGAGAACTTTGTGGATGAACATGCGCTGACAGTGGCGGTCAGCAGAGTGAGAAACAAGATTGAGACCAACGGACAGCAGTATATCAAGACCGTTTATGGTATGGGATATATGTGGGTGGGAGGTGTGCAGAAATGAAACGAAAAAATCCTCTTTCCATCAATCATATCTGTCTCTTCTTAGGAGTGGTGTTATTGATGGCAACCATCGGAATCAGCATTGCTGTATTATGGATCACTGGAAATGGAGTTGCCACCTTGTGTGTGCTGGGCTTTGGTGTGTTTGCATTTGGATGCGGAGTGCTTTTTGTAAGGATTGTCCGGAAAAAATTGGTCTTATTTTCCGATCAGCTTTGTGAATTGTTGGACGGGATGATGTCCGGAAAAGAGGAATTGCCGGAAGAGAAACAGCAGAAGGAAGGGCTATTCTATAAAATTCATTATAGGTTGAAACGACTGTATGAAGTTATGCAGGAGAACCGGAATCATATCGCTAAAGAAAGGGAAGATTTGCAGGAGTTAATTTCTGATATTTCCCATCAGGTGAAGACTCCTATTGCAAATCTGAAAATGATCAATAATACCCTGCTGGAGCAAGAAGTTCCGGCACAGAAACAACAGGAATTTTTGACAGCGCAGAGCACCCAGTTGGATAAGTTAGATTTTCTGATGCAGGCAATGATCAAAACGTCCCGATTGGAAACAGGCGTGATTTCTTTGGAACAAAAAGAACAGTCGATTTATGAAACGCTGGCGGCAGCACTGGGCGGGATTTTCTTAAATGCGGAGAAAAAAAAGATTGACGTACAGGTAGACTGCCCGGAGGGACTGATGGTTTCTCATGACCGGAAGTGGACCACAGAAGCTTTGTTTAACATTTTAGATAATGCAGTGAAGTATACTCCGGAGGGTGGAAACATCTGGGTATCGGTGGAATGTTGGGAAATGTATGTAAAGATTGACATTACAGATAATGGAATCGGAATTTCCGAAGAGCATCAGGGAACGATTTTTAAACGGTTTTATCGTGAGGATACGGTACACGATGCAGAAGGAATTGGGATTGGACTGTATCTTGCACGTGAAATTATCACGCTTCAAGGCGGATACATCTTGGTTTCATCTGAGCCGGGAAAAGGTTCTACATTTTCGGTACGCTTTCTTCGGAAATAAAGGAAAAAGTTGAAATGTCACAAGATTGTGACATTTCAGCCCAAAAAACACCGAAATTTCTTCGTTTTCGTGACATTCCTGTGAGGTTTGGTCGTTACAATAAGGATAACGAAAAAGAAAGGACGGTGTTCGTATGAATATCTTAGAAACTACTGAACTAAAAAAATATTATGGAAAAAAAACAAATATCACAAAAGCGTTGGATGGGGTGAACCTTTCCGTAGAAAAGGGAGAGTTTGTCGCTATTGTGGGAACATCCGGTAGCGGAAAATCCACATTGCTCAATATGATGGGGGGCTTGGATGTTCCCACTTCTGGTAATGTGAAGGTCAAAGGAAAGGATTTGTTGGGGCTGAACGATGAACAGCTTACAATTTTCCGCAGACGCAATATCGGTTTTATTTTCCAGAACTATAACCTTGTTCCCGTTCTCAATGTATATGAAAACATTGTTTTGCCCGTAGAATTGGATGGTGATACAGTAGATAAAAATTTCATGGGTGAGGTTGTGCAAATGCTGGCACTTGGTGATAAGATGCAAAATATGCCGAACAACTTATCCGGCGGTCAGCAACAGCGTGTAGCGATTGCTCGTGCCCTTGTATCAAAGCCTGCCATTATAT
>PVML01001286.1_pt1 | contig 19859 bp, 19 predicted proteins | sample 1853371 | NCBI WGS metagenome assembly PVML01 (sample SAMN08533508, study PRJNA380276) | Human gut metagenome, whole genome shotgun sequencing project. | isolation source: participant 1, chromium library | host: Homo sapiens | collected 2017 | reverse complement strand
CCGCATTTCTGCGGTATTTAGAACTTTTATTCAGTTGCAAGTGTTGAAAACCCGCCTTTGTGGTTTCGGTTAAGACAAAATGTTCGTTCAGTAAGGTGAAATCCAGGTCGGTGGCGATCAGGCGAATTGAACTCATAAACAAAAATCCTCCTCTTTCCTCTTTCTGAATATTTTCTAACTATGATATCAAAGCCGCAGAAGGAATACAAGCCTGAAAATAACAAATGGAGGACAAGCTGTACAGAATTCAAATCAAGCTCAGGCAGAAAGCCGGAAATGTCTGGAATTTGCGGATTATGTAGAGAAATCCTTGCTTTTTACCATCAGGTATGGTTTACTATTCCTGGTCTTTTTATCAAGAATGAGGGAGAGAGTCAGCTCGGCGAACTCATACCAACCTGCTTGGAAGCAAGGTGGTAATGCTGGCAACGATAAGAAAGCAGGACGATGAATCACGAAGCCTTCTTTCTGAAGGCTTTTCTTATGCGTCATATCTGCCTTGATAAAAAAGACAAGGAGGATAATCTATGAAAAAATTTTTTACCAGCGAATCCGTCACCAGCGGACACCCGGACAAAATCTGCGACGCCATTTCCGACGCAATTCTGGACGAAGCGCTTCGTCAGGATCCTGCCAGCAAGATGGCGGTGGAAACGACGATCAAAGACAATCTGATTTTTATCTATGGCGAAGCGAACACCAATGCCGATCTGCCGTTTGAGAAAATTGCGAAGGATAAAATCCGCGAAATCGGCTATACGGAAGAATTTGAAGTCTTGACCAAGGTGTCGAAGCAGTCGGCGGAAATCTATGAAGCGGTCATGCATGATGAAGCCGATATGGGCGCGGGTGATCAGGGAATTATGTTCGGCTACGCCTGCAACGAAACTGAAAACTACATGCCGATGCCGATCGCGCTGGCTCACCGGCTGGCGGAACGGCTGGAACAAGTCCGCAAACAGGAAGCCCACTCCATCCTGAAACCCGATGGCAAAACTCAGGTCACCGTGGAATATGATGATAACAAACCAGTCCGGCTTGACACCATTGTCGTTTCCACGCAGCATATCGCTGAAGCGACCCAGGAAGAAATCCGGGCCAAGATCATCAATGAGGTCATCAATCCGGTAATCGACGCCAACCTGATCGATAAGGACACGAAGATTCTCGTTAATCCAAGCGGATCCTTCGTTGTCGGCGGACCGTTCGGCGACAGCGGCACGACCGGTCGTAAGATCGTCGTCGATACCTACGGCGGCATGGGACGGATCGGCGGCGGCTGCTTCAGCTCCAAGGACCCGAGCAAGGTTGACCGCAGCGCGGCCTATTACAGCCGTTTCGTCGCCAAGAATCTGGTGGCGGCCGGCCTGGCGGATCGGTTGGAAATTGAAGTCTCTTACGCCATCGGTAAGAGCGAACCGATTTCGATCTATGTCGAAACCTTCGGGACCGGCAAGGTCAGCGACGAGGAAATTCTGGAAATTATTCATAAGAATTTCGATTTCCGCGTCTCCAGCATCCTTTGTCAGTTAGACCTGAAAAAGCCGATTTACAGCCGCTATTCCGCTTACGGTCACTTTGGCCGCAGCGACTGCGCCTGGGAAAAGTTAATTGAGTTAAAGCGCTGACCGGCGCTTTTTCTTCGCAGCCGAGGAAGACAAAACGACAAAATTCAAGTACAATGGAGATAATCCCATCACTAATCAAGAAGTGCCGGAATGACAACAGGCAAATAAAAGATTTTATATTATTCACAGCGCAAACCAGGAAAACGCGCCCGCTGGCGAAAACCCTCATCTCAAAGCGACCGGATTTCCCGCCACTTTGATTTGCGCTACCCCATCCGCTCTAAACAAACAGAAAAAGAAACGCTGGCAGCCAGCCAAGGAGGAAGACGATGACTGATTTTTTACCTGTAACCCGTGAAGAAATGGAACAACGCGGTTGGACGCAGCCCGATTTCATCTATGTCAGCGGTGACGCCTATGTCGATCATCCGTCCTTCGGCCCGGCGATCATCACGCGCATGCTGGAAGCTTACGGCTATAAGGTCTGCATGATCCCGCAGCCTGACTGGACGCGCGACGAACCTTTTATGGAATTCGGCGAGCCGCGGCTGGGCTTCCTGGTGTCCTCCGGCAACATCGACTCGATGGTCAATCATTATTCGGTCTCCAAGCGCCGCCGCGATAAAGATAATTACACGGATAACGGCGAGATGGGCAAACGCCCGGACCGCGCGACGATTGTGTATTCCCAGAAAATCAAACAACTCTATCCCAGGACGCCGGTGATTCTGGGCGGGATTGAGGCATCGCTGCGGCGGTTAGCTCATTATGACTATTGGGATGATCAAGTCCGGCGGTCAATCCTTTTAGATTCCGGTGCCGATCTCGTATTGTACGGCATGGGCGAGAACTCGATCATCGAGCTGGCAGAAGCGCTGGACGGCGGCCTGCCGATTCAGGATATTATCTGGATTAAAGGCTCCGTCTACAAATGCAAGACAATCGATCATCTGTTTGAACATAAGCTGCTGCCGGCCTTTGAGGAAGTGGCGCAGGATAAGCGCAAATATGCCGAGAGCTTCCGCATCCAGCATCTCAACATCGATGCCCTCAATGCCGCGGTGCTGGTCGAGCCGTATCAAGGCTGGTATGTCGTCGCCAATACCCCGGCGCTCCCCCTGACGCAGCAACAGATGGATTTTACCTATTCACTCCCCTACAAAAGAACCTTCCATCCGATGTATCATCACATCCCGGCGATTGATGAAGTCCGTTTTTCGATTATCTCCAACCGCGGCTGTTTCGGCAGCTGTGCTTTCTGTGCGCTGACCAATCATCAGGGACGGGTGATTTCTTCACGAAGCAAGCAGTCGATTCTGGAGGAAGCGAAAAAGATAATCCAGGATCCGGATTTCAAAGGTTACATCCATGACGTCGGCGGCCCGACCGCGAATTTCTACCATCCTTCCTGTCAGGATCAGCTGAAGCGCGGAACCTGTCCGGGTAAGGAATGCCTGCATCCCAAGCCATGCAAAAATCTTGAGGTTTCTCACCGCGATTATCTCAGCATCCTGCGCGATCTGCGGGTATTGCCGGGCGTGAAAAAGGTGTTTGTGCGCTCAGGCGTGCGGTACGATTATCTGATGTATGATCAAGACGATACCTTTTTCCGCGAACTGGTGCAGTATCACATCTCCGGTCAGCTGAAGGTAGCGCCGGAACATGTCAGCGACAAGGTGCTGGATACGATGGGCAAATGCAACCACGCCCTGTATGAAAAATTCAGAGAGAAGTATCTGGCGCTGAACAAGGAATATGGAATGAATCAATTCCTCGTTCCATATCTGATGAGCTCGCATCCCGGCTGCGATCTGAACGACGCGATCGAGCTGGCCTGTTATCTCAAGTCGATCAATCACATTCCGCAGCAGGTGCAGGATTTCTATCCGACTCCAGCGACGATTTCCACGACGATGTACTGGACGGGGCTGGATCCGATGACGATGAAACCGGTCTACGTCGCCCGGGATCCGCATGAAAAACAGCTGCAGCGAGCGTTGATGCAATTCAACGCCCCGCGGAATTATAAGCTTGTGCATGAAGCCCTGACCCGCGCCGGACGGACCGATCTGATCGGCTATGGCCGCGATTGTCTGATTCCGCCTGTTCCCTGGGGAAAGCTTGCGGCAGGGGCTGGCCGGAAGACGGACCGGCACGTTAAAGAAGAGGGCAAACGAAAGGGGAGCGGCAGCAGGAATACCAAGTCAGAAAGCCGCCCGCAAAAGTCGGGAAAAGGGCATGAGGAATCCGCTGCAGGAAAAAAACACGCAGCTCAGGACAAGCGCTTTGATCAACGTAGAAAATCATCTCAGGGTTCATCCTCGTCTGCGAACAAGCGCAAGGGATGATCCCACCCGTTTTGCTTCAAGGGTAATCCATCGCTATTTATCTCAACGAACGCCGGTTGATCTCTGCGGCGTTTTTTGTTTTTCGTTAGGCTTGTCTGTTGCTGAAGACTGGTGATCTTTGCCAAAGCTTTATCCGTAAGCTTCCCAAGCCGCCCAAAGCTGAATGGCTGCCAACGCGGGGGATCTAAAATTCCAGACAATAGTCCGGGTTCCGACTTTTCTCATGAGAATTCCGCTCGTCTAAGACAAGGAAGCTGCGCAAACCCGCCCATATTCTTCGTTCTTTTTCCGGTTCGTTTCCAGGCCGCAGCCGAACCGCTTTCATTCATGAAATTATTATCACAAAATATACTCTTATCAATGAATAAAAAAGCCATCTTTGCGGGGTGGAATTGTTGAATTCAATTTTCAAAGGGGATATAATAAGAACATCAAGGGAGGACTAAAAGATGATTATTCAAAGTAAGCAGGTCTGGGTTTCCAGTACGTTCATCGAAGCGCAGCTGGAGATCGAAGACGCGAAGATCACAGGAATTTACCCATATGGAACCAAGCCGGTCGATAAGGACTACGGCGAGGACCGGATCCTGCCGGGCATGATCGATATCCATTGCCACGGAGGTCTGGGTTTTGATACGAACGACGCCAATCATGAAGGGCTGCGGACCTGGGCTGCCGGACTGCCGAAGGAAGGCATCACCGGTTTCCTGCCGACCACAGTCACGCAGAGCGAAGAAGTGCTGACCAAAGCGTTGATCAATGTCACGGAAGTTGTTGACGAAGGCTATGAAGGCGCGGAAATCCTCGGCATTCATTTTGAAGGCCCGTACCTGAACGCAAAAAACAAGGGCGCGCAGCCGGAACAGTTCATCGTGACGCCGGATGTTGAGCAGTTCAAGAAATATCAGGAAGCCGCCAAGGGCATGATCAAAGTCATCACACTGGCAACGGAAATGGATCCGGACTGGGCTTTAACACGCTACGCCTCCAGCCATGGCGTCTGCGTTTCGATCGGTCATTCCGGCGCGACCTATGAAGACGCGCTGATGGGCATCGCCAACGGCGCAAACTCCATGACGCATGTCTTTAACGGAATGAACGGGCTGCATCACCGCACGCCGAACCTGGTTGGCGCTGCAATGCGCTGCCGCGATACCTATGGCGAAATCATCTGCGACGGCAACCATGTCAACTGGGCAGCGGTCAACGCTTACGTTACCGCAAAGGGCCGCGATTATGCCGTCATGATCGACGACGCGCTGTGCGCAAAGGGCTGCGAGCCAGGCTACTATGAGCTGGGCGGCAATCAGATCGATATCCGTGAAAACGGCTCCGCTTATCTGCACGGCACCGACACGCTGGCCGGCGGCACCTTGAAGTTTAACCGCGGTCTGCAGAACCTGGTTGAAAAGGCGCTGCTGCCGTTTGACTGGGCCGTCAACATGGTTTCCCTGAACCCGGCTCGTCTGTTGAACATGGATGACCGTAAGGGCAAGATCATGGCGGGCTACGACGCCGACCTGGTTGTTCTCAACCGCGATTACGACGTGGTTCAGACATACTGCCTCGGAAAAGAAATGCTGTAAAAACCTGAACCTTTCAGGTTTTTCTTTGTAGTTGGCCGTCAGAACTAAGGAAAAACACAGCTGCCGTGAGGAATCTTAATGGATAACAGAATTTCCGGCGGTCTGTTCTTTCCGCAAACACCGCAGACCGGCAGCCGCGATTATGCGCCATCCAGGTTTTGCGGTCATGGGAATCCCCGCTCAATTCGGCAACGGCAAAAAAAGAGAAACACCCAGAGAAAAGAGGGAATTAAGATGAGAATACAAAGCACTCGCGTCTGGCTGAACGAACAATTCGTTCCGGCTCAGCTTGTTTTTGACAACGGAAAGATCACGGCTATCGAATCCTATGACGCTCAGAAAGCTGACGTGGATTACGGCGACAAGCGGATCCTGCCGGGGCTGATCGACATTCACTGCCATGGCTACAATGGGCTGGACTGCAACTACGCAACCCGCGAAGGTCTGATGAACTGGATCGAATATCTGCCGCAGGACGGCGTCACCAGCTTTTTAGCGACGACCTCGACCGCTCCGGAAAGCAATCTGCTGGAATCCTTCGCGCTCATCAGCAAGATCATGGACGAGGATCACCGCGGCGCTAAAATCCAGGGCATCCATGTCGAAGGCCCGCAGATTTCCCATGAATTCAAGGGCGCGCACAATCCCTACTTAATTCAGAAACCCGACGTCGACCAGTTTGACCGCTATCAGAAGGCGGCTGAAGGCAAGATCAAGATGATCTGCATCGCGCCGGAAAAAGATGACGATCACGCGCTGATCCGCTATTGTGTTTCCCAGGGCGTCAAGGTGGCGATGGGACATACCGGAGCGAAATTCGACGAATGCGCCAAAGCGATCGAAGACGGGGCAGACAGCTTCACGCATACGTTTAACGGCATGCTCGGTCTGCATCACCGGGAACCGGGAACCGCCGGAGCCGCAATGTTCTTTGAGGACATTTACGCCGAGCTGATCGCCGACGGCGTGCATGTGCATCCGGCCGTCGCCAGCGTGCTGGGCCGCGTCAAGGGCAAGGATAAACTCATCCTGGTCACTGATTCCGTGTCGATTAAAGGCTTGAAACCTGGCTTCTACCACATGAAGGGGCGCGACGTGACGGTCGGCGAGGACGGCTGCGGGCGGCTGCCTAACGGCAAGCTGGCAGGCAGCTCCAACCGCATGAACGTGCTGGTCGGCAATCTGATCGAAATGATGAAGCTGCCGCTGGCAACGGCGATCAACGCCGCGACGATCAATCCGGCCAAGCGCATGGGCTTTGCCCGCAAAGGCTTGATCGAAACCGGCTTCGACGCCGATTTGTGCGTGCTCAACGACGATTACAGCGTAGCCCAAACCTGGGTGCTGGGCGAGGCGATGCTGCATGAGTAAAGCCCGCGCCGTCTTTTTCGATATCGATCACACCCTGTTCTCCCATACCCTTCACGACGTTCCTGCTTCCGCTTATACCGCTTTGGAAAAACTGAAGCAAAACGGCAGTCAGATCGCGCTGTGCACAAGCCGGGCAGTGGAGGAATTAGTTAACCTGCCGCCGAGACTGACGGATCTGCTGGACGGCGTTGTCTGCGCTCAGGGCGGGATTATTATGGATCATGGGAAAATCATCGCTTCGAAAATCATTGACGAAGGCGATGCCGAACGGGTGATCGATTATTGCCGCCGCAACAACTTAGTCGTGCGCTACAGCGGCGTGCATGGCGAAAACAGCCATGACCTGCACTACACCCAGGAAATCAGCGATCTGTTCTATTTCCTGTATAAGATGCGTCCCGGCCAGACACTGTGGAAGCATCAGCCGTTAGTCAACATCATTTTTTACACCCGGGATGCCCAGCATGTCGATGCGATCCGGCCGCTGCTGCACAATTCGCATCTTATGGTCATGCATTTCGCCAACGAAGTCACCGCGGCGGATGCGAACAAGGCCAGCGGAATGCTTGAACTGGCGGCGCATTGGGGCTTTGACGAATCCCAAACCGTGGCCTTTGGCGACGGCTACAACGACGTGGAAATGATTCGCCGGGCTGGCTTGGGGATCGCGATGGGCAATGGATGCGACGAAGCGAAGCAGGCCGCCGATTATGTGAGCGACGATATCGACCGCGACGGCGTCTACAAAGCCTGTCTGCATTTTGGATTGATCGAGGAGGAAAATCATGCCGAGAATTGAAAATGAAGTCGCCGTGGTGGAAGTAAAAACGCTGGCGGCGGAAATCACCAGCTTTTATGACAAAGAAAAGAATATCGAACACATGTGGCAGGGCGATCCGCAGTTCTGGGCCGGCCGCAATCCGATCCTGTTCCCCATGGTCGGCAGCACCTGGACCAAGGACTACCAGATCGACGGGAAGACCTACAAGATGGGCAACCATGGCTTTGCCCGCCACAGCGAATTCACCGTTGAAAGCGTGAGCGAAGATACGATCGTTTTATCGTTAAGCGATAATGAGGAAACCCGCGCGCAGTATCCGTTTGAATTCAAACTCACGGTGACCTATCAGCTGTCCGGCCGGAAGCTGACGATCACCTACCGGATTGACAATCATTCACCGCGGATGATGCCGTTCTCCTTCGGCCTGCATCCGGCGTTCAACTGTCCGATGGCTTCAGGCGAGCGCTTCGAAGATTATAAACTCGTTTTCGCCTGCCCGGAAACGCAGACGACCTCCAGTTCCAACGCGTCGCTGAGCTTAAATGAGGAACGGGAAATCGCCCTGGACTATGCGACGTTCAACAACATTCCGACGCTTTTGTTCGAGCATCTGCGCTCACCGTATGTCACGCTGACCAATGGCAAAAACAGTGTTAAAGTCAGCGTTGCCGGTTATCGCTGGCTGGCCTTCTGGACCAAGCAGAACGCTCCTTACCTGTGCATTGAACCTTGGCACGGGCATGGCGATTTCGAGGAAGTCCACGTTCCGTTTGAAGAACGCGAGGGCACGATCCAGCTGAAGGAAAACGGCAGCTTCACGACTTCGTACACGATCGAAATCGCGTAATTTTAATTTTGGCAACAACGGCTCGAAACGTTGAGTTTACACCGGTTTCGTGCTATTGTTATAGATGAAAAAGGGAGGAATTTCAAATGTTCAAAATTATTGTGACGGAAAACTATGACGAACTGAGCGAAAAAGCTTTTGAAGTCATGAAGGAAGTCATCACATCCAAGTCCAATCCGGTTCTGGGTCTGGCGACAGGCTCCAGCCCGATCGGTCTGTACCAGAATATGATCAAGGATCACAAGGAAAACGGGACGTCCTATAAGAATGTCGTCACCTTCAACCTGGATGAATACATCGGCCTGAAGCGCGATCACAGCCAGACTTACTGGACCTTCATGCATGAAAACCTGTTCAACGGCTTAGACATTCCCGATGCGAATGTTCACGTTCCAGTCGGCGACAGCGACAACATTCAGGCGGAATGCGAAAAGTATGAAGAAGCGATGAAGAACTTTGAAGTCGACATCCAGCTGTTAGGCATCGGCGCTAACGGCCACATCGGTTTCAACGAACCAGGTACATCGTTTGATACGCTGACGCACACCGTCGTTTTGAAGGAAAAGACACGTCAGGACAACGCGCGTTTCTTCGATCCGTTAGGCGAGGAAGTTCCGACTGAAGCGATCACCATGGGCATCGCGACGATCATGAAAGCCAAGAAAATTCTGTTGGTTGCCAATGGCAAAAACAAGGCGGATGCCGTCTATGCCATGATCAAGGGTCCGGTTACGGAAGAATGCCCGGCCAGCGTCCTGCAGAACCATCCGGATGTTACGGTCATCGTCGACCGCGGCGCGGCAAGCAAGCTCTAAGCCGTTCCGAGCGGATATAGCCTAATCTCAAAACAGCCTTCGGGCTGTTTTGTTTTTTGCCATAAATAAGAACTTTGACCGGTGATCTCCCCGTCCTCAGCCGTGAGCATTTCGGTATGCAAAGGAAAAAACTGTGATATACTTAGATTACTGAACAGGAGGATGAAGAATATGAAAATTGTAAATACGCAGGAATTTGATGAAATAACAGCGAAGGACGGGCTGGTGCTCGTGGATTTCTTCGCCGATTGGTGCGGGCCGTGCAAAATGCTGGCGCCGGTGCTGGAAGAAGTCGCGGCGAAATATGAAGGCAAGCTGGACATCGTGAAGGTGAATGTCGATCAGTCGCAGGATCTGGCGCAGCGCTACGGCGTCATGTCGATCCCGACGTTAATCGCGTTCAAGGGCGGAAAAGCTGTGAAGCAGAGCGTTGGCTTCCAGCCGAAAAACATGTTGGAAAACATGATCGACGGTTTGCTGTAAATCGTCTGTTGCGGTCCAATTAATTCTCAGATTGTTTCACAAGACCGGGTACTTCCATGTATCCGGTTTTTTTTATTCTCGGCCGATCGGCGAGAGTGGGGATGAAGCGGACAGATCGGGGAAAACTGGATACAGGCAAAGAACTGGAAAACAGGGCAAGATCAGCGGCGGCCATTCGTGAGGGTAAAGCAGAATCGGAAGCATCTGATCCCGGGCGGGGAGCGCTGGCAAAGGAGAACGCAGCCGCGCATTCCGGAATGGATTGAAGGACAAAGTTTCTTAGAAAGCAGAACGCTGAGAATAGACAATCCGTCAGAATCCAGCCGCTGTCCATCCTCGCGCCGCTGATGAACTTAGCCGCCGCAGGTCCGCGCTGACCTGAATCCTGAAAAAAAGTTTAACGGCAGTAATCTTTTTGTTTAAAACTATTGAATTTTACAGGCGCGTATGTATAATAATATCTGTGTTTATTAAATGCTTCCGAGAAGTTTAGTGTTACTAAACATCGGAGCAAAAAAGGAGGGGTTGGATGGATATCGGATATCGGATCAAACAGCTGCGGACGAAGAACAACCTGACGCTGGAAGAACTGGCCAGCCGCTGTGAATTAACCAAGGGTTTCCTGTCGCAGCTGGAACGGAATCTGACCTCGCCTTCGATCGCGACGCTGCAGGATATCGTCGAAGCGCTGGGGACGACGCTGGCGAAGTTTTTCCAGGAAGAAACCGAAGAAAAGCTGGTCTTTACCGACGACGACTACTTCGTCGATGAACGCGAGGACTGTACGATCCACTGGATTGTGCCCAATGCTCAGAAAAAATGAAATGGAGCCGATTTTGCTGGAACTGCCGCCGCAGGGCCAGTCGCATGAAGTCGCTGTTCACGAAGGGGAGGAATTCGGCTACGTGCTGTCCGGTCGGATCAAACTGGTCAATCTGGACACAGGAAAGGTCTATACCGTTAAAAAAGGGCAGACATTTTATGTCAAGGGATCGTTCAGCCACTGTCTGAAAAACGATTCGGCCCAGCCGGCCCGCGTGCTGTGGATCTGCACGCCGCCGATCTTTTAGATCCAATGAGAAAGGGGATTTACGGATGAAAAAACTAATTCAGTTTAAGAATATCGTGAAGGAATTTGACGGCCAGATCGTCTTGAAGGGCGTCAATCTGGATATCTATGAAAATGAGTTTGTCACGCTGCTCGGTCCATCGGGCTGCGGCAAGACGACGCTGCTCAGAATTTTAGGCGGATTTCTGGAACCGACGGAAGGCAAGATTATCTTCGACGGTCAGGATATCAGCCAGGTTCCGCCCTACAAACGGGAGATCAACACCGTGTTCCAGAAGTATGCGCTGTTTCCGCACATGAACGTGTATGAAAACATCGCCTTCGGCTTGAAAATCAAGAAGCAGTCCAAGGACGTCATCGAACAGAAGGTCATGCGGATGCTTTCCTTAGTCGGTCTGGAGGCTTTGAAAAACGCAACGTCACCCTGCTTTCCGGCGGTCAGCAGCAGCGCGTCGCGATTGCCCGCGCGTTGGTCAACGAGCCGGAGGTTCTGCTTTTGGACGAACCGTTAGGCGCGCTGGACCTCAAACTGCGCAAGGAAATGCAGCATGAGCTGAAAAAAATTCAGAAGGAAGTCGGCATCACGTTTATCTTCGTCACGCACGATCAGGAAGAAGCCCTGACGATGTCTGATAAGATCGTCGTCATGAAGGACGGCGAAATTCAGCAGATCGGCACCCCGGAAGAAATCTACAACGAGCCGGAAAACGAATACGTCGCCCGCTTTATCGGGGAATCGAATATCATCGACGGCGTTATGAAGGAAGACTACCGCGTCATGTTCGACGATAAGATCTATGACTGCGTGGACTTCGGCTTTAAAAAGAATGAAAACGTCGATATCGTGATCTGTCCGGAAGACATCGACATCGTGCCGCGCGGCCAGGGAATCCTCAACGGCGAGGTTAAATCGCTGTTGTTCAAGGGGGTTCATTACGAAATCATGGTCCAGACCGTGTCGGGTACCGCGAAAACGGTCAAGATGCACGTTCTGGCTAATCATGACAAAGTGAATCCGGAAGCTAACGAAAAAATTTCCGCAAACGACTTCACGATGGACCTGGAGGACGTCGCGGAGATGACCGACGCCGACGTCATCGCCCGCGCCAACGCGCAGGCCTGGGATGAGGAAGATGAATTTATTTCCTTGTCTACCGTCGAATATGATATCAAACCGCAGCCTGGCACCTATCCGGCGACCTTCGGCACCTCCAAAGGCACTTCGATCACGATTAAAATCAGCGTCGTCGAACCGAAGTACGTCGAGGACAACAAGCATAACATCGGCATTACCGCTTTTGACTTCTATAAAACACCGGATGAAATCAAAGAGAGCGTCGCGCTGAACACCGATTTGAAAATGTGGGCCAGCGCCGAGGCCTGGGATCTGGAGGACGACAGTCCGATCGAGATCAGCGAAGTGAAATACGATTTCGATCCGGAAACGATTGCGGAAGGCGACTTTGACATCACCTTTGCGACCAAGGGCCGCATCTTCAAGATCCACACCACGGATTTCCAGGAGGAAGGCAAGAAAGTCGATCTCAAATTCGCGCCGGAGGACATTCACGTCATGTCCAAGATGGGAGTGTAAGCCGCTATGAAATCGTTTGCGCGCATGCTGTATCCATATCTGGTATGGATCGCGATCATGATTCTGGCGCCGATGCTTCTGATCGTGCTGTACGCGTTCACTAAGCAGGGCAACTCTGTGCTGACGCTGCAGTTTACGCTCGATAACTTCGCCCGCTTTTTCTCCGACAGTATTTTTCCCAACGTGCTGTGGCGGTCGTTAAAGATCGCGCTGATCACGACGGTCATCTGCGTGCTGTTAGGCTATCCGGCGGCGTATTTCATCGCCAAGCTCGACGGCAACCGCAAATCGGTCATGGTGCTGCTGATCACGCTGCCGATGTGGATCAACATGCTGGTCAGAACCTACGCCTGGCGCGGCATTCTGCTGAACTTTCCGGTCAGCAGCGAATTCAAGGTGTTTGTCGGCATGGTTTATAACTTTATTCCCTTTATGATTTTACAGATCTATACGTCGCTGACTAAAATGGATCAAAGCCTGTTAACCGCGGCGGAGGATCTGGGCGCCAACAAGGTGCAGACCTTCCTGCGCGTCACGCTGCCGCTGTCGATGCCGGGCGTCATCTCCGGCATTACGCTCGTCTTTCTGCCGGCGGTATCGAGCTTCTTCATTCCGAAGCTTCTGGGTGGCGGCGATTACGTCCTGGTCGGCAACCTGATCGAGAACTACTTTATTTCCACCGGCGATTGGAACTTCGGCTCGGCGATTTCGCTGATCATGGCGGTGATCATCATGATCTCGATGTTCATCACCAAGAAGGTCGACTATGAGAACAAGGGGGAAACCCGCGCATGAAAAAATTGAAATCCCTGTTCTCCCGGTTTTATCTGGTGCTGGTTCTCGCGTTCTTCTATCTGCCGATTCTCTATGTCATCGTCTTCTCCTTCAACGACAGTAAGTCGTTAAGTAAATTCACCGGCTTCTCGCTGCAGTGGTATGAAAAGATGTTTGCCAACCGCACGATTATGGAGTCGATCTATTACACCGTGGTCATCGCGGTGATCGCGACGGTGGTTTCCACGATTGTCGGCACGATCGCAGCCATCGGTCTGTCTAAATCCAAGCGGATCGTCAAGGAACTCACGCTGCAGATCAACAATCTGCCGATGATGAATCCGGAAATTGTCACGGCGATCGGCTTAATGCTTCTGTTCACCTCGTTAAATATTAAAACCGGCTTCATGACGCTGTTGTTGGCGCATATTGCGTTCTGTATTCCCTACGTCATGCTCAGCATCATGCCCAAGCTCCGCCAGATGGATCCCAACCTGCCGGAAGCCGCGCTGGATCTGGGTGCGACGCCATGGCAGGCTCTGATCAAGGTGATCGTTCCGGAGATCATGCCGGGGATCGTTTCCGGCGCTTTGATCGCCTTCACGATGTCGTTTGACGACTTCGTCATCTCGTTCTTCACGACGGGTCCTGGCATTAACAACATCTCGATTTACGTCTATTCGATGTATAAACGAATCAATCCGAGCATCAACGCGCTGTCCACAATCATTGTGGTGATGATCACCGTTGTTCTGATTCTGGTCAACGTCATTCCGCTGGTGAAAGAAAGGAAATTGAAGAAAAATGAAAAACTGGGTTAAACTGGGTTTGTGCGGCCTGTTGGTCGTTTCGCTTGGCGGCTGCGGGGGCGGCGGCAAGAGCGACATCGATCCTCAGGAGGTCTACGGCTGCAGCACGCTGAATGTCTACAACTGGGGCGAATACGTCGGGGAAAACGTTCTGTCCAATTTTGAAAGACAGTACAATGTCAAAATCAATTACTCGATGTTTGCCTCCAACGAGGAAATGTATACGAAGCTGCTGGGCGGCAGTCAGTACGACGTGCTGGTGCCTTCCGACTACATGATCGAGCGGATGATCGACGAAGATATGCTTCAGCCGCTGGATAAGTCGATGATTCCGAATCTGGCGAACCTGGCCGACGGCGTCAAGGGGTTGTCCTACGATCCGGATAATACCTATTCTGCGCCGTATTTCTGGGGCATGGTTGGCATTGTCTACAACAAGAACAACGTCGATCCGGCAGATGTGGAATCGCAGGGCTTCGACGTGCTGCGCAATGAGAAATACAAGGGACATGTGTTCGTCTATGACTCCGAGCGGGATTCGTTCATGATGGCGTTTAAGGCGCTGGGGTATTCGATGAACACAGAAAATGAAGACGAGATTCAGGCCGCTTATGAATGGCTGCTGGATATGGATAAGAAGGTCGATCCTTCCTATGTGACAGATGAAGTCATCGACGGCATGGTCACCGGCGAAAAGGATATCGCCGTCGTTTACAGCGGCGACGCGGCTTACATTTTATCGGAAAATGAGGATATGGCTTACTGGCTGCCGGAAGAAGGCACAAACCTGTGGAGCGACGCGATGGTCATCCCGGCGAACGCCAAATGTCCGAAGCTGGCCAACGAATTCATCAATTACATTCTGACTGACGACGCTTCCTATGATAATTCCAGTACGGTCGGCTACGCTTCCAGCAACAAGAACGTGCTGGAGGAAATGAGCGCCGCGGGCGGGGAATATGACGGAAATCCGGCTTATCTGCCGCGTGTCGGGTATGCCAAGGATGAAGTGTTCAAGCATAACGAGATCCTGAAAAAGAAATTAGCGGATCTGTGGATTAAAGTCAAAAACAGTTAAAAGTCTGACGGATCAGATCGAAACAGAACGGAAAAGGCGTTGAAATCGGCGCCTTTTTTGTTTTGAAAGTCCGCTGAAATTCGTTTCATTTTAGCCTTGCATTTTAATAGGAGTTCATATATAATAATAAAGCACAGCGAAATGGTACCTTAGCCAAGTGGTAAGGCAATAGACTGCAACTCTGTGATCGCCAGTTCAAATCTGGCAGGTACCTCCATAAAATTGGGGATGTGGCGGAATCGGTAGACGCATCGGACTTAAAATCCGGTGATGGAAACATCGTACGGGTTCGAGTCCCGTCATCCCCACCAATCCTAAAAAATCAAGCTGTGAAAAAATAAAAAAAGTTGTTGCAAATCGACACGAACTCTGTTATAATAACAAAGCGTTGTTGATAAGAACAACGAGATACGCGCCCATAGCTCAACTGGATAGAGCGTTTGACTACGGATCAAAAGGTTGCGGGTTCGATTCCTACTGGGCGCGCCATTTTATTAAAAAAACAGTTCCCTTCGGGAACTTATATTTCGGGATGTAGCACAGCTTGGTAGTGCACTTGATTTGGGATCAAGGGGTCGCAGGTTCGAATCCTGTCATCCCGACCATGATTTAAATTTTTGGCGAGGTAGCTTAGTTGGCTAGAGCGTTCGGTTCATACCCGGAAGGTCGTGGGTTCGAGTCCCACCCTCGCTACCATTTGATTGTTTAGGATCTGCGGACCCTTAGCTCAGTTGGTCAGAGCTGCCGGCTCATAACCGGCTGGTCGTAGGTTCGAGTCCTACAGGGTCCACCAAGTCATTCTGGAGGAATACCCAAGTGGTTGAAGGGTCCGGTCTTGAAAACCGGTAGGTCGGGAAACCGGCGCCTGGGTTCGAATCCCAGTTCCTCCGCCATTGAAAATTTTATACTTAGTTATCGCGGGGTAGAGCAGTCTGGTAGCTCGTCGGGCTCATAACCCGGAGGTCGTTGGTTCAAATCCTTCCCCCGCAACCAATGGTTCTGTAGCTCAGTTGGTAGAGCAATGGACTGAAAATCCATGTGTCGCCGGTTCAATCCCGGCTGGAACCACCACTTATTAAAAACCCTGTCGCTGACAGGTTTTTTTGTATAGTAAACGAAGGGATTGAACGGTGTTCAGGGGGAAGGATTCAGGCGGGCCCGGCGATTCAAAGTTACGCGGATCCAGGCGCCCAAGCCGTTTTCGTCCGCAGATTGCGGAGGGAGATCCGCTCCGGTTTTCAATCTTGGGATTCTCTCAATCTGCGTTGCCTGGCGGACCCTGTCGGCAGCCAGCGCCGGCTTAGGGGAAGCGAGGATGAGACTCCGCCCGATTTCCTGTTTCCTGCGATCCCTCGATCCCATAAACCCAATGCGGTCAGATTGGCAAAGTCAATGAGATCCCGTCGCAGCTCAATACGCAATGAGCGTTCTGAAGGCGGCGGATCTTATCCCTGAGCGGATCTCGAAACAAACCCCACGGCAATTCAGGAGGAACTTCAATGACAAAGGAACAGCTGAAACAAAGATTGGAACTTAACTCCGCAATGACGCAGATCGCTGCGGATTATCTGCGGGAAAATGCCTGCGCGATTGAACGGGAGATGGTTGAATCTCTGTGCCATAGCTGCGGATTATCAGAAACGGACGCCGTCTACACTCTGTTTTGTATTATTGCGGGTCTGGAACTGGATGAAAATCCGCTGCACCGCCGTCTGGCCGACCAATATTTCAAGCCAAGATTCCGTTGTTTGTCCGCAGCTGAATATGAAGCCGACGCTTATCTGCGCAACATCCATTTTCCGGATACGGCCCAGGGCGGCTGGACGGTGCGCTGGGAAAGCTATCAGCCGTTTGAAATCCTGATCTATGACGACTACCGGGTGGATGAAACCGGAGCGGAGTGCCCGCAGCTGGGCTATTTCAATACGGAATACCGCTATCCCTGTGTATATGAAAACGGCGTTGAGTGGATGAGCGTAATTCCCAGCGAGATCAACACAATGCGCCCGCTGCTGAAACAAGCCCATGGAAGGGTGCTGGTCTGCGGCTTGGGTTTAGGCTATTTCGCCTATCATCTTTCACGCAAAGACAATGTCGAACAGATTATCGTCGTAGAGAAGGAAGCTGCAGTCATCCAATGGTTTACGCAGTGGATTCTGCCGCAGTGGGAACAACCGGAAAAATTAAAAATTATCCATGACGATGCCTTCGCGGCGGTGGACCGCCTGAAACCCGGCGAAGTAGACACGATCTTCGTCGACTTGTGGCATAACGCCGCGGATGGAGCGCCGTTAGTCCAGGCAATGCGGACGCGGGAGCCGCGGCTGCCCGGCACCCGGTTTCTTTATTGGCTGGAAACCTCGGTCAACTCGGTATTGCGCTGGGATCAGGTGATGAAGGAGTACGCGGATCAATGAAAAAGAGGAATTTGGACAGGACGCTTGATTAATCAAGGGGCGCCCGCCGCTGAATTCCTCTTTTTTTAGAGTTGAGTTCGTTTATTTTGTAAGGGAATCGACGTCGATCAGTTCATATTCCCGCGAACCGATCCCCAATGCGGCAGCGGCCTCAATCGTATGGATGCCGTGACGGGATTCAATCCGTTCGATCAAATCTTTTTTCCCTGGATCTTCGCACTGATAGACCAGATCGATGCAGGCCTGATCCAATGCGACCGGATCCAGCGAGGACAGGATACCGATATCTCTGACCTTCGGATCTTCCGCTTTCGCGCAGCAGTCGCAGTCAACCGACATGTTGCACATTACGTTGATGAAGACAATGTTTTCTTTCTCATAGTTGAGAATGGATTTCGCGGCGTCGGCCATGGATTCCAGGAACTGATCATGATCGGATGACCAGATATTCTCAGCGACCCCAGCACCGTGGATGTAAGCTTTGCCATAGCTGGATGCCAGACCGATCGAGATATTTTTCAACGCGCCGCCGTAGCCGCCCATCGGATGTCCTTTAAAGTGCGTCAGCACCAACATGGAATCATAATTTTTCAGATGATCGCCGACAAAGTTTTTCTGGATTACCTTTCCGCCTTCAACCGGCAGCTCCAGATCGCCGTCTTCATCAAGAATATCGACGGGAAACAGTTTAGACCAGCCGTGCTTTTCCATTGTATGCCAATGCGCTTCCGTTGTATTGCGCTGACCTTCATAAGCAGTATTGCATTCAACGACCGTGCCATTTACCTTTTCAATGACAGGTTTCATAAATTCAGGACGCAGGAAGTTCTGATTGCCGACTTCGCCGCTGTGCAGCTTTACCGCGACTTTGCCTTTCAGCTCGCGGCCGAGAATTTCCTCCATCTCGATCATTTTTTCCGGCGTGATGATCTTGGTAAAATAAACTTTTGATTTTTCCATGGAATGGACCTCCTTACTTTGGAAACCGTCTAGGCATCAGTTTCCTCGTGACTTTATTGTAACGCCTGAAGTTCACTCCAAGTCAATCCTTTTTTATGGAATTGTCCGCGTTTTCTTTCCGCAATAGAAAATCCGGGATTGGGTACGGCAGGGATAGGTTTTCCTGTTATACTGAAAACAGGAAGTTGAAAGGAGAAGGACATTGATGAAATTAACATGGATGGAGGCGGAACAACCGCTGCCCCGGATTGACCGGGGTCTGCCCAACGTGTTCCCGATTCCGATTCAGCTTCAAGGGCAGCCGGCCGTTGTTTTATTTGATACCGGCGCTTCATGCAGCGCTGTGCGCAGATCGGTTGCGGAAGCGGCAGGGCTGCGGCCGCTGCATGAACAGATTGTGGGCGGCGGGAGTGGTCTGGGACGGATTCAGGCCGAGAAGTGGCTGGCGGAAACCGTGCAGATCGGCGCACTGACGTTGACGGAACAGGTGTGGATGGTGCTGCCGGACGCCTGTTTTGTCTTTGAGCTGGAAACTGGACATCCCGCACAAATCGACGGACTGCTGGGGTGGGACGTCCTTCAGTTCGGCTGTTGGCAATGGGATGAAAAAAGTCAGCGGCTGTCGGGAAAGCCGTCGCTTCCGGAAAAAAGCACGATTCATGAATTGACCGGCTGGGATTCTATGCCTGTGGTGCAGGCGGAAACGAACGGCGAGATTTTATGCTGGGGGTTTGACAGCGGCAATACCAGCACGACCGGCGGGTCCTTGTTTTATTCAAGATTGCCAGAATCACTGCCGCTGGAATTGGAAACGCTGACGGGCGTTGATGGAACGACGCAGATTCCGGCCAAACGGCTCGCGCGGCTTCTTCTGCGGATCGGAACAGCCGAAATTATTCTCAGCCATGTTCCCGTGATTGATAAGTCGTTATATCCCGTACGGGATCAGGCGGTCGCCGGTTTGTTGGGCGCGGACGTGCTGGCAGGGTGCAGCTGGCGCCTGGATTATCCTAATCGCCGCCTGGAGCTCAAACCGGAGGCGAAGGCCGCGGATTCCATTCTTCCTTGACATAGAATAAAAACAAAAAACGCCGGAGAACTGAAAGCAGGGAGGACTTTCAACTTCGGCGTTTTCAGAGAATCGCAACGTTAGTTTGGAATTAGAATTTGCGACAGCGGCATATTCGGAGTGTTTAAATTCGGCGTTTGGTTGAGCGCGCCGGAAGAGAAATAGAAGACAGAGGCGATCACGATCAGGATTGCGGCTAACTTGTAGAGTGCAGTCAGGTTTTTTTGCATTGGGGATTCCCTCCTTTTATTTTCAGCATAAGCGCCAAACGCTGAATTTAAACACTCCGA
>PVML01001762.1_pt1 | contig 19909 bp, 17 predicted proteins | sample 1853371 | NCBI WGS metagenome assembly PVML01 (sample SAMN08533508, study PRJNA380276) | Human gut metagenome, whole genome shotgun sequencing project. | isolation source: participant 1, chromium library | host: Homo sapiens | collected 2017 | reverse complement strand
AGCTAAAGTATTGCTAAAACATAGCAATCTGCTTGTTTATCAAATTTCTGATGAATTGAATTTTCCTAATCCTTCTTTTTTCTGCAAGTTTTTCAAACGGATGACGGGAATAACGCCACGCGAATATCAAAACCCGAAATAAGCCTTATTTTGAAAATTCCTTGATACGTTGTTCTTCTTCCAGTTTGCAAATCAGCAACGTATTGTCTTTTTCGGCAATGATATATCCATCCAGTCCCTGCACTACCACCCGTTTTTCTTCGCTGGTATGCACAATACAGTTCTTACTGTCATACAGGCGGATATCGGCTCCAACTGTGGCATTACCTGATTTATCCTGTGGCAATAATCCACGCAGTGCTCCCCATGTACCCAAGTCCGACCAACCGAACGAAGCCGGCAGTACATAGATTTCCTGTGCTTTCTCCATCACTGCATAGTCAATAGAAATACTTTCGCACGTGGGAAACAACTTCTTAATCGTTTCACTCTCCTTATCTGTATAGAAATCCGGAAAGATACGGTCGAAAATCTGTGCAATCCCCGGAGCATATACACGCATCACGGAAGTTATAGTACGCACATTCCATACAAAGATCCCGGCATTCCAAAAGAAATTGCCTTCTGCCAAATACTTCTCTGCAGTCTCCTTATCCGGTTTTTCCTTGAATGAATCTACTGTGAAAATCTCCTTATCTGTCATTATCTGTTCTCCGGCAGCAATATATCCATATCCGGTTTCCGGACGAGTCGGCTTGATACCTAGAGTGACAATAGCACTGCTATCATTCGTAAAACGAAGCGCTTTCTCCACCACCCGACGAAATTCTCCCGTATCAAGAACCAATGCATCCGAAGGAGTCACTACGATATTTGCATTCGGGTGTTTCTTTTTAATCTTCCAACAAGCATAAGCTATACAAGGTGCCGTATTCCGTGCACAGGGTTCCGCCAGAATGTTACTCTCCGGCATCTCCGGCAACTGTTCCCGAACAATATCAATATATTTTTCAGAAGTTACCACCCACATATTTTCCTTCGGGCAAACACCGTCAAAACGATCGGCCGTCAACTGAATCAGTGACCGTCCGCATCCCATTACATCAATAAATTGTTTTGGACATTCCGGTGTACTCATCGGCCAAAAACGGCTGCCAATGCCTCCAGCCATTATTACGACATGATTATCCATACCTGTTATTCTCCAATTTTTTAAATAATTGCGCAAGTTACTCCAAAATGTCCGAATTTACAAGGAAAACAAAAGAAACTAACCAAAACATCTATAACGCATGGTCCTTTTATCTTAAAGCATAGCTTTAAAGGTCACAAAGCTACGCTTTATGTTTATCTCTTATTCGTACTCCAGTTTCCGTCTTTGCTTGCTATAAAAAATATATCAACGATCTTCGCAGACAGTTGATATAAAAGGAAATCACACCGGCTTTTAGCCGACATGAGGGCGTGGACCAGGAACATACCGCTGTACGTTTCCTGACCTACAAAATGTAGGGTTCTTCATGTGTGTAGCATGAAGTTAGGGACCTACATATTCCATCTCACTTTGTGTAAAAGTATTAAAAGCACTTTATGTCATATCGACCTGTATATATCAGAATACAGGCAGAGATATAATGTCTATTTATTCAGCATTTATTCTTTATCTCCATGATTTTCTCCATAGCCGTAACCGTAGCCATAACGTTTGCCATAACCACAGTACTTACCATATTTGCCATAACCATAATAATAGCCGTATTTTCTTCTCTTCAAATCCAAACCATTAATAGTAATGCAGAGATTAGGCAATTTATTATTCTCGGCAAGCTCGTTGATTAAAGTAAACTCTGCCTTACGTGTGTAATCAGCACGACAGACATAGACGGATAAATCAGCTACACGTCCGATAAGCAACGTATCAGTTACCATACCTACCGGAGCCGTATCCAATATCACATAATCAAAATTCTTCTTCAATGTCTCAATAGCCTTCTCCAATCCGTCACGAGCCAATAACTCTGTCGGATTAGGCGGAACGGTTCCGCCGGGAAGAATGAACAGGTTCTTGTTTATGTCAGAAGGCTGTACCAAGTCCATCAGATTCGTGGTTGGATTAGTCAGATATTGAGTTATACCATGTTCTTTTCGAGAAAGATTGAATACTTTATTCAGCCCCGGTTTACGAATATCAAGACCGACTATTACTACTTTCTTTCCTAATAAAGAAAGGCTGATAGCTAAATTGGCAGATATAAAAGACTTTCCTTCACCACTAATGGTAGAAGTTACCAAAATTACATTCTTACCATTCTCAAGCATAAACTGAAGATTGGTACGGATATTTCGGAAGGTCTCGCTCATGAGATTGTTCTTATTCTCAAAGACGGCAATAGATCCAGACTTTTCATCTGCTAATGGAATATCACCGACAACAGGAAGCAATGTCAGTTTTTCAACATCCCCCCTACCTTCAATCTTGAACTTAGTTAATCCAATCAGATAGATAATACCTACCGGAAGCCCCATTCCTACAACAAAAGCAGCCAAATAAATCATCATTCGCTTAGGAGAGACAGGCTTATCATCCGCTAATGCCTCATCAATAGTCTTGGCATTATTTGCAGTAGCCGCCAAAGTTATGGCATTTTCTTCACGTTTTTGAAGTAACATCAGATAAAGTCCCGCTTTGATTTCCTGCTGACGGGCGATGCTGACAAACTGACGCTCCTGAGTAGGAGCATCATTAATACGACGAGAATAACGATTCGCTTCACGAGCTAAATCATCTTTTGTAATTTGCAATCCTTTCAACGTAGCATCCAATGTAGCTTGCACATTGCTGCGCATTGCTCGAATACTAGTATCCAAATTCACGATGGTCGGATTATTCTCTGTCGATGTACGTAGTAAGCGCTTTCTCTCAACCAACATTTGATTATATCGGTCTATCGCGCCAGCCGATGCCGCATCTTGGAGTCCAATATTACTAGGCAAAACCTCATATTCATTACCTTTCATATAGCGTTGCAAGTCCATCACCAAATTAATTTGAGTCTGATTTTCTACGCGCTTCTTTTCATATTCCGCATTACCCGTTAATGCAATCTGAGCTTCACTTGTCAAGTCAGTAATGCCGGCAGTACGCTTGAAGTTCTCCAGATCCTGTTCTGTACTTCCTAACTCCTTAGAAATAATGCCAATACGTTCATTTATAAATTCCGCAGTCTTTTGTGCCACTTCATTCTTATCATTATTAGTATTGATATTATACATCTCAAGCAACTTATTGATAAAGTCTTTTCCGCGTTGTGTATTTGAATTCTTTAGCGAAAGCACAGCAACTGAAGTAGTCTTTGAAGTAGGAGCTATTGACAAAGCTTCACTATATCTTTTGGCTACAGACATCGGGCGACTTATAAAGGCTTTAATATGTCGTTCCCCCTCTTCTCCTTTCTGTAGATTCACTGCCAATGTATCTTTATTTTCAAAAAAAGCAATTGTACCTTCATCTGTTGGGAATACAGCAGGCAACTTATCAAATCGCTTCTGATACTCTTTGTCTCCTACTGTTATTAAGACATCCATCATTCCATTCGCCGATAAGGTCATTCTTACCTCCATCGTTTCTGGAAGTTTTTCAGCCTCCTGCGGCGTCAGACTTACTAGCACAGGAGAAGTACGATAAAGTTCTTTTCCCGGAAATGCATCTTCATCCTTATAAGTCACAAATAAGTTCAACTGATTCACAACTTCACGAGCCAACGATTTAGACCGTAATACTTCTATTTCATTATCTATATTTTTGGATGATGACATAAAACCATCAAGCCCCATTCTTTCAAGTTCGGAACTCATACTTTTTCCACCACCTTTTTCTTCATCTTTTATCAAAACAGTAGCAGAAATATTATAAACAGGAGTTGCTATATGCAAATATACCCATGCAAAGATTATACAAGCTACTACCGAAACAACAAACCAAGGCCAATGAATCAGATAACGAAAAAGAATCTCTTGAATATTAATATACTCTTCATCCACTTTGTTGCGCTTTTCCTTTCTTTCTTCCAACATAATAGATTTTATTATTTAAAGATTGTTATTAACAAACTTGCTAACGACACTAAAATAGAAGTTGCAGAAAACCAAAGACTTGTACTATTACCAATATCAGAGTTTTTCGCTTTTACTTTATTGGGAGTCACGTAGACAATATCATTCTGCTGTAACCAATAATAAGGTGACAAAATTGTTTCTGCTTTATTAAGATCTAAGGTTATAATTTGCTGCTTCCCATTGTCATCTTCACGAATTAATTTCACATTGTCACGAATACCATAAACTGTCATATCTCCTGCCATGGCTAAGGCTTCCAGCAAATTTACTTTTTCATTGTTAATAGTAAATGTACCAGGATGAGAAACTTCGCCAATAACTGAGATTTTATAATTCACCATACGAATGGTAACTATCGGTATTTCCTTAATGTATGGCTTCATCTTTTCCACAATCATCGCTTCTGCTTGTTTCTTTGTCAAACCACCGACTCTTAATTCACCCAAAACCGGAAAGTTAATTTTCCCCTCATTATCTACAAGATATTGTTGTAACACGGGCTGCGTGGTCGTAATTATATTACTAGTAGAGATACTTGCAGGGCTCGCTACTGTCAAATTAAATGGTACAGCCAATTCTGGACTAGTACAGGATACTACAATGGTTAACAAATCCTTCGGCATGATTTTAGCATCATACATTTCTTTCTGTTGATTTGCCTTATTAATAACCTCCACATCTTGTAAATATGGTACTTTCTTATAAGATTGACATGCAGCCAACCAAAAAGGCAACATCAACCAAAATAATAGTTTCTCACACAAATTGTTCATAAAATTTATTTATTAATATTTCATTTTGGCATATTACATATACTTTAAATGTATAAAGTGGTTCCTATAATATGTCAAAAACATCTATTTTTAATAACAAGCTTCATATTGTCGTGCAATTTTACACCAAACATATTCCCTCGCAGCAATCTCCTTCATTGCTTTGGCATTAATAGACAACAATTCCTTTTTCTTGTAAAATAAAAGAATCAATTCCTCTGCATTTTTAAAATAGAATGCCTTATTTTGAGTCGTTTCCCGGTTATACACCACATCAAAAGCTATAATAGGAACTCCCAAAGACATAGCCTCTACCAATGAAGGATTTGTTCCACCAGCACTATGCCCATGAATGTATTGTCCGGCATTTACTCGCAAAGAATATAGTATCTCCAAATCATAAATCGGATCTAGTATAGTAATATTTGTATAATCCTCATACTTATCTTTCAACCCTTTTCCATATTCACTCCTCTGCCAGTTTCCTATAAAAATCAAACGTTTATCCGTCTTACAAAAAGCTTCCAACACTACATGACAATTATTCTCCGGTTCTATACGACACACCGATATAGCATATTCCCCCGGAGTAAGACTATAGTGATTCAAAACATCATTTATCCTTTCCTTTGAAATCTTTTGAAAAACATGATCTCCCCCATAAGTAATCAGTTCAGCTGTCCTATGGTACATTTCAATTATATAATCCTGAATAGCCTTGTTATCAGCTATAATTATATCAGCATTACGAATAGCCATCATCTCGCTAGTTCGCAAAAACCACTTGGCAAACCTCCCCCATTTTGCTCGCCTATGCTCCAAGCCATCAATATTCACGATCAGTCGCTTGTGATATAATAATCTGAATACAGGCAAAAAAATACATCCCGACACTCCCAATATGACTACAACATCATACCCCCGCAAGCATTTCAGCATTGACAATATATCATAAAGGGTACTCTGCACTCCATTGGCACGAAATAACGAGACATACTTCAACTTCACGCCTTTATATGTTTCCATACGTGTGTCATAGTCCTTTCCACTGCAAAAAACGGTATAATGGACTTCAGGCGAACAATTATCACCGATAATATTCTCAACCAAAGTTTCAAAGCCCCCATACCTTGCAGGTACACCTTGAATGCCTACAATAGCAACTTGTTTCATAAAAAATATATAGATAAATATTAAAAAAAAGCTAAGCCAACCTTTTTTCACTATCAGATTATAAAGGAAATATCAACCTTTCTATTTCTGTCAGCATTTGTATTGTGGCAAATTTTTGTGATTCTTTTTTCGCATTGTTAGACAAGTGTACGTATACGTCTTTGTCTAAAAGAATATATTTGATACGATTTTCTATTTTGTCTAATTCCTGTACATCTATCTTATATCCGTTCACTCCATCTTTTACCATTTCTGCAATTCCTCCCTTCGTTGGAACAATTACAGGTAGACCGGCACTCATAGCTTCCAAAGCCGTCAGACCAAACGTTTCTATTGCTTGTTTTTTATTCGTTAAATTCAACACTAAACTTGCACGGTTATAAAATGATGCTACATCATTCTGCCTAGGATAGATAATCAGATTCTTACCTATATTTATCTTGTATTCTTTCACAAAACAGTTGATGTTTTCTTGCGTATCATTCACTACCAATTCAAAATCAAACTGTGGCAAACGCTGGGCTAATGCAACAAACTCCAATGGACTTTTATAAAGTTTCAGTGATCCGAGCATTAATACCCGCTTCCTCATAAAAGCGGCTTCCGGCACAAATCTCAGTCTATCCACAAAATCCTGTGACAACGCATTAGGTATCACAGACAGATTACTTTTTTGTTTCAAAAAGGAAGCCTGATAACAGGAAACGCAGATTATCTCATGTGCCAACTTCTGCATAGCAATAGCCAGTATTTTATAACTTCCTCCTTTTACAAAAGCATTCTCATGATAATGATACACCACCCGCTTTCCCATAATTCTTCCTGCCAAAGCTGGACCTACTGGTAATAAAGTATTTATATAAAATACAATATCCCTACAAAAAAACCACCGGAATGCAAATACAAACATATAAAATTGCACTGCACAATAATATAACATCATCACTATTGGATTCTTAAAAAAACGATAAGGATAAGAATGTTTACGTAAGTTTTCATAACACAACAATTCATCCAACACCCCATGTTTAGAAGAAACTAAATCTACAATGTAATGCTGCTTCAAAAAATTTTCCAGTACCATTTTTAGTATCTTGGGACTGCCACTATAATCATTAAAGAGGTGAAAACAAATGAGATGTTTCATTTTCTTTTCTTTTCTAATTTCATTATCAACTCCTCATACAATTCATTCCAAAACATTCGCCTTATTTCCCATGTATATTCTTTTGCACGAATTAGCGTAGCTTCTGCTAATCGTTCCAAACGTTCAGGTTCTGCCAACACATCGTCTATAGCATTGGTAATTCCCTGCACATTAGCTTCATAAGTAGACTCTATCGGTACAAGTATTCCGGCTCCGTCACGTAAAGTATCATGCATACCACAATGATCAAAACTCAAAGTAGGTACACCAAAGCTCATTGCTTCCCATATTGTAGTCGGATTACCTTCACTGATACTGGTAATAACATGAAGATGAGCAGAATCAAATACTTGTACGGCCTTATCTCTCGGTAGTTTTCCATGCCATGTTATAAGAGAATTTAGACCATTCTTTATTGCATACTGTTGCAATTTATCTTTCAAAAATCCATCGCCAACTATATCAATATGTACCATTTCTTTAAACTTCAACCTGGCAACTGACTCCAGCAGTATACCAACAGATTTTCTAGCATCCAAGTGTCCAATCACCACAAGGTTATATTTACAAGGGTTAACAAATTTTTCTTTATTCAAACGAATATGCCCTATAATACAATTCTCTGGAATACAGATACTGTCTTTCCCATGAATATTCTTAAATAACCTCTGATTCTCAGAAGTAGCAGTAAGCAGAATATCTGTTGCATTCAATGCTTTTTTTAATCTCCGACTATAATGCAATTGAAAAGTATTGGCTATTGTTCTAAACCTATGTTTCAATTTACCTAATAATGGCATATTTTTCATTAAAACAACAGATGAATTATTGGCTCCACAAATAGGTCCCCAAATATATGGTAATCCTAAATTCCACAAATAACCTGGTTCACGATAACCTATCATTCCTACATAATGTATTAAATCGAATGCCCCATCAGCCACTAACTCCTTAGCTTTTCGGTATGCTAATTTTTGCCAAACATTATATGCATAATAAAATGAATAAACCAATAAATGATGACGATTAGGCCAATTCAGTAAATTTGCCAACTTGTTTGGGTAAACAGGAATAAATGTAATTTGCGAGTTCGGATGTTGATTAACATAATTCTCCATCTCCTCACAATCTCCCATGTAATCGCCTGATGCCCCATAAAGTACTGTTAGTTTGTTATTTTTTGACATCTCTTCTACATAGTTCCATGCCACAGAATACTCAGAACCACGTGTAGGGGAAATGGCATAAGCTAATACTAAAATTTTCCTATTTTTCATAATTTTCCACTATTACTTATATACTTTTCTCTAATTTCTGAATGCACTTCACCATATAAAGTAACACTATTGTAGCCCATGTCAATTGAGAATTTACTCCTACAAGAAAAACTGAAAAAAACCAAAATAGAATAGAAGGTGTCTTATTATTCCTGTCATAACACAGTTTAAATGTTATACGTATGATAACAAGAAAAGATAAAAAACCATATTCCACCGCATACAAGAGTAATCCTCCCCCAGTATATCCTTTCTCTACGCCTGGCAAATAATCAGACATTATTCTCGACATATAGTCTATGCCACATCCAAACCAACCATCTACTGTAAACAAATCAATTTTTTGTAAACAAATCAAAGAAGGGACAACTCTCAGTGCCGCACTTTGATCAGCGGAATATATTTTATGTATATCAAATGTAAATATGGCAGCACAAAATTTAGTAAAACGATTAAAGGCAGAAATATCAAATAAAGACAATATTATATATAAAGCAACAATAGCTCCTACAATTTTAAAGGAGGTGCCTTTAGTATAAAATTTCAATAGAACGACCAATATAAACAGATATGCACCTGCACTTAAAGACGTAAGCATACACCATAAAAAAGCAATCCATACCAGTTTATCTTTTCTCCACGAGCTAACAAAAGAAATTTCAGTTTTTTCATTCAAAGTTATAGATAAATATGCATACATCAACAATGCAATCATCCTGCCACTATGTTCTGGTTCTGACATTAAAGAATTCAACTTCCATGGTTCCCTCAAATCATAATTACCCAAATTAAAAATAGGAAATCCCATCAACACACAAATCTGCTGAATCAACAAAACTATTGCATAAGCTAATAAAAGAAATTTCAAAAGTCTAGCGATATCCTGTTTTGACAAATCTGAAAATTCAAATAAATGAAAAAGAGCCATAAAATAAAATCCGAACATACATCCATATAAAGCTGTACTCCATCGCATTGTTTCCGGATGATTCAATAAAGGACAAAATAACGTCAAGGTCATAAAAAGAAAAATCCCTATATCTGTTTTTCGATTTATAACTGGTATAAATACAAAAACCAATGGAGATATTGTCATAACTCCAATCAATAATGCATTACGATTTTCATCCCCTAGAGCAAATGCCAAAGACGTAACAAGAAAGCAAATTCCAATACAAAACAGATATTTGGAGAGTTTCCTCGAAATAAAAATATCCATATTATTTATATCCCATTAATGCATCCTTTACTGATTGAAGTAAAGCATATCCATTTCTTTCATCCGGTTCCAAATAGCCTCCCTCCGCCCATTCATTCCATGCAAAAATAAAAACCATATCTGTTGGGTATTCTTTTTCGGCTTTCAGTAATAATTTTCTAAAATAATATTGAAATTTGGCTACACTCACTCCATCATATAAGTACCCATTCATTCTATGTCGCGGTGTATTATCCCAATCAGTAAAAGCACATGGAATCATTTTGTCAGTCACAGGTTTATGGCTTATTATATTTCCCCAACATACATCATAGTCCAATCTTCTGACATTCTTATGTCTATACATGAATGGAGCAATACTCCTTTTTATATAAAACATTTTTTTTATAAATCTGACCGTTTTTATGACAGAGAAAGGTATTCTTTGAGGTTCATTACTTTTGCATAGCAAATTTATATATTGTGGATTCATCTCTATACCATAATCAAAACCTGATTTATCCCAAGAATCATCATAAGCCGCAGCTGCACTCTGATAAATATAAGTCAAACCGTCAAATCCGACCGCTTTTGCCATTTTAGTCCATAAATCCAGCATCTTATCAATTTTCCTAATCAGATTAGGTACATAAATAATCATTAGCGGTTTATTATTTTCACTTATATAGCGTGGATCTTTAAAGAATGGGAGCATATAATTAAAATGATTAACCCAATCCTGCTCATCATCAAAATCATGTGCAATAAGTGTTTTAGGAGCCCCATCCTGTGCTTTCCAAGCATCATTCCAATCATGATTTGCCCAACTGATACAATAATTTATATCAATTTCAGGATGAGCCAAGAGCATTTCCATCGGTTTTTCCAAAAGTAGATGTCCATTAAACCAATAATGATACATGCAAAAGCCATATATACCATATTTTCTTGCTATATTACATTGCCATTTTAAAGTTTCCACATCACTCAAATCATAATAATTTCTATTAAATGGAACTCTTGGCTGATTATGTCCATCAAACAAAGGCTTGGCATTCTTTACATTTACCCATTCTGTAAAGCCTTTACCCCACCATTTATCATTTTCCGGAATTGTATGAAATTGCGGAAGGTAGAACGGAATAACTTTCATCGTATACTTAGTTTACTTTTTAATCGTATAAATAGTGACTTATATATATCATTCCGTACAACATACAGAAGACAAAAATGACAATATAGAACAGTAACCACAAGAGAAATTATCAAAGAGAAATATTCACTTATGGGCAATGTTTTTATCATGTAACACAATAATAAGAGTGGCAAATACACTATAATGTATATTACTAATTTCTTAACCGATATTATATTTCCAATTTTTTTTCTCACGAATATATTTGCTGAAATCAACACAGAGACCTCCGCTGAAAACCAGACAATAATAGAACCTATACTTTGCAGTTCTTTAACTAACAAAATATTTAGAACAATTGCAACGATCGCTCCTACCAAAGCATTTATAAATACAGCCCTATCCTCTCCAAGAGGCATAAGCAACTGAATAATCAGTATTTGCTCAATTCCCACTATTAGGATTAATGGCATTGATATTTGTAAAATAGGAACAGTCTGCTCATATCCGGTTCCAGCTATAATATATACTATTTGAGATGCAAAAACTATAGATAGAACTATAATAGGAAAAGCAAAGGCATAAAGCAAATTCAACGATTTTGCAATAGCACCTTTTATTCCATCCATATCTTTTTTAGCCAACATAGAGCTGATTCGTGGCATCATAACTAAGGTAAAAGAAGTATAAAGTGCAAGAATTACATTCTGTATTTTTGTCGCAGTAGTATAGTAACCTACTTGTTCATCATTAGACACAAATCCCAAATACATTATATTAAAGCTTAAATACATATTAGTTAAAACGGCATAAATTCCTAAGACTAACATTGGCTTTATAAAATGTAATATAGAACGAAGAGGTTGCCAAGAAAATGAAATCCATTTATAACTATAAGACAAATTAATTACACCATTAACTATATATACGCTGACTGTTATTACAAAATATAGAAGATAGTCTTGCTGATCTTGAATAAAAGTAAATACTGCTACTACATAGAATACTTTTGTCCAAAAAGTACGTATTGTGATATATTTAAAATCTTCTAATCCTCGGAAAAGCCATTCAATTGTCAATGTATTAAATATGAGCTGAAATACCCCAATATATAACAGGCTCCGATATTCAGCCAGTTTTGGAACAGTTTCTATTAAACACAAATAAATTAATACAATTATAAAAGTAGTAATTGCAGTTAATTCAAATAAAGAAGAAAAAACAATATTCTGTTTACCCCTATCTCCATTACATTTTGCAATTTCTCTCGTACCCAATGTCATTACTCCCAACGTTGAAAATAATATAAAATATTGAATGAGGCTTTGAGCAAAATTACAAACTCCAATACCAGTTACACCTAGAACTCTAGCAACATAAGGATAAGTAATAAATTGAAATAGATAATTTGATGTTGTCAAAAAACTACTATATAAAATATTCTTCTTTAACCCCATATTTTATATACACTGAAAGAATGGCATATTTTATCAAAGTTTTTATCCCCTCCTACTTTTCTACAATTACGCATAATCATCATTTTTTTTATACATATCCTCATAATATCGTTCGTAGGCACCAGTAGTAATATTATCCATCCACACCTGATTATCAAGATACCAACGAACTGTTTTTTCAATACCTTCTTCAAACTGCAAACTTGGTTCCCAACCCAGTTCATTTTTCAACTTAGTGCTATCAATAGCATAGCGCATATCATGTCCTTTGCGATCGGTAACATAAGTAATCAAATCCAAAGAACAACCTTCGGGATTACCTAACAGCCTGTCTACAGTTTTAATAATTATTTTAACAATATCTATATTTTTCCATTCATTAAAACCGCCAATATTATAAGTATCAGCTACTTTTCCTTTATGAAAAATAAGTTCAATAGCACGGGCATGATCTACAACATAAAGCCAGTCACGAACATTTTCTCCGTTACCATATACAGGAAGTGGCTTAGAATGACAGATATTATTAATAAAGAGTGGTATTAATTTTTCGGGAAACTGGTAGGGACCATAGTTATTACTACAATTAGTGACAATAGTAGGCATTCCATATGTGTCATGATAAGCACGTACAAAATGATCACTACTCGCTTTACTAGCCGAATAAGGGCTATGAGGATTGTACTTAGTATCCTCATAAAAAAAATCTTTACCATAAGCAAGATGATGATCCAAAGAAGACGCTGTAGTGGTAAACGGTGGTTCTATACCGTCAGAATGGGTCAATCTCAGTGCTCCATAAACTTCATCTGTAGATATATGATAAAAGCGTTTGCCTTCATACCTTTCGGGCAGTGTTTCCCAATATAACTTGGCTGCTTGTAAAAGGCTTAATGTACCCATTACATTAGTACGAGCAAAAGTAAACGGATCTTTGATACTACGGTCTACGTGACTTTCGGCAGCAAGATGAATTATACCATCTATATGATATTGTGCCATAAGTTCCTGCATCTTATCGAAATCACAGATGTCAGCCTTTACAAAGGTATAGTTGGGAGTATCTTCAATATCTTTGAGGTTTTCCAAATTTCCAGCATAGGTTAATTTGTCAAGATTGATAATATGATAATTAGGATATTTATTGACAAACAAACGTACTACATGGCTACCTATAAATCCAGCTCCTCCAGTAATAAGGATATTACGTTCAAATTTCATATTTTTTTGCTTTTAGTTGATTAATACATTTTTCCAAAGATTCCATCCAATACGGAATCTGATAGCCAAAAGTTTCTCTGAACCTCACTTTATCCAATACAGAATAATGCGGACGTTTTACTTTGCTAGAGTATTCATGAGAGTGGACAGGACGGATATTACACATATTTTCACTCAACTTACCAATAGCCACGGCAAAGTCATACCAAGAGCATACACCTTCGTTAGTGAAATGATAAATACCTTTTTGATCTATCATCCTATGATCTATAATCCAACCAATGGCATCAGCTAAATCACCAGCATAAGTAGGTGTACCTATTTGGTCGAAAACAACATTTAGGGTCTCTCTTTCCTTCATTAGCTTCAACATCATTTTTACAAAATTGTTTCCCCATACAGAATAAAGCCATGCAGTACGCAGAATGATATAGTTGCAACCAGAAGCAACAATCGCATTTTCTCCAGCAAGTTTTGTTTCGCCATATATCCCTATCGGTTCAGTTATATCATGTTCTGTATATGGAACATTATTTTTACCACTGAATACATAATCAGTAGAAACATGAATAAGTGTCGCCCCTACTGATTTAGCAGCTTCAGCCAAATAGCCGACTGCTACATTATTAACTAGGTTGGCCGTTCTTTCATCTTCCTCTGCCTTATCCACATTAGTATAAGCAGCACAATTGACAATGACATCTATCTGCTCCTTATTTACAAATGTATGGAGAACATCCCTATTTGTAATATCTAATTCATTGATGTCTGTAAACACATAATGATCTTTACTTTTATCAGAAACCCGCACCATTTCATTGCCCAATTGTCCATGAGCACCAGTAACCAATATATTCATCTCAATACAATTTTTCATTATAGTCAAACAACCAGTCTACATCTTTTAAGCACATATGATGTTTGTCTTTCTCAGAAAGTACCACCGCATCAACAGGAATACGCCAATCAATGGCTAGATACGGATCATCCCAAGCAATAGCTCCCTCACTCTGTGGAGTATAGAAATTGTCACATTTATATTGAAAGATTACTTCATCAGTCAATACACTAAAACCATGAGCAAAGCCACGAGGAATGAAAAACTGGTGATGATTATCTTCTGTTAATTCTACAGCAACATGGTGACCAAAAGTTGGAGAACCTTTACGGATATCTACTGCAACATCTAAGACCGCCCCTTTAATAACACGTACTAATTTGCTCTGTGCATAAGGCGGCTTTTGGAAATGAAGTCCACGAAGAACACCATAAGAAGATTTACTCTCATTGTCCTGTATAAAACTTACCTTTTGTACTTTCTCTTCAAACTCTTTTTGCGAAAAAGATTCAAAAAAATAACCACGTTCATCTTTAAAAAGAAGAGGTTCAAGGATTACAACCCCTTCTATTGCAGTCTGAATTACATTCATTTTAATAATTATAAGTTCTGAATAAACAATTATGTGAAACTAAGTTCATCAATGACCTTTAGAAGATATTGGCCATATTGGTTTTTCAACATAGGATAAGCTAGTTCACGCATCTTATCCGATGTAACCCAACCCTGACGGAGAGCTATACCTTCCAAACAAGCAACTTTCAAGCCTTGTCGCTTTTCAATTACTTCGATAAAAGTAGAAGCTTCAGAAAGAGAATCATGTGTACCAGTATCAAGCCATGCAAAGCCACGTCCCAATGTCTGCACTTTCAGTTTTTTGTCTCTAAGAAACTCTTGATTAACAGTTGTAATTTCCAACTCCCCACGAGGAGAAGGCTTGATATTCTTCGACACTTCCACAACTCTATTCGGATAGAAATATAAGCCCACTACAGCATAATTGGATTTCGGACGACTTGGTTTTTCTTGAATACTTAAACAATTGCCTTCCTTATCAAATTCCGCCACTCCGTAACGTTCCGGATCATTCACCCAATATCCGAATACAGTTGCCTTATTTTCTTCTTCCGCTGTATAAACAGCCTCTTTCAGTATTCGAGTAAAACCTTGACCATAGAAAATATTATCACCTAAAACCAAACATACAGAGTCACCTCCTATAAAGTTCTCCCCAATTATAAAGGCCTGTGCTAATCCGTCTGGTGAAGGTTGCTCAGCATATTCAAAGCGGATGCCCAAATCGGAACCATCACCAAGCAAACGTTTGAATCCCGGCAAATCATGCGGTGTAGAAATAATTAATATCTCACGAATACCTGCCAGCATCAATACAGAAATTGGATAGTAAATCATTGGCTTATCAAAAATAGGAAGCAGTTGTTTACTAACCCCCTTAGTAATAGGATATAAACGAGTACCAGAACCACCCGCTAAAACAATACCTTTCATACTTCTATTATTACTAATTTATAATACAACTTCTCCGAATAACTTCTTCAGAAACGAATTCTGAGAAAATATATTCTTTTTATATTTTCGTCTATCTTTCTCCATACCCTAAATATCATTCAATATTATATAACTCTTCATATGATATTTAAATACGATGTCTCAAGAAACTATAGAACATTAGGATTCATGTTTGGTTATAATACTAAATATCAATTCTCTACTTATTCAAATTGGCATAGTATGGATGATATATTATGCCAATTTGAATAAGTAGAGAGGAAGCAGTTGTTTACTAACCCCCTTAGTAATAGGATATAAACGAGTACCAGAACCACCCGCTAAAACAATACCTTTCATACTTCTATTATTACTAATTTATAATACAACTTCTCCGAATAACTTCTTCAGAAACGAATTCTGAGAAAATATATTCTTTTTATATTTTCGTCTATCTTTCTCCATACCCTAAATATCATTCAATATTATATAACTCTTCATATGATATTTAAATACGATGTCTCAAGAAACTATAGAACATTAGGATTCATGTTTGGTTATAATACTAAATATCAATTCTCTACTTATTCAAATTGGCATAATATATCATCCATACTATGAAACATGTATGTAAGTTTTATACCATTTTCTTCCCGTTAATTTTTCATGCTTTACGATAGCCCGATTAATAATCATGTGCAAAATACACCAAAATATCAAATCGAAAAGAAGCATAAAAGTAGCATTTATATAGTAAGACAATATAAAATTAGTAGCCACCAAGAATAAAGACAATAATAATAACGTTATCATTACTGTTCGTACTTTCATCCCTGTACGCAACAATTTATGATGAATATGATTTTTATCTGGCAAAAAAGGATTGCGACCATCTCGAATACGAGCACAGAACACACGCACAACATCAAGTAGTGGAATAAACAATGTAGAGATAGTCACCATATTCAAATTCAGCTTGAACGGATCCCAAGACTCTTGCCGTGTCCAAAAATGAAGAATCAAAAAACTAAGGATATAACCAAGAGTAAGACTTCCGGCATCTCCCATAAAGAGTTTTCGACCTGACACGCTAAATACATTATAATAATAGAAAGTAGCGACCACTCCCAAAGTAGCAGAAGCTAAAAGAGCATGAGTCCACTGACCAACAAATGCACAAACTATGATTAACAATCCCAATGCAATACAAGTAAGTCCTGAAGCCAAACCATCAATTCCATCTATCAAATTAATGGCATTCGTGATATAGACCACAAGAAAAACAGTTAAAGGCATGCCAATAAATGCAGGAATAGTATTAAGTCCCAATAATCCTCCCAAATCATTAATCCAGAGACCGGAAAGTGGTAAAAAAGAGGCTGAAAGAATCTGCACCACAAATTTATAACGATAACTCACCCCTACCAAATCATCCGCTACTCCAACAAGATAAAGCAATGTTGTGCCGGCAACGAGGAAAAGATAACGCATGAACAAGCTGGATGACCATATAGGAGCAACAGGTTCATTCATGTAATAACGAACCCCTGTAATAATACACAAAGATATTAATATAACAGGCAAAAAAGCTAAACCACCCAAACGAGGAACAGGAGTTTTATGTACTTTACGGGCATCAGGTACATCAAACAGACGTTTCTTATAGGAAATAAATATTATTCTTGGAATAACAATAGTGGCTAATAGTACTGAAAGTAAAAAAGTACCTCCAATATAAATATACATCATAACAATTTATCGTATTTTCAGGCTTAATTCTTTTCTCCAACCGGTTCCACATACCCCACCGGCATATCTGCACAAGCACAACCTAACATATTGAGCCTAACGGCAATCTTACTTTTTCCTTCTACCATCACAAGTTCCCCTACAAGCCCTGTCAAAGGACCTTTAACTACACGTACTTTCTCACCACGCGCCAAAGGAGCACTATTCATACAAACTGCTTCATCCGAATAATCGAGCATAAAGCGGAAACGAGCCATTTGTTCATCTGGAATTACAGTCGGACTGCTCTCACCACGCATTACCATATACCGACTTACTGTAGAGAAAGAAAGAACTTCTTTACGTTCTTTCGGATCTACATGCACAAATACCATCATCGGAAGCAAAACGGATTCAACCACTTTACGACGGTCGCTCCATTGATGTACTTCCTGTTGGACCGGTACAAAATTCTCAATTCCCATTTTGGCTAAACGCTCTGCCACTTTCTTCTCGTGATGCATACGTACGAGAGCTACATACCAGCGTTTAGAGTGTGCTACGCCTTCCCCTGTCCCAATATTAGGCCCAGCATTTAAAGTTCCTTCTTTTCTTAGAATCATACTTTTTTACCCCTTATGTTTCTGTTACTTCTTAGGTAACGGAAACATAGGCGGCTGAAGACCTGCCACAATAACAAGAAGAAATGCATACAAATGGGGAAGTTTGAGAATTTTCTGCCTGATTTACAGAGTAATTCTTTCAGTGCAGACAATAGGAATCATTGAACATGAGACAAATACATTTCATGTTCGGATACATTTTTATTATATATTTAAATAAAAAGAGAAAAAAAAGGAAATTTGCTTGTACGCTATTAACAAATTTGTCTATATTTGCACCGAATAATTTCCGTTACCTAAGAAGTAACAACCGCGCATTCTAACTGAATATCAACTATTTAATATAATCATTATAAAATTCCCCTGCAATTCCTCACGTAAGAATAATTTAATCGGTTTACTTTTGTACGTTCGTCAAGTTCAAAGCCTTTTAGATAAATTTGTGTTGTCTTGATAGATTTATGGCCTAACGATTCACTTATCATTTCAATAGGAACTCCCCTATATTTAGCTGTAGTAGCCCAGGAATGCCGGAATGTATAAGAAGTTATGGCTGAATGAATATGTAACCTTTTGGCCAAGCTCTTCAGGTCGTTATTAAAACGACGCAAGGTGGATTGATATTCTTTATAGGCAGCCTCTTCGTCCCGCTTGTTCTTTCCGCTTAATATATAGAAAAGATAATCAGGATGTTCGGGAAGAGTTGACGAGTGGAAATTACGAAGTTGGGAGACAGTGTCTGACGCCGACTCTAATATTTCCACACTCATGGGAGTTCCTGTCTTAATACGATTGTACTTCAGAATATTTCCTTCCAGATTAGATTTTTCCAGATGAGCCAAATCGACAAAAGGCATTCCACAGAATAAAAACAATAGATTGGCAATGGCCTGTGTCCGTCGTAACTTATCGGACTGCGGGTCTTTGTAAAGCAACGTATGTAGTTCGTTTACCGGAATAGCTTTCTTCTGACGAGTATCCACTCCGGTGAATACATCACGAAACAAACGATGCACATAAGGAGCCTGGTGAGCATCTACCCCTTTATTATATATGCAACGTAACATCCGCATATAAGTAGAGATAGTGTTAAGCTTCAAGCGACAAGCCAACAAGTAGTTGCTGTATCGCCTCAAGTTCTCACGAGTAATTTGGCTGAATGACACACACGATGTCCTACAAAACACAGTGAAAGAGCGTAGCGCATTTTCATAAACATGTGCTGTAGCATAGCGCCCCTCACGGCGCAAGCACTCCACATAATTGTTTGCACATACAGTAAATCCGTCTTTTCTCATAATTTACTATTTATTAATTTATAAATTCAGTATGATATTACGAGAAATAGAACGAATTTCCAATAAAGATGGCTATTAACTAAGATTTTCTTATAAAATTTTTAATAACCTATACGATTTAATACTTAAATTGGCGTATCAGTCAGAAAGTAAACAGAAAAAGGCCATTCCCGAATAAACAGGAATGACCTTCTACTTTTCATTTCAACACGATGTTATCATGCTATCAAAAGCATGACATCCTGTTACTTATATTCCGCCCAACTCTTGATAGCGATATCATCGATACTCATCGTGCAGAAAGCATTAATGAATGCACTTGCGAGACGGGCATTCGTAATCAACGGAATATTCAGATCGATAGCCGCACGACGGATTTTGTATCCGTTGTCCAACTCTCCGGCTGTCAGGTTCTT
>PVML01017609.1_pt1 | contig 19967 bp, 15 predicted proteins | sample 1853371 | NCBI WGS metagenome assembly PVML01 (sample SAMN08533508, study PRJNA380276) | Human gut metagenome, whole genome shotgun sequencing project. | isolation source: participant 1, chromium library | host: Homo sapiens | collected 2017 | reverse complement strand
CAGTATGAAACCAAAGAAGATCTCCAAATGGAAAACTATCGAAAGATGATTTTAGCTATGGCGAAGGACGTACGTGTCGTAGTTATTAAATTGGGTGATCGCTTACATAATATGCGCACCTTAAAGCATATGCGTAGTGACAAACAAAAACGTATTGCTAAGGAAACCCTAGAAATCTTTGCACCTTTGGCACATCGTCTTGGTATCTTCAATGTGAAATGGGAGTTGGAAGATTTATCCTTCCGTTATTTAGAGCCGGAAAAATACTATGATCTAGTCGATCAAATGAAACAAAAACGCCAAGTCCGGGAAGACATCGTTAATGATACGATGAGGCAACTTACAAAGGCCTTAAGTGAAGCCCATATCAAGGCGGATATCAAAGGTCGTCCAAAACACTTCTACAGTATTTATAAGAAGATGAAAAAGGACAATCGTGATTTATCCCAAATTTATGATTTGCTTGCCGTTCGTGTAATTGTTGATAGCATTCCTGATTGTTATGCAGTACTTGGCATTGCACATAGCTTGTGGAAGCCATTGCCTTATCGCTTCAAAGATTATATTTCCATGCCGAAGTCTAATATGTATCAATCCTTGCATACAACCGTTATCGGCACGATGGGGCAACCGGTAGAGATTCAAATCCGTACTTGGGAAATGCACCGTGTATCTGAATATGGTGTGGCTGCTCACTGGCGATATAAAGAAGGAAATAAAAACGGCGATAAAGAATTTGATCAAAAGGTTGCATGGCTGCGCCAGGTTCTTGAATGGCAAGATACTAGTAATCCAACGGAACTCGTTAATGCTTTGAAATTAGACGTTTTCTCTGGTGAGGTATTTGTATTTACGCCAAAGGGTGACGTTGTTAAGTTGCCAATAGGCTCTGTACCGCTTGACTTTGCCTATCGAGTTCATACCGATGTAGGTCATCATTGTGTTGGTGCTAAGGTAAACGGTAAAATTGTACCGCTGGATTACACCTTGCAAAATGGTGATATTGTTGATATCATCACATCCAAAACAGGTCGTCCTAGCCTTGATTGGTTGAATATCGTAGGTTCTTCTGAAAGTAAGAGCAAAATTCGCAATTGGTTCAAGCGTGAAAATAAAGCTGAAAATATTGAAAAAGGCTTAGAAGCTCTTGAAAAAGAAGCAAAACGATTGAATCATAATTGGAAAGAATTATGTGCAGACAACCGTTTACAACATGTAACGAAACAACTTAAAGCCGGTACAGAAGAGGAAATGTTTGCAGCCTGTGGCTATGGCGGTATTCCTGTAAGCACGGTTCTCTTGCGTTTAATTGAACTTTATAAAAAGTCTAAAGAGGTAGAGGAATCTAAGCGCAGTACAGAGCAAATTATTGAGAAGTTAAAATCTCAAGGACAAAAGAAAACTAAAAATGGCACTGGTGTTCTCGTAAAAGGTGAAGCTGGTGTGATGGTGCGTATGGCAAAATGCTGTAATCCTGTACCTGGTGATGATATTATAGGTTACATAACCCGTGGTCGTGGCGTTTCTATTCACCGTTGTGATTGCCCTAGCATGGGCCATTCACCTGAAGATTTAGAGCGGATGATAGAAGTCTCTTGGGACGGTTCTTCTGGCGAATCTTTCCACGTAGGCATTGATATTCAAGCTTATGATCGAGCTGGCATTCTCATGGAGGTTATGGCGGTGCTTTCAGAATTGAAAATCACCATTACTAACATCAATGCTAAGGTTCAAGAAGATACAAAAAATGTAAGCATTAATTTGGTGGTTGATATTCGGGATATTTCGCAACTAGATTTTGTAATGACTAAATTGCGTCGTATTCGTGAAGTGTATACTGTTCAACGTAGTAAAGGAGGGGCTTAATGAGCGAACAACAATTAGTGCTTATGCGCATGCCTTTAGGTCCACTAGGAACAAATTGCTATGTTATCGGTGATAAAGCGATAGGTGAAGCTTTCATTATCGATCCTGCAACAGCTGAAGTACTAGATGCGCTAAAAAAACATGACTTAAAGCCGAAGGCGATTGTACTGACACATGGTCATGGAGATCATATTGGTGGCATTCAAGAGATTGTAAACATCTATCATGTGCCTGTATATATTCATAAGGGCGATGTACCGTATTTATCTGATCCTGAACTTAATCTTAGTGCTTATAGCAATCCAACGCCAATTAAGGTAAAAGCGGAAATTATTGAGGTTAAACAAGGTGATCACATTACATGTGGTGATATCGATCTTGAGGTGCTTGAAACACCAGGTCATACGCCAGGAGGTGTGTGTTATTACATGGAAGGTCTTGTGTTTGTAGGGGACACTCTATTCAGAGACTCTGTAGGCCGTACAGATTTTCCAAATGGTTCTTATGAGACCCTGATATCATCGATTAAGACTCAGCTATATAGATTGCCTGATAATACAATGGTTTATCCTGGTCATGGACCGGAAACAAATATAGGGTATGAAAAACAATACAACCCATTCGTTGGTCAGTAGGTTTAAACGAATTATTTTTTACAGTCGAGGGGAAATTTATTATGAACACAACATTAGAAAAATTAAAAGAACGCATTAAAGACAAAAAGTACAAATTGACAACTCAACGTCAAACAATTTTGCAAGCATTCATCGATGCTGATGAAAATCACTTGAGTGCTGAAGATGTATATGTTCTTGTAAAAGAGGTGGCACCTGATATCGGGTTAGCAACAATTTACAGAACTCTTGATCTCTTCACAGAACTTGATTTGTTAAAACGTCTTGATTTTGGTGATGGCCGTAATCGCTATGAATTAAATGACGAAGAGTTCGCTCATTTCCATCATCATTTGATTTGCGTAAAATGTGGTAAAGTATCCGAGTTTGAAGACGACATGCTTGAAACATTGGAGTCTATTATCGCTAAGAAATTAAACTTCCGTACCATTGATCATCAATTGAAAGTATATGGTTACTGTAGCGATTGCCAAAATCATATGACTGAAGCAGAATTAGAAAAGCTTGAGCGTATGTCCCATCATGGTTAATGGTTATCTATATACGGGGCCATTACCACTTGGCTCCGTAGTAGCTCATAACTGTGGCGCGGCAGGACTCTTTTCTGATAAGGTACATCCAGAGGTTATCCTTGAAGCGCATGAAATGGAAGGGATGTACACATTAACTGTTACTATTGGTGATTCGGTTCAGATTTTTGAAGGACCTGTTTCCTCTATGGGGCGTCGTCAAATTGGACAAGCCTTGTTGCGCTATTTGCGTGAATATCAAGGCTTACCTGCTGAGGCTCCGTGGGGAACCATGGTAGGTGTGCGCCCTACAAAGCTACTACATAAATATATAGATACATATGGCTCTGTCCACGCAGCAACTCGTCACATTCGGGACGAGTTTTCTGTGTCTATGGAAAAGCTTGCTACTTTGGGGGCCATTGGCGAGTATCAACGTCCATTTCTATCTGATACAGATGATAAAAAGGTAAGCCTCTATTGTGGTATTCCTTTCTGTGACACGCGTTGCGTATATTGCTCGTTTCCATATGGTCTCTATCAGGATTATGCTGGTAAAAGTCAATTTCTAAGGGCTTTAACCCGTGATATAGAAGATATGAAAGCTATTATCCAATCTTATAATCTAACCGTAGATACCCTCTATATGGGCGGTGGTACTCCGACAGTGCTAAAGGATGAAGACTTTCACCAGGTTCTAAAACAGTTGTCTCTACTCGTACCAGAAGGTCATGAATTTACTGTAGAGGCAGGACGACCTGATTCTGTTAATCCTACAAAGCTACGTTCCATGCTTGAGCTAGGTGTGAATCGTATTAGCATTAACCCGCAAACGATGCAAGATGATATTTTGCGTCGTATTGGGCGTGGTCATAGCGTACGGGATGTTGATGAACTTTTACAATATGTAAAAAACAATACATCACTATCTGTAAATATGGATTTTATTGCAGGCTTGCCTAACCAAACGATGTTAAACATGATAGAGAATATGGATTATGTATGTCAAAATCTGCCGGAAAATGTTACAATTCATACGTTAGCATTAAAACGTGGTAGCCCGTTGTACGATTTACATATGGAAGATGATATTCCTGAAGAACATCTTGTGGCGGAAATGGTACAATATGGTAAAGAGCGTCTTGAAGCGGCTGGTTATGTGCCATATTATTTATATCGCCAACAATATATGAGAGGGCAGTTAGAGAATATTGGCTATACCTTGCCTGGCAAAGCGTGTGAATATAATATCCAGATTATGGAAGAACGGCAGAGTATTCTATCTATGGGGCCTGGCAGTTCATCCAAGTGGATGCGCGCCCCTGAATATCGTCAACTTAAACAGCATATGCCAAAAGACGTAGATGTTTATCACGAAACGATAGATGCACTTTTAGAGAAACGACATAGAATTTGTGAAAGATTTTGGGAGGTTGTGTAATGGCTATAAGAAAACCAAGAGGTACACAAGACTTTTTGCCAGAACAGATGATACATTGGCATTATATTGAACAACGTATGCGCGAAATTTGTAAAGTATATGGGTTCAATGAAATTCGCACACCTGCCTTTGAAGAAACTAAATTATTCTTACGCGGTATCGGTGAGACTACAGATGTAGTACAAAAAGAGATGTACACCTTTACCACTGGTGATGACGGTGGTTCTAGCTTTACCTTACGCCCTGAAAATACGGCGTCTGCTGTGCGCGCATACTTAGAAAATAAAGTATATGGTAAAGAAGGTCTCACAAAATGGTATTACATGGGCCCTATGTTCCGTCATGATAAACCGCAAGCGGGTCGTTATCGTCAATTCCACCAATTTGGTGCAGAGGTACTAGGTTCGCAATCTCCAGTGGTAGATAGTGAAGTTATCTGCATGGTTGTACAATTGTTAAAAGATTTTGGTCTTAAAGATCTCAATGTAGAGGTGAACTCCGTAGGTTGTCCAACATGTCGTCCTGTATACCGTGAAAAATTAATTGAATTCTTTGAACCTAAAAAAGAACAATTATGTAGCGATTGCCAAGAACGGTTGTACAAAAATCCTTTGCGTATACTGGATTGTAAAAATGAAACATGTAAATCCTTGTCCGTAGGTGCTCCTGAAATTCACGAACATTTATGTGAAGAGTGTCATGATCATTTTGAAGAATTGAAAACCTATTTAACTGCAGCTAATGTGCAATATACTTTAAATCCTCGTCTCGTACGTGGCCTTGATTACTATACAAAGACAGCCTTTGAGGTACAATATACTCCTTTAGGTGCTCAAAGTGCTGTAGCCGGTGGTGGCCGTTACGATGGTCTCGTAGAAGAGCTCGATGGACCTCATACTCCAGCTATCGGTTTTGCTATGGGCATGGAGCGTTTACTATTAGCTCTTGAAAAACAAAACTTATTGCCTGAGCCAACTGTAGAACCATCTGTATTCGTAGTCGCTCTTGGTGATGCGGCTAAGGTAGAGGCTTTCAAAATTTGCCAAGCCTTACATGATGAATATATTACCGTTGAAATGGACGGGCAGGGCAAGAGTATGAAGGCACAATTAAAATACGCTAACAAAATTAATGCGAAATATGTTATTATATTGGGTGATGATGAATTGGCTCGTAAAGAAGCCATAATTCGATTCATGGATACTAGTGAACAAGAGACTGTATCTCTTGATACAGTGGCTGAACGTATAACTTCTTTGGTGAAAGGATGACAATTAGAATGGAAACAATGCAAGGCTTACACCGTACGCACGGTTGTGGCACCATCTCTGAACAAGAGGTAGGTAAAGAGGTCGTATTATGTGGTTGGGTTGAACGCCGTCGTGACCATGGTGGTTTGATTTTCTTGGATTTACGCGATCGTTCTGGTGTAGTACAAGTAGTGGCATCCCCAGATCATAACGTAGAATCGTTCCACAAAGCAGAGGATGTTCGTAATGAATATGTGCTTTGTGTACGTGGTAAGATTACAAAACGTGATGAGGTTGCTATTAATCCAAACCTTCCTACAGGTGCATACGAAATGTTCTGTGAAGAGTTGCGCGTATTGAATTCCGCTAAAACTCCTCCTTTCTATATCCAAGATGATATCGATGTAGATGAAAATATTCGCTTGAAATATCGTTACCTTGACTTGCGCCGCCCTGAAATGCAACGCAACTTGATTTTGCGTCACAAGGTAACAAAAGCAATGCGCGACTTCTTCGATAGCCGCGATTTCTTGGAAATTGAAACGCCAATGCTTACTAAATCTACACCAGAAGGCGCTCGTGACTATCTAGTGCCTTCCCGTGTAAATGCTGGTACATTCTATGCGTTGCCACAATCTCCACAAATTTTCAAACAAATCTTGATGGTTGCTGGTTATGAAAAATATTTCCAAATCGTTCGTTGCTTCCGCGATGAAGATTTGCGCGCAGACCGTCAACCTGAGTTCACTCAGCTCGACTTAGAAATGTCCTTCGTTGATGAAGAAGATATTTATGCATTGCTTGAAGAGATGATTGCTCATGTATTTAAAACTGCATTAGGTAAAGAAATTTCTTTGCCTATGCCTCGTATTACATGGGACGAAGCAATGGATAAATACGGCTCTGATAAGCCGGATCTTCGTTTTGATATGGCGTTTACTGATGTAACTGATCTTGTAAAAGATACAGAATTCAAAGTATTCCGCTCTGTAATCGACAATGGTGGCGTAGTTAAAGGTATTGTTGTACCTAGTGATGCTGGCATTCCTCGCCGTGAACTTGACGACCTTGTTGAATATGTAAATCGTTACGGCGCCAAAGGCCTTGCATGGGCTTGCTTCAACGAAGATGGTTCTATCAAGTCTCAAATCATGAAGTTCTTAGGTGAAGATACAATTCGCAATATCGGTGAAAAAATGGGCGCTAAAGGTGGCGACCTCGTATTGATGATTGCTGATAAACCTGCAACTGTGGCACGTGCATTAGGTGAACTACGCCTTGAAATGGCACGTCGTATGAACATGATTGACCAAGATAAATTGGCATTCACATGGGTAACTGATTTCCCTATGTTCGAATATAACGAAGATGAAAAACGTTATGTTGCAATGCACCATCCGTTCACAATGCCACGCCATGCGGATCTTGATAAATTGGAATCTGATCCTGGCAGCGTAAAAGCGATTGCTTACGATATGGTATTGAACGGTGTAGAAATCGGTGGCGGTTCCTTGCGTATCTACCAAGCTGACGTACAAGAAAAAGTATTCAAAGCAATTGGCTTGTCCATTGAAGAAGCAAGATCTAAATTCGGCTTCATGCTTGATGCATTCCAATATGGTGCACCTCCTCATGCAGGTTGTGCATTTGGTCTTGATCGTCTTGTTATGTTGATGGCAAAACGTCAATCTATCCGCGACGTAATCGCATTCCCTAAAACTCAATCTGCTTCTGATATCATGAGCCAAGCTCCATCTGAAGTAGAACCAAAGCAATTAAAAGAGTTGCATATTAAACCAGATATAGAAGAAGAACAAGAGCAATCTTTAGTGTAAAAACATAGGCAAGAATTGATTAAAATCGAAATGTCAAGACTTGTTAATTGCTAATCTTTCTGATACTATTTAAGTATAAGATATCCCTGCCATGTGCGTGTGATATCGCAGTTTTGAGCCAACACATTTACTTTGGGAGTCTGAACTCTCGTCTGAACGTTACGCCCGTACGGGACAACTGCAGGATGAGGAGGACACCCACCTGCCCTTGCAGGATCAAAACGCGGTACATTACGGCATGGTGGGGCTTTTTTGCGTGTAAAAATAGACTGAAATATCATATACTATAAATATATCTTTGGTAAGAATTTAAATTTTTTAAAATCTTAAGAGTCCTAAATGTCATAAACGTTATAAATGTCTTGCCAATATTATCAGTGTTACCGAGTTACTGATGTTATTAGGCTTTTATGACGGGGAAGTAATTGTTTTTTGATTGAATAGTTATAGATATGAAAATACGACAGTTAAACTGAGTGAGAATTGAGGTGATAGAATGGATAGTTTGTTTGATATGACACCTACAAATACATACGAGCCGCTTCCTGTACGAATGCGTCCTACTAAACTAGATCATTTATATGGTCAAGAGAAGGCCGTAGGTAAGGGGACTTTCTTGAGAGCTATGGTAGAGAAGGATACAATACCATCTATGCTTTTTTATGGGCCTTGTGGAACGGGTAAGACTACATTAGCTGGCATTATAGCTAAGGTGAGTAATAGCCATTTTGTAAATCTGAATGCTACTAACGCCGGTATTGGTGAGTTGCGCACCATCATTGAAGACGCGCGCAAACGAGTTCGTTCTTTACAGCAACGCACAATTCTATTCCTCGATGAAATTCATCGTTTTAATAAAAGCCAACAAGATGTGTTGTTACCTTGTGTAGAGGATGGCACTATTATCCTTATTGGTGCTACTACAGAAAATCCATTCTTTGAGGTTAATAGACCGCTATTATCTCGTTTGCGTCTTATTACATTAGAAGCACTTACACCAAAGGCTATCGGTCAAATTTTACGTCGCGCCATTACCGATGAAGAGGTAGGCCTTGGCAAACGCCATCTACAGGTAACCGATGAAGTTCTGGAGGATGTGGGGATTTTCGTCAATGGCGATGGGCGTATGGCTCTCAATATTCTTGAACAAGCAGCAGCTATGGTTCCTGATGAGGGGATGATTACTATTGAAGTTCTCGAAAAGGTCGTAGGTCGTCGCATATATACATACGATAAAAAAGGTGATAGTCATTACGATACAATTTCAGCTTTTATTAAAAGTATGCGTGGCTCCGATGTGCAGGCAACAGTACATTATTTAGCGCGTATGATTGAAGCTGGAGAGGATCCTAACTTCATTGCTCGTCGTATTGTTATTTGTGCAGCAGAGGATGTAGGACTTGCGGACCCACAAGCTCTTATACTTGCCAACGCAGCGGCTCAAGCGGCTCATATGGTAGGTTTTCCGGAGGCGCGCATTATATTATCTGAGGCTGCGTGCTATGTTGCTCTCGCACCTAAAAGTAATTCTGCTTATGTAGCTATTGATGCCGCGATATCTGATGTGCGACATAAGGATTGTGGACAAGTACCTGATCATTTGAAAGATAGTCACTATAGCGGGGCTAGTAAATTAGGTCATGGGAAAGCTTATAAGTATGCTCATAATTATCCTAATGGATATGTAAAACAGCAGTATTTACCAACGCCTCTAGTTGATGCAACCTACTATAAGGGCATAAAGAGAGGGACTGAGGAACAGTTACTTCACGACTGGGAGAAACGTTGTAAAAATTAACTTAATATTACGATATATGCTATAATATAATGATAAGTTAATTTACTGTAATGTTATATAAGTAAGGGGTTTGTATAGATTTATGGCAGAAGAAAATACTTCCACCAAAAGACGCAACACACGCCGTAAGCGAACAAGTACAAAACAGCAATCAAAGTCGCAAAGCTTTTCTTTGCGCAGCGAAGTGAAAGGCCTTATTGTCATTGCCTTTGCTGTGATTTCCTTTCTCGGATTTTTCGGCTTTGAACTCGGCCTCGTAGGACAGATTTTAACAGGTATATTCCGTTATGGCTTTGGCCTCGGGGGTATTATTCCTTGTTTATGTGTTTTCTGGTTAGGTTGGAGATTATTATATAAGGATACATTTATTTCCATTACAAAACGAGGGGTTGTAATGACCTTGTTTTTCCTATTTTTGTTAGCTCTTGTTCCCTTGTGGCGCGTTCCTGAGGGACAGGAACTCATTACTACACAACTAGCTAATCAAGGTGGTTTCGTAGGTGGCGCAATTGCTACATTCCTTCGTACACTGTTAGGTAACCTAGGGGCTATTATTCTTGATGTATTCTTACTCATAGCTTTTGGATTACTGGTGACACGTTTGTCTTTGCGCAGTGGATTACAGAAGGCCGCGGACAAAACACAGGTTGGCCTTGATGTTGCAAAAGAGGTAGCTGCTGAGAAGGTTGCTGTTGCAAAAGAAGTCTTTGAAGATTGGAATGAACAACGTAAAGAAGCGGCAGAACAGCGTAAAGCTTATAACAGGGAAAAAGATACACGCTTTGCTGATGTAGCAGATCAAGCATTAGATGCACTAGAAAAACAAGGCATTGCTACTGGCAGAGACCTCTTTGACTCTACCATAGCTATAGATGTTGATCCTATTGAAGATACAGTTACTACTATGGAGTCACAAAAAACTCCTACATCTTGGAAGGAATTGGCTGAGATAGAAGCACGTAATCGTGCGGCTGAGCAATTGGCTAATATATCTGAAGCATCTGGTGATGCGAAGTCTTATGAAGCTGATGATTTTGAACAATTCTCTGATACGCATAGATCTACGAGTGATGATTATGTATATGTTCCAGATGAGGACTATTCATATACACCAGATGAAGAGTATTCAGATGAGGTTGGAACTGTAGAAAACTCTGATGATGAAGAACCAAAATTCTCTTATCAAAATACAACAATAGGCCCATTAGAAACGAATCACGGTGCTATTGCCTCCGCTGTGCCAGGAACGGGTGCAGCTGCAAGCTCTGTAAGTGCTGGAGCAGGTATGGCAGGTATGGGGTTACAAGTACCGTCCATTATTAGTACTACAGAAGATACGGCGCAAGTAGCTGTATCTAAAGATGGACAGATTCATCGGTCCTATGATAGACCTTACCATTTCCCAAGTCTAGATATTTTGGCGAAAGGGAAGGGGAGTCAAAACAATGGTGAAGAAGTAGCACAAAATGCGATGATGCTTGAACATGTATTGAGTGACTTTGGTATTACGGCAAAGGTTGTTAATGCTACACAAGGCCCAACTGTTACACGTTATGAAATTGAACCTGCACCAGGCGTGAAAGTGAGTCGTATCGTTAATTTAACAGACGATATTGCCCTCAATTTGGCAGCGCAACATATTCGTATGGAGGCTCCGATTCCAGGGAAATCTGCCATCGGTATTGAGGTCCCTAATAAAACGACAGAAGCCGTTCATTTACGCGATGTACTTGATTGTAGTGACTTTAAAGATGCTCGTGGAGGTATTCCTGTTGGTCTTGGTAAGGATATTGCAGGTAAGCCTGTTATTACGGATCTTGCGAAGATGCCTCACTTGCTCGTAGCTGGTACAACTGGCTCTGGTAAATCCGTATGTGTAAATACATTAATTTCTAGTATTCTCTTTAGCCGCAAACCGGAAGAGGTTAAGTTATTATTAATCGACCCTAAGATGGTTGAATTGTCTATTTACAATGGGATTCCGCACTTGATGGCTCCAGTTGTAACGGATATGAAAAAAGCAGCAGCTGTATTGCGTTGGGCCGTTCGTGAAATGGAGGCTCGTTATAAGGCGTTTGCTGCATCTGGTAAACGTGATATCAAGAGCTATAATGAGGCTCATCCTAAGGCTGCTATGCCGCTAATCGTGTTGATTATCGACGAGTTAGCTGACCTTATGATGACGGCTCCTGATGATATTGAAGAATCTATTAGTCGTTTAGCACAAATGGCTCGTGCCGCAGGTATTCACATGGTTCTTGCGACACAACGGCCATCTGTTAACGTTATTACCGGTTCTATCAAGGCCAATGTGCCAAGTCGTATTTCCTTTGCTGTAGGCTCTCAAATTGACTCCCGTACCATTCTTGATATGGCAGGAGCAGAGAAACTATTGGGTAAAGGGGATATGTTATTTGCTCCGATTGGTGCTAATAAACCTATTCGTGTACAAGGGGCTTTCATTTCTGATGATGAGGTAGAAAAACTTGTAGAGTTTGTGAAAGCTCAACGAGAACCAGAATATGATAATACGGTAACTCAAGAAGTGGAAAAGGAAGCTGAAAAAGAATCTTCTGATGCTAATGATGTTTACCGCGATGAATTATTAGAGCGAGCTGTCAATCTCGTTATGGAATCTGGTCAAGCTTCCGTATCGATGTTGCAACGTCGTTTCCGTATAGGTTACACTCGTGCGGCACGTCTTGTAGATACAATGGAAGACCTTAAAATCGTTGGCCCTAGCATGGGCAGTAAGGCTCGAGAAATTTTAATGAGCCCTGAACAAGCTAAGGCTAGATATTTCTCCGATTCCAATGATGAGCAATAATTAGCTAATTACTATATGAATATTACGTAGATTTAGAAAGGAACGAAAATGGCTGAATTAGGCGAAGAATTACGACGTGAACGGGTAAGACGTAATCTAACCTTTAAAGATGTGGAGCAAGTGCTGCACATTAAAACAACCTATTTAGAGGCTATCGAAGATGGCAACTATGATATCATTCCTGGTCAAGTCTACGTAAAAGGTTTTATTCGAAACTATGGTAACTACTTAGATCTTGATGGGGATCGCTTGGTAAAAGTATATCAGGGCCAAGTAGGGGACATAGATACCTTTTCTTTACGTTCTGTTACAAGACGGAAGGCTCAAGCAACTCCTAATTTGGTACAAAGTGAGTTTGTTGAATATCAAACATCTAAAAAGCGTATGTCCTTAGAAACGCGTCAACGAAAACGTCAACGCTCTATTGTACAAGAACGCATTATTTTAGGGATTATTTTAGTTTGTATGGCATTGTTTTTACTATGGTTATTCCTGTTCTAGTATCTGATTAGGCATGATAGAAAGGCATTTACACAATCAATGGATAGATTTTTAGTAACAGAACCTTCGGATATGAAGGAACGTGGTTGGGCTGAATTAGATTTCGTTCTCATCAGTGGGGACGCTTATGTGGACCATCCATCCTTTGCTCCTGCGGTTATCGGTAGATACTTGGAATCCAAAGGTTATCGTGTAGGCATTATAGATCAACCAGATTGGAATGATGTCGAGGCTTTCAAAAAACTAGGTAAACCACGTCTAGCATCCCTTGTTACGGCAGGGAATTTAGATTCAATGCTTAATAAATTTACGGCAGCAAAGAAAGTTCGCCGTCAAGATGATTATTCTCCAGGTGGTGAATCAGGTCATCGTCCAGATCGTGCTACCTTGGTATATGCTAACCGCATGAAGGAGGCTTACAGTGATGTACCTCTTATCATTGGTGGTATAGAAGCGTCCTTGCGTCGCTTTGGTCATTATGACTATTGGTCAGATACGGTGCGCCGATCCATCTTAGTAGATTCTAAGGCCGATGTACTCGTCTATGGCATGGGAGAACTTCAAATCGTTGAACTAGCTGATGCCTTAGATCAGGGTCGATTTAAAGAGTCTTTGCCATCTATACGTGGCATTTGCTACATGGCAAAGGAAATTCCAACTATTGACTATGTAGAGTGCCCATCGTATGAAGCTATTAAGGTGGATAAGATGGATTTTGCCGATGCATTCCGCATTCAATACGATGAACAAGATCCGTTCTATGGACGTATTGTAGTCCAAAAGCATGGTGATAGATATCTCATTCAGAACACGCCTGCCTTGCCATTGACACAGGAGGAAATGGACGGTGTCTATAACTTGCCATATACTCGAAGGTGGCATCCTAAATACGATGATAAGGGTGGTGTGCCAGCATTAAGCGAAGTTCAATTTAGCCTTGTGAGCCAACGAGGTTGCTTTGGCAGTTGTTCTTTCTGTGCTATTACTAATCACCAAGGGCGTATCATTCAGAATCGTAGTCATGAGTCTTTGATTGAAGAAGCTCACATGATGATCAAGATGGACAACTTTAAAGGGTATATTCATGATGTAGGGGGCCCTACGGCAAACTTCCGCCATCTAGCTTGCGATAAACAAGCTGTCTATGGTGCGTGTAAAGGTCGTACTTGTGCGGCTCCAGAGCCTTGTGAAAACTTGAATACAAATCATGATGACTATATTGCTTTACTGCGTAAATTACGTAAACTAAAAGGTGTAAAAAAGGTATTTGTTCGTTCTGGTTTGCGTTATGACTATGTACTAGCCGATAACAATAAAGATTTTGTGCGGGAACTTTGCGAATTTCACGTAAGTGGGCAGCTAAAGGTAGCTCCAGAACATGTATCTAAACGGGTTACCAATATGATGGGAAAAGCTGGTAAAGAAGAATTCCTAACCTTTAAGTCTTGGTTTGAAGAGACAAATAAAAAGCTTGGTAAGAAACAATACTTAGTGCCGTACTTTATGAGCTCTCATCCCGGTTGTGCCCTAGAGGATGCTATTGAATTAGCGGAATTTTTACGAGATCACCATATGTACCCAGAGCAAGTACAGGATTTTATTCCTACGCCGGGTAGCCTTTCTACTTGTATGTATTATACGGGCATTAATCCACTAGATGGAAAACCTGTATATGTTGCTAAAAAGGGTAGAGATAAAGCAAAACAGCGCGCATTGATGCAGTTTAAAAATATTGAAAACTATGACCTTGTTAAAGAGGCTCTCATAGAAGCCAATCGACGTGATTTAATTGGCTTTGGCCCAGAATGTTTAATTCCACCCCGACCAATTGGTGGAAATTCTAAGCGTATTAGCCAATCTAGTAAATCTCGTAATGGCAAACGAGGTTGCGAATCTAGGAATCGATGCCAGACTGGAAAAAGGCGTAGTAGAGATGTGACTAAAGTTCGTACATCTAATAAAAGTTTTGGTGGTCGTTACATGTAGGGAGTAGCTCTAGCTACTCTCATTTTAAGATACTTTATGTCTTATGGGAGGCATATATGAAACGATGGATTGCTCCGAGCATCTTAGCATTATTTGTGGTAGGAATGTTGATCTATGGCATAAACTTTTACCAACAAGAACAAATAGAACAGGCCAAAGAGCCTATTCGTGGTGAAATTATAGTCTATACGGACTTACCTAATACTTTGACAGCTATGCTTGCTGAGCGTTATGAAGAGGAACAAAAGGTAAAAGTCACTGTAATGCCTCTTACAGAGGAACAAATGTCGCAACGGTCGGCTTCTATAGTGGCTGATACTTCTGGTGATTTGGTGCTAACTTCTGAAGATAATCTCGTAATTGGTGCCAATGCAGGTAAATATATGCCCATCGTCAATGAACGTATTGACGAGGTACGTGATAATCTAAAGGATCCAAATGGCTATTGGGTTGGTATTTGGTATGATCCCATCGTATTTGTTCAGAATGATACCTTCCATAATGGCATTGGTAAATATATTACTACATGGGATACATTGGGAAAACAAGGTGATTGGTCTATCGTTATGACCGATTTTGTAGCATCTCAGAATGCGGCCAATTTGCTATATAATATGGTAGAGTATAAAGGGGAACCAGAGGCTCTTGAATACTTATATAGTTTGAAGCCCCATGTGGTTCAACATGCTAAATTTTTGTCTACTCCAATACGCCTAACTGCGCTAGGGGAGACAAATATTGGTATTGGTAACTTGTCTGATGCGGCGCAATATAGTCATCATGGGTATCCAATTAAGATCATTTATCCTAAAGATGGTACGTCTTATTATGTGACTGGTGCTGCCGTTTTAAAAAATTCAAAACATAAAGCAGATAGTGTAGAGTTTATTAATTGGTTACTATCTTCTAAAACGGCGAAATATATGGTAGAAAAGAATTTTACTTATATATTTACTAATCCTGAGATGGATGAGCCAAAAGATTCTATGGGGCATGATTTAGTATTATGGCCTGTGAATGGTGGCTATACTCTAGAAGGTAAAAAGTTACTATTAAATCATTGGGTTAGTCAAGTACGATTCCGTAAGGACTAAGTCAGTTGTATAAATCCAAGAAATAAATAAATAAGAATCTAGTGACGAAAGGATATAGAATGGGGAAAAAATTAGGATATGTTAGCCTAGGTTGTGCTAAAAATTTAGTAGATACAGAGGTAATGTTAGGCTTATTGAGAGATAATGGCTATTCGATTACAGAAGACTTAAGCGAAGCAGATCTTATCGTTGTAAATACCTGTACTTTTATTGAAAAAGCTAAGGCTGAGTCTATAAATACTATCCTTGAGGTTGCCCAATATAAGGAGGATGGTACTTGTAAGGGCCTTATCGTAGCAGGTTGTCTTAGCCAACAATATCAGGATGAATTATTCCAAGAAATTCCTGAAATTGATGCATTAATCGGTACCGGTGCATGGGATCAAGTTATGGTAGCCGTTGATGCTATTGAGCACGGCAATCGCAGTTGTATCATGGAAAATATTACGAATATCTATGATGAGCGCATGCCTCGTATTCAAACAACACCTCGTTATAGTGCATATGTAAAAATTGCAGAAGGCTGTAATAACGGGTGTACATTCTGTATTATTCCTAAGGTACGCGGTGCATTCCGCAGTCGTACTATCGAGTCTATTAAGGCTGAAGTGGAACGATTGGCTGCGACCGGGGTTAAGGAAGTTGTCCTTATCGCTCAAGATACAACGAGCTATGGTATCGACCTTAATGCTGGTAAACCATTATTGACGACATTGTTAAAAGAATTAACAACTGTAGAAGGCATAGAATGGATTCGCATGCTATACCTATATCCGACATTTTTCTCTGATGAATTGTTAGATATTATTGTTAATGAGCCAAAGCTTTGTAAATATGTAGATATTCCATTGCAACATGTTAATAACGATATTTTGAAACAAATGAATCGCCGAGACGATCGCAATGATATTGAGCGCTTGCTTAAGAAGATTAGAAATGCACCGACTCATATTACATTGCGCACCTCTATCATCGTTGGATTTCCTGGTGAAACAGATGAACAATTTGAGGAACTTTGTGACTTTGTAAAAGAAATCAAATTCGATAATATGGGCGTATTTACGTATTCTCAAGAAGATGGTACACCAGCTGGTGCTCGTGAAGACCAAATACCAGAAGAGGTCAAAGAAGAGCGTTATCACGTTCTTATGTCCATCCAAGCTGCTATCTCTGAAGAGAATAATCGCAATTTAGAAGGTACCATTGATTATGCGATGATAGAGGAAATCGAAGAAGGCGAGAATAACACATTGCTTGCAAAAGGTCGATTGAAATCTCAAGCACCTGATGTAGATGGTAATATGTACATTGAAGACTGCGGTGAAGACATTCAACTTGGTGATATTCTTAAGGTACAAGTAGAGCAAGGCTTTGCTTATGATGTAGTAGCTACAGTTGTAGAATAATGCACAGTTCGATACATTCGATTGTGGAGGTGATCTGATGATTGTAGAACTTATTTCTACAGGTTCAGAATTATTGCTAGGTGATACAGTAAATACGAATGTATCTTGGCTAGCACAAGAGTTAAATAAATTAGGATATACCATTGCCCATCAATCGGTGGTAGGTGATAATCCGAAACGAATGGCTGAAGTTTTTCAGCTCGCTAGTACAAGGGCTGATATCGTTATTAGTACTGGTGGGCTAGGACCAACGCAGGGCGACATTACACGTAATGTACTTGCCGATTCAATTGGCAGACCTATTGTGTTTAATCAAGAGGCCATGAACGAGCTTGAAAGGTTTTTTAAAAGTGTAAACCGTACTATACCCGATGCGAGTCGGCGAGAAGCACAATTACCAGAAGGGGCGAAAGTATTATATAACCCTGTTGGAGTTGCTCCAGGTGTAGTCGTTGAAGATGGCGACACTACGTACATACTTTTACCTGGACCTCCTGGAGAAATGAAGGGCATGTTCCAAGAGAGCGTAGTTCCTTATTTAAATGGCCGATTTGGTTCTCAAGGTGTTGTTACATCCTATCGTTATGGCGTATATGATATTCGTGAAATTGATTTAGAAAGCACCTTGATGGATCTAATTAAGAAGCAATCTAATCCGACCATAGCTTTGCTCATTAAAAAGGGCTACATTGAGGTTCGCATCACTGCTAAGGCTGAAACATTAGAAGCGGCACAAGACCTGCTTAATCCTTGGGATGCAATCATACGAGAACGCTTAGGCTCTCGCATAGGGCGCAACTTAACAATTTCTATGGAGGAAACATTAGGTCGAACCTTGTTAGAGGAACATAGTACTATTAGTACTGCTGAATCATGTACATCAGGATTGGTTGGTAAATTACTGACTAATGTCAGTGGTAGTAGTGAGTACTATATGGGTGGTGTTATTTCGTATAGTAATGATGTGAAACATCGTGTTTTAGGTGTACCACAAGATATGTTAGATACATATGGCGCTGTTAGTGAACAAGTGGCTAAGGCTATGGCAGAGGGGGCACGAACTGTTGGACAAACAACATATGCCGTTTCTACGACAGGCATAGCTGGTCCTGGAGGTGGTACTCGAGAAAAGCCTGTTGGTCTTGTATGGTTTGGTGTTACTGGTCCATATGGCACAGTGGCCCATAAAGCTAATTTAATTGGCAATCGAGAAGATATTAGACAAAGTGCGGCAGAGCTAGCACTATACTATGTTTATACTTATATAACAGAAAAGGGGAAATAAAATAATGGCTGTAGATGGCAGACAAGCAGCGTTGGATAACGCGTTAAAACAAATTGAAAAAGATTTTGGTAAAGGTGCTATTATGCGTCTTGGTGAAGCGGCAGATCGCATGAATGTAGAGGTGATTTCCTCTGGTTCTCTTGCTATCGATATTGCTGTTGGTGTAGGTGGTTTCCCTCGTGGCCGTGTAATTGAAATTTACGGTCCAGAATCTTCTGGTAAAACAACAGTGGCTCTTCACGCTGTAGCAGAAGCTCAAAAACAAGGTGGTATTGCAGCATTTATTGATGCGGAGCATGCGATGGATCCTGTATATGCTCGCAACTTGGGGGTAGACATCAATAATTTGTTGATTTCTCAACCAGATAATGGAGAACAAGCTCTAGAAATTACAGAAGCTCTTGTTCGCAGTGGTGCAGTAGATATTGTTGTAGTTGACTCCGTAGCGGCTTTGGTTCCTAAAGCGGAAATCGATGGTGAAATGGGTGACGCTCACGTAGGCTTACAAGCTCGTTTGATGAGTAAAGCTTTGCGCAAATTGACTGGTATCATCAGTAAATCCAAAACAGTTGTTATCTTCATCAACCAATTGCGTGAAAAAGTAGGTGTTATGTTCGGTAATCCTGAAACAACGACTGGTGGTCGTGCGTTGAAATTCTATTCTTCCGTACGACTTGATGTTCGTAAAGGGGAATTAATTAAAGCAAACAACGAAAATGTTGGCGCTCGAACAAAAGTCAAAGTTGTCAAAAATAAGGTGGCACCTCCATTTAAGACAGCTGAATTTGATTTGATGTATGGCGAAGGTATCTCTAAAACTGGCACACTTATTGATATTGGTACAAATATGGAAATTATTAATAAATCTGGTGCTTGGTACTCCTATAATGGGGAACGTATGGGGCAAGGTAAGGAAGCGGCTAAACAATACTTGTTAGAGAATCCACAAATAGCTGATGAAATCGATCGCATTATTCGTGATACATTGGCTGTTGGCACTGAAGAAATCGATGTAATTGGTGAAGAAGTAACTGAAGAAGTATAATCATGAGTGACGAAACGATGCAAGCTGCTATGGATCAAGCGTATCGCTTCCTAGCTCAGCGCTTCCTTAGTTCTTATGAGCTGACGCAGAAAATGAGACGTAAACAATTCGAGGACCCTATCATTGAGAGGGTTCTTGAGCGCCTTAAAGATTATGATTACATTAATGATGAACGTTTATCTGAGCAGGTATTAGCCTATTTGATGAAAGAACAGAAATACGGTGCTTATATGATTAAGCAAAAAATGAAACTTCGAGGACTTGCGATTCCTCAAGAAATTTCTGCTTATGATGAGGTAAAAGCTGCTTATCGGGTGGTAGAAAAAAAATTTGGATCTATTCTCAATGAAGAGAAGACTCCTCGGGTAAAAGTTTTTAGTTTTCTCAAATACAGGGGGTTCTCAACAAGCACAATTCAAGTTGTATGCAATGATTTTTATGAATAAATTCTGCTTTTTGAGAGGCCTTGGTAGGCTTGTAAAATCTTGA
>PVML01020171.1_pt1 | contig 20158 bp, 18 predicted proteins | sample 1853371 | NCBI WGS metagenome assembly PVML01 (sample SAMN08533508, study PRJNA380276) | Human gut metagenome, whole genome shotgun sequencing project. | isolation source: participant 1, chromium library | host: Homo sapiens | collected 2017 | reverse complement strand
GGTGACCAACGTGTCCATGATCGCCAGATACATGGAAGAGTCCGGACGTATGAACCGCCTGCTTCAGGCTGTGCTGGATTACCATGTGGCGGTGGTGCTGGTCTATGTGGTATCCGGGCTGGTGCTGTTCGCGGTGACGTTTATGATTCTGCAGGAACCCTATATCCGCTATATCAGCAATATATCAGATGCGGTTCAGAGCATATCAGAAGGCAATCTGAACACCACCATTGATGTGATTGGGGATGACGAGTTCTCCAGTATGGCTGCCAACCTTAACAAGATGGTGGAGGATATACGGGAACTGATGGATAAGGAGAGGGAATCGGAGCGCACCAAAAACGAGCTCATAACCAATGTGGCCCACGACCTGCGCACACCCCTTACATCCATCATCGGATACCTGGAGCTGCTGGCCGGCAACAGTAAGATACCGGCGCAGATGCAGCACAAGTACATAGAGATTGCATATGGAAAGGCGCGGCGACTGGAAAAGCTGATTGAAGATCTGTTTGGGTTTACCAAGCTCAATTATGGCAGGATATCCATGCATGTATCCCAGCTGGATGTGGTAAAACTGCTGGGACAGCTTCTGGAGGAGGCATACCCGAACTTTGTGGAAAAGAACCTGTCATATGATCTGCAGAGCAATGTACCGGTAAAAATCATAACAGCTGACGGCAATCTGCTTGCCCGTCTGTTCGATAACCTGATTGGCAATGCCATCAAGTATGGCGCCGACGGAAAAAGAGTCCTGGTAAAGATACTGGCCCAGGAGGATGTGGTGACGGTCTCCATTACAAATTACGGTTATGTCATACCGCCGGAGGAGCTGCCTCTGATATTCAACAAGTTTTACCGGGTGGAACAGTCCCGTTCCAGCAGTACGGGGGGCACGGGCCTGGGACTTGCCATTGCAAAGGAAATAGTGGACATGCACGGGGGAACCATCAATGTGACCAGCGATTTGGACGGCACCGTGTTCACGGTAAAACTTCAGGTGAATTTTGACATCAATAAAGAGAATTTTGGAACCATTAGCTGACTTGAACGGAGAATATAGGATGAGGAAGTGTAACATGCGGATATTTCCAGAGAAAATAAAAAGGGCGCTGAAAAGCACCCTTTTTGGCTTAATGCTGGCAGCGTCTGTCACGGTCCAGTCCCTGGGAGCCCAGGCTTTGGGGACGGACAGCACGGCTGCCAAGGAGGAAACCGTGGAATCACCGGTGGCCATGGACGTGGTCTACGGTTATCAGAATACTGCGAAAAGCGGCCGTTTCCTGCCCCTTAAAATCGAGCTGTCCAGCCAGTCCGGCCAGGTGTTTAATGGAACCCTGTGTATTCTGGCCATGGAGTCGGACTTCCAGGGATATAACATGAACCTGGATTATGATGTATACCGGTATGAGTATCCGGTTGAAATTGAACCCGGGGGAAACGTGAACAAATCAGTGAGCATATCGCTGGGGGCAAGGGTGGACCAGATGTATGTGCGCCTGCTGGATGAGAATGGGGATGAGGTGGTAAGCAAACGCCTGAAGCTGAACCTGAACCTGGAGACAGCAGAGCTTTTTATCGGTGTGCTCAGTGACAGTCCGGCGGAGCTTCTGTATTTTAACGGCGTGGGCATTAACTACAGTACCCTCAGAACCAAGACCATCGAGATGACGGCATCCACTCTGCCGGCATCGGAACTGGGACTGGACCAGCTGGATGTGCTGCTGATAACGGATTTTGATTCCGGAAAACTGTCAGGTCAGCAGATAGAGGCTGTGTGGGAGTGGGTCCGCAAAGGCGGCGTTCTGCTCATAGGAACCGGGGAAAGAGGAGAGGATACCCTGAGGGGCTTTGGAAAGGAACTTCTGGAGCAGCCTCTTCCCCAACCGGATGAACGGGTCATCAACATGGGTGTGGAATACGCGGTGGACCGGCCGGAAGGCGCCTCCATCCCCCTGGTTTGCACGGATGTCATGCTGAAAGGCGGCACCGAGGTGCTGGGCAGCGATGAGCTGTCCGTCCTCTCATCGGTTTCAGCTGGCAGCGGACTGGTAGCCGTGGCCATGTATGATTTCGTGGACATAGAGGAATTCTGCCAGGCCAATATCTCCTATATTGACAATCTGTTTACCACCCTTCTGGGTGAAGATAAGATAAACGGGCTGGCCAGCGCCATGGACGGCAGCACATCCAGCCAGTTCTGGTCAGTCCAGGGACTGATTAATACAGGCAACATCAATAACCTTCCAAAGGTGGGGTTGTATGTGACCCTGGCAGTGGCCTATGTGGCCCTGGCCGGACCCGGCCTCTACTTCTTCTGGAAACAGAGGGGGATGCGCCAGTATTACCAGCTGTCTGTGGGGATTCTGTCCCTGTGCTGTACCGGCATGGTCCTTCTCATGGGGATGAGCACCAGGTTCACAGGCCCCTTCTTTACCTATGCAACCATAAAGGATACGGACAGGGATGAGATTTCGGAAACCACATTCATCAACATGCGGGCTCCCTATAATAAACCGTACTCCGTAACTTTGAATCCGGAATACACCCTGTACCCCATTACGGGAAGCGCTTACTACAATATGGGGCCCCTGCCCAAATTTACGGGTGAGGAGACGCCGTCCATAACCATACATTACGGTGAGGAGGGAACCAGGCTCAGGTCCGACAATGTGGGCGCGTTCAACTCCAAGTTCTTTATGATGGAGCGCCGCACGGAAAACGGACAGCAGGAGGGATTTACAGGCGATGTAAATTCCTTTGACGGTAAGGTGACGGGAACCCTGACCAACAACTACAGCCAGGAAGTGGACAATGTGGCCATACTTCTGTATAATCAGATGATTCTCATTGGCCACATGGAGCCGGGTGAGACTGTAAGCCTGGACGGCATGAAGGTCATATACGGAATCACTAATTTCGGCTATGCCATGGCAGAGCAGATTACAGGAGCTTCCCGCTATAAGGAGGATAAGGATATACGGGATGCGGCTTATGTGCAGGCATTGGAGAGGACCAACCTCCTGTCCTTCTATATGGGCAGCTATCTGTCAGGCTACCATTCAGAGGCCAGGGTACTGGGATTCAGCAATGAGAAGGAGGAGACAGAATTTTTAAAGTCCTCCAATTATGAGACGTATGGTTCCACCCTGCTTACATCCTCTATTGATGTCAACTATGAACAGGATGGCATGATATACAGGTCCGCGCTTCAGAAGCAGCCCAATGTGCTGTCCGGCGAGTATTACGAGTCCAACAACAGCATGTACGGCCTGACTCCGGTTATGTTAGAGTATTATCTGGGAAATGACATCGAGGTGGAGAAGCTGTCCTTCCACCAGATGAGCGATGAGGTGGTGCAGAGCATGCGGTATTATTACACGGTGCCCTTTGCCGGCAATATGTATTTCTATAATTACAATACCGGCACTTATGATTCCATGGATACCCATGTCCAGTCCTATGACAGGGAAGATCTGGAGCCATACCTGTCTCCGGGCAACACCCTGACCATCAAGTATGTGTACGATGCCACAGGCGATTACACCTGGAATATCATGCTGCCCATACTGACTGTCACAGGAAGGAGTAAATAATGCTGGAGATAAGAGGATTACACAAGATATACGGAAAATACCACGCATTAAGCGGCCTGGACATGACGGTGGAGACCGGCGCCCTCTATGGGTTTGTGGGGCCCAACGGAGCCGGAAAGACCACTACCATTAAAATCATGACAGGACTCCTGGAGGCAGAGGAAGGCAGGATTACCATAAACGGCATGAACGCCCGTTTTGACCTGGGAAAGCTCAAATCCATGATTGGCTATGTACCTGATTTTTTCGGGGTTTACGATAACCTGACCGTGTCGGAATACATGGAATTTTTTGCGGCCTGCCACCACATAAACGGTCTGGTGGCAAGGAAACGATATACGGCCCTGCTGGAGCAGGTGGGGCTGGAGGATAAGCTGGATTTCTTTGTGGACGGACTGTCCAGGGGTATGAAGCAGAGGCTGTGCCTGGCCAGGGCCCTGATTCACGATCCGGCCATCCTTATACTGGATGAACCCACTTCAGGTCTGGATCCCAGGACCCGTTTTGAGTTCAGGGAGATATTAAAAGAGCTCCAGGAGTCGGGCAAAACCATAGTAATCAGTTCCCATGTCCTGTCTGAGCTGTCCGAGCTCTGTACGGATATAGGAATCATAGACCAGGGAAGGATGGTGCTGGAGGGAAATATAGACGATATCCTGTCCAGGGTCAATACCTCCAACCCGCTGGTTATATCTGTGTTCACCAACATAGACAAGGCGCTGTCCATTCTTAAGAGCCATCCCTGCGTGCAGACCATATCCCTGCGGGAGCAGGATATATGCGTACGGTTTGCAGGTGATGCCCAGGACGAGGCCCTGCTGCTCCAGCAGCTCATTGACAGCGATGTGCTGGTTAACGGATTCACCCGGGAAAAGGGAAGCCTGGAATCCGTATTTATGCAGCTGACAGAACATGAAGAGGAAAGGGTGGTGTTGTCTTATGATGCAAAATCCGGTCTATAGCCGGGAGATGAAGGTCAGTTCCAGAAGTATCCGGCTGCCCCTCATTATCGTGCTGTTCAACGGAATCCTGTCCATGGTCACACTGCTCAACATGTATTCCGCCGTGGCCCAGGTAGAGTCCACAGCAGTTATCCAGTACAGCAGCTTTATGGATATGTATGAGTTTGTCACCACCATTGAGTTTATACTGCTGATGTTCATAGTGCCGGCCGTGACAGCGGCCAGCATAAGCGGGGAGCGGGAGAGGCAGACCCTGGAACTGATGCTCACCACCCAGATGACGGCGTCACAGGTGGTAATTGGGAAGCTGATGAGCGCGCTGAGCACGCTGCTTTTGCTGATTGTGTCCAGTTTCCCGGCAGTGGCCATGGTATTTGTCTATGGAGGAATCACCTGGCAGGACATCCTGTCCCTTCTTATGTGCTATATAACAGTGGCCTTTTTTGCGGGAAGCCTGGGAATCTGTTTCTCAGCCCTGTTCAAGCGGTCAACCATATCCACGGTAGTTACCTACGGAGTGCTGATAGCCGTGGTGGCCGGGACATACTTCATAAATAAGTTTTCGCTCTCCCTGTCCTCCATGAATATAAATAATTCAGTGGTGGCTTATGGGTTCGGGGAAAATGTGGTCAAACCATCATCAGGAAATGTGATTTATCTGCTGCTTATTAATCCTGCGGCTACATTTTATACAATCATAAACGGACAGATGGGAGGCAGCGCGCCCACAGCCAAGATGGCGGGATATTTTGGTATGCAGTCCACTGGTTTTGTGATGGAGAACTGGATTATCATCAGCATTGTGATTCAGCTGTCCATAGCAGCGCTTATGATTTGGGTGGCCATCAAGGCAGTGGAGCCGGTTAAGCGCAGGCGCAGACAGAAGAAGGCAGCTAAGAAAGGGGATTAATCATGGGAATCATTAAAGCAGTTACCACAGCAGTGGGAGGAGCCCTGGCAGACCAGTGGCTGGAGGCCGTAGAGCCGGATGATATGGGGGACAGAACCGTCTTTGTCCGGGGCGTCCAGGTGCGCAGGGGAAAGGGATCTAATACAAAGGGTTCATCTGATATTGTGTCAGACGGTTCCGTCATCCATGTGTATCCCAACCAGTTTATGATGCTGGTGGACGGCGGAAAAATAGTGGATTATACGGCGGAGGAAGGCTACTACAAGGTCAGCCATTCCTCCATGCCCTCCATGTTTAACGGGCAGTTTGGAGAGGCTTTGAAGGAGTCATTTAACCGTATCCGTTTCGGTGGCGTGACACCGGGGGCTCAGAAGGTATATTATGTCAACCTTCAGGAGATAAAGGGTATTAAATTCGGCACCCGCAACCCGGTGAATTATTTTGACAACTTTTACAATGCAGAGCTGTTCCTGAGGGCCCATGGAACGTATTCCATCAAAGTGACAGACCCCATTAAATTTTACGCTGAGGTCATTCCAAAGAATGCAGACCATGTAGAAATAGACTCCATCAATGAGCAGTACCTGTCGGAGTTCCTGGAGGCTTTGCAGACATCCATCAACCAGATGTCAGCAGACGGCACCAGGATATCCTACGTCACATCCAGGAGCCGGGAGCTGGGACAGTATATGGCTCAGACGCTGGATGAGGAATGGACCCGGATGCGGGGCATGGAGATACAGGCAGTGGGTATTGCCAGCATTACCTACGACGAGGAATCCCAGAACCTGATTAACCTGAGGAACCGGGGCGCTATGATGAGTGATCCGTCAATCAGGGAGGGGTATGTGCAGACTACCATTGCGGAGGGGCTTAAAAATGCAGGTTCCAACGACAGCGGAGCCATGGCCGGTTTTATGGGCATGGGGATGGGAATGCAGATGGGCGGCGGCTTCATGGGCGCGGCATCCAACACCAACATGCAGCAGATGCAGATGAACCAGGCCCCGGGCCAGATGCCCGGAAATACCGGAATGCCGGGGATGGGAGGCCATCCGATGGGAGGTCAGCCAGCGGGCAATCAGCCGATGGGAGGCCAGCCGGCGGGAGGTCAGCCGATGGGAAGTCAGCCGATGGGAAGTCAGCCGATGGGAGGTCAGCCGGCGGGAGGTCAGCCGATGGCCAGCCAGCCAGTGGGCGTCCAGCCGGCCGGAAGCCAGTGGGCTGTGCCCAACCAGATGGCCGGAACGCAGCCGGGCAGCGCGGGAATGGCCGGTCAGATGCCCGGAACACAGCCGGGCAGCGCATGGACCTGCCCCGGCTGCGGGACCTCTAATACGGGTAAGTTCTGCGGCGAGTGCGGCCATCCCCGTCCCGATACACCGTGGACCTGTGCCTGCGGAAACATCAATACGGGAAAATTCTGCAGCGATTGCGGGAAACCAAGGCCCTAAATGCTGTGATTACAGGAGAGAGAGAATATGGCAGCCATAACCTACAAATGCCCCAACTGTGACGGAGGCCTTGTATTTGACCCGTCTTCACAGAAATACCACTGTGAATACTGCCTGTCTGATTTTACCCAGGAGGAACTGGAATGTCTGAGTCAGGAACTGGTGCGCAGGAAAGCGGAACACCAGGAACCGGGACTCCAGGGACAGGACAGCCGGGAACCGGAGCGCCGGGAACCGGGCAGTGCTGGGGCACAGCCGGTTCTTTATACCTGCCCCAGCTGCGGAGCCCAGATTGTGACGGACGAAACCACTGCAGCGACTTTCTGCTATTACTGCCATAATCCGGTGGTGCTGGCAGGACGGCTGGAAGGGCAGTTCAGACCGGATTATGTAATACCCTTCCAGATAGACAGGCAGAAGGCGGAGGAGATTTTTTCCCAGTGGATAGGAAGAAAAAAGTATGTGCCGGAGACATTTTACAATAAAAAACAGATTGAGAGTATGAGCGGGGTTTATTTCCCGTATTGGCTTTACAGCTGCCGGGTGGACGGGGAGCTGGACGCCCAGGGGACCAGGCTCAGGACGTGGGATACCGCAGGCATGAGGTATACGGAGACAACGGTATACGACGTAAAACGCCAGGGAACCATGGAGGTAGACCATGTGGCCAGAAATGGCCTGAGAAAGGCCAACCGGCAGCTGGTGGACAGTGTGCTTCCATACAGGATGAATGAAAAAGAGGATTTCTCCATGGGTTATCTTTCCGGATTTCTGGCCGAGAACCGGGATATGGAAAAAGAACAGTTTGTGCTGGACGTGCAGACCGAGGTCAGGCAGTTTGCCCTTCAAAGCCTCCAGGACCAGGCCGGGAGCTACAGCAGTATGCAGGTACGCAAAAAGGAAGCAGGCATACGGGATGAGAAGTGGAGTTATGCCCTGCTTCCTGTATGGACCCTTACATATAATGACAAGGCCAGGGGAAAGATATACTATTTCGCTCTCAACGGGCAGACCGGAAAAATCTGCGGAAAGCTGCCTGTGGACAGGAAGAAGATTATAATTCTCTTTTTCTCTGTGTTCCTTCCGCTGTTTTTATTACTTATGACAGGAGGGTATTTCTTAGGATGACAGGACGCAGAATGGTTAGATGGATCAGGTTCCTGGCGATTTCGGCAGCCGTGGTGTGCCTGGGAGTCTGGAGCGGGGCAGGCAGCATACTGGATTCCCAGGCACAGGAATCCGGGGCATATGGCAAGACTCAGGCCTATAATAAGGACAAGAATTATGAAAAGGACAAGAATTATGATAAGGACCAGAACCATAAGGAGGCCCGGAGGCTGTTCGATGAAGCGGATCTCATAACATCAGAGGAAGCAGGAAAGCTGGAGGAGCTGATTGCCCGGTGCAGGAAAAAGACCGGGATGGATGTGGCGGTGGTCACTGCTTATAATGACGGCAGCCATACGGCCAGTGAATATGCAGATGATTTTTACGACCAGAACGGACTGGGAACGGGCAGAAAAGCCAGCGGTGTGCTGTTTCTGATTTATATGGACAGACCCGGCAGCTATGGAGGTGAGGGCTATGTATCCACCACCGGTAATATGATACGGATTCTCACAGACCAGCGAATCGAACAGATACAGGATGATGTGGCTTATTCCCTGAAAACCCGTGATTATGCAGGGGCGGCAGCTGAATTCCTGAAGGATGTGGAGTATTATGTGGACAGGGGAATACAAAGGGGACAGTATAATTACGACACGGAAACAGGGGAAATCAGTATCTACAGAAGCATACGCTGGTACGAGGGAGTGTTTGCATTCCTGGTGTCAGCCGGGGTAGCAGGCTCGGTGTGCATGGGAGTGAAGCGGCGTTATTCCATGGAGCCCACCGGGCGGGAGAGAGCCAACAGCCTTTTGGCCTACCGGGCAGATGCCAAATTTGCCTTTGGGGACGCAGGAGATAATCTGATTCGCAAATTTGTTACATCGGCCCCTATACCAAGGCCCACACAGAATCATTCATCCGGGGGTTCAGGACGAAGCTCAGGGCGAAGTTCCACCCACCGGTCCAGCAGCGGCAGGAGCCACGGAGGCGGAGGCAGAAGATTTTAGAGGAATATTAAATGTGTTTTATGCACATTTTAAGGGTATGCGCGATATAATAAGGTATAGATGTGATTCAGAAAAATACCTTCTATCTGGTTGTGCCGCGCATCCAGCTGGTGCTTTAATCATAGATTACAGGGCAACCTGGGCGGTGATGACGTGTTGCAAGCGTTATTACCGTTTACATAGCCGGCATTATCTGATAAAATGAAACAGGAAGGGCACTCCCCTAAAGGGACGCCCTTTTATTGCTGTCAGGAGTTTATTTACCGGAAAGGAAGGATATCCATGAATTATACCTATATCCTCACCTGTGCGGACGGCACGTTTTACTGCGGCTGGACCAATGACCTGGACAAGCGTCTGAAGGTCCATAACCAGGGTAAAGGGGCCAAGTATACCAAACCCAGACGTCCGGTGGTGCTGTCCTATTATGAGGCATTTGAGACAAAACAGGAAGCCATGAGCAGGGAATATGCCATTAAACATATGAGCAGGGCAGAGAAGGAACATCTGATAAAGAAAACAGGTTTCCAGAGGACAAGCTGACCTTGAGACTGCTGCCGAAACTGCATACAAGAGAAAAGAACACTGCTTGCGGTATGAAATCATTGATTTCATATCAGAAGCAGTGTTCTCTGTATTTATACTCAATTAAACCTTATGCCACAAAGCGGTACATCATCACATAGTGGCAGAGGCTTCCACCCATAACAAAGAGATGGAAAATCTCATGGGAACCAAAATATCTGTGGCGGGAGTTGAAGAACGGAAGCTTCATGGCATAAATAATACCGCCCACTGTATAGATGATACCGCCTGCCAGAAGCCACATGAAGCCTGCCCTGGGCATGGAGCTCAATATTTTGGTTATAGCCAGTATGCACACCCATCCCATGGCAATGTAAATCAGGGATGAAAACCATTTGGGGCATGTAATCCACAGAGCGTTGATAAGGATACCCACAATGGCAATGCCCCACACCAGGGTCAGCATGGTCCAGCCGGTTTTATCGCCCAGGACAATCATGCATACAGGCGTATAAGTGCCTGCTATCAAAATAAAAATCATCATATGGTCTATCTTGCGCAGCAGCTTATTAATCTTAGGGGAGATATCCAGGGTATGGTATATCGTGCTGGCCGCATAAAGGCCAATCATGCTCAGAATGAAAATTGCCAGTGCGCTGATGCGCATATGTCCGGAGTCATGTCCTGCCTTTGAGAGCAGCGGTATGGCTGCGATGATAGCCAGAATCATAGCAATGAAATGGGTCAATGCGCTGCCGGGATCCTTAACCTTGGTAATCCCGCGTTTTAATTTTGCTGTCATAGTATCCAGCCTCCTTTTATTAAAAACACAGTACAGTTTAATCAAAACCCTGCAATGTAGTTTTGAATACTACATATGTTTGTATTATATACTATACACCTAAGACCAAAAATATGCAATACTTTTTAAGAATTACTTTGAATGCAAAACTAATTTCTGAATATAATCAACCGGGCAGAGGCAAAACTATGGTATAATCAAAAGCGTTCCTTTAGAATCGTCTGTACAGGAGACAGACAGATAAGCGAGGTCGAGGTATGGTACCAATATTATATGAAGATAAAGATATTATAGTAGTGCAAAAACCCGCGGGATTGGAGTCCCAGGTGTCAAGAGGCTTTGCGCCTGATATGGTAAGTGAGATACGCCGTTATCTACATAATCCACAGGATATCCACAACCATCCACAGGGAGTATCCACAGCCCAGCCGCCTTATGTGGGGGTTATCCACAGACTGGATAAGCCGGTGGAGGGAATCATGGTATACGCACTGAACCAGAAATCCGCAGCATCATTAAGCGCCGCTTTGCAGGCCGGAAAAATAAAAAAATCATACTTGGCAGTGGTTTGTGGAAAACCTGTGGATAAACAGGGGACATATGTGGATTATCTGCGCCACTGCAAGGAAAACAACACATCAAAGATTGTGGATAAGTCCGACGAAAACAGCAAAAAAGCAGTTCTTAATTACAGGGTTCTGGAAGTTATCAACAACCCCAAAAACCAGGAGCAGATATTATCCCTAATAGATATAGAGCTGCTTACAGGAAGGCACCACCAGATAAGGGTGCAATTTGCCGGACATGCAACTCCCTTGTATGGAGATGAACGATACGGAGGCGGGTTATCCACAAAATCCACAACCATGACTGTGGACAGAGGAAGGAAAAAAAGCAGCTTTGGGGATGCACACCGGCCTCTGGCCCTGTGTGCCCGCCGGTTGGCATTTCCCCATCCGTCCACCGGAAAAATCATGGAATTTTCCATGGTTCCGTCATCAGGAGCCTTTGCCTGGTTCCCGGACAGGGTCCGGAAACTGATTTCCCAATCGGAATGTGACAAATGCCATAAAGAAATATGACAATGTGTCAGTATATGTTCAAAAAATTTCCATAAAGGCCTTTGTTTAGCGGTTTATTTTCCATATCCGCGACATTGACAAAAAAAGGTGACTGCCGTATAATCCCCATTGACACTGGAAATCGGATTGAAATTAGGGAGGAACTAACATGGCAAGACCAAAGAGGACTGTGGCAGCGGCAGCGCAGACAGGCGCCGCGCAGACCAGGACAGCAGAGGTTAAGAAGGCAGCAGAGGTTAAGAGTACAGCAGAGGTTAAGACAGCAGAAGATGTTAAAAAGGCAGATGAGCCCGTGGTTAAAGAAGCAGTGAAAGAGACTGTAAAACCGGAGATTGAGAAGAGTGTTGTAGTGGAGTTCGGCGGCAGGCAGGTAGCTGCAAAGGATGTGCTGGCGCAGGCGGAGAAGGCATATGCGAAGACTCATCCGGGAACCGTAATCAAGTCTATGGAGCTGTACATATCACCGGAACAGAATGCAGCCTATTATGTGGTAAACGGCGAGGGTTCAGACGATTTCAGAATCGACCTGTAGAGTAAAAAATGGCCTTATATAAATAGGGTCATTTTTTATTTGACCTTTTCTGGAAATTCTGTTTTTTAACCCATCTCTTCTAATCCATCTCTTCTAACCTCTCTCTTCTAAACCCCTTCCCTTAACTCCTCCCAGGAAACTTATGCTGACCGTGAACACACCGCCTTCATATCCATAGGTAAGCTGGCCGCCGTATTCCTGCGCAGTGGCAGAGGCCCTGTTAAGTCCAAGACCGTGAAGCCGTCCATCCTGTTTGCGTGAGATCAGGGCGCCGTTTTTGACACAGGGGGGTGCGGGCGATGAGTTGGAAATATCTAAGAAGAGCATTTCCCTGGCCTTTCTCATCTTAAAGAGAATCCAGCCCTGTCCATCGGGCATGGAATGGGCGGCTTCATAGGCATTGTCCAGGAGGTTGGCAAAGAGACTGCATATATCCTGGTCCTCCATGGGGCGCAAATCAACGGCGTCGGCCTGTACCGTAAATGTTATATGAGACTGGATGCAGCGGTTTCTGGTATGGTTTAAAAGCACATCCAGGGTGGAGGTGCCGGTCCATATGGAGGGTGCCAGGCGCTCCAGGGGAATGCCCAGCTGGCCGATATAATTCCGGGCCTCCTGGTATTTTCCTTCCTTCAGCAGGGTGTCCATGACTAAAAGGTGGTTCTTCAGGTCATGGGAAAGGGACTGCTGTTCCTGTTGAAGCTGCCTGACCATCTCGTATTCCTGGCACACCATCTGGTCCTTCAGTTCAAGAATATTTCTGAGCTCATGTTCCTTCATGTAATTGGAATAAAAGAGCAGGAGAAAAATAAAGCACAGCACCATGACAAGGCACAGGCTCCAGCTGAACAGGGTAATCACGGAAATATCCTGAAGGGTGACCACTGACAGGAAGGTAATGCCCAGAATGCCCAGAAGAGAAATGGTGAACAGCATCCGCGGGCTGTAGAGCAGCCCCCCCTTAAAGGCGCGTCTGATAAGCATATATAACAAAAACAAAAGAGCGGTATCCGCAGCCAGGTAAATACACCGCAGCAGAGACAGCTGGTTCAGGATAAACTGCGCAAACTGGCGGTTGCCGGCAATGACCCCCATGACGGACATGCAGAAATAATTGATCACGTACAGGCAAAGAATATAAAAGCTAACAAGGGACACCGCATAAAACAGATTCACCTGGAACAGTACCACCGTGGTCATACAGATATAAAATACAAACCAAAGAGTGGATATTATAGGGTCTATGCCCAGTATATCCATGGCCCGGACAGAACCCACCAGCACCAGGGACAGAATAAAAAACAGCACCTTTCCCCTGACCCGGTCCGGCAGGAACAGCCCCACAAAGCCATAGCAGAGCCACGCTTCAATGAAGTCTGAAACAAGTTCAAACATCTGGTACATGGACTGATACCAGTGGTTCATAGTCATAGCATTTTCCTCCAATACCTTGTTATAGCTTCACGGGTTTCCTTAAGGCGGTTCCGGCTGACCGGAAGGACAGAGCCATTGTCCAGGTAAATCTGCTCGTCCTCCAGTTTTTCCACATGGAACAGGTTCACGATATATCCCCGCTCCACCAAGAGAAAACTGCCGGTGCCTCCGTCTGTTAAGGTGTTCAGCTCCTCCAGCACCTGGGCCAGGGGCTTGCGCACAGGAATCTCTGCGCCTTTTGCGGCTATGACAGAGTATTTCTGCTGCTTATAAACATAGATGATATCCTCCGCGGACAGTTTCTGAATCCTTCTGGCTGATTCGATAATATAGGTATCTGAAGAGCTTTGTTTCAGAATGCGGCTGGCATCCTTAAGTGCCAGAGGCAGGCAGGTTTCCATCTCGGACTTGGGGATGTAGCGGAAAACAGACAGTTCATATGCCTTTACCGCGTACTGGGTGTGGGAAGTGATGAAAATAATCAGGGACAAGGGAAGATGGCGGCGCAGGGACGCGGCCAGGCTCATTCCGTCCTTTTCAGGCATTTCAATATCCAGCAGCAGAAGGTCAAAGTGGGCGCCCTCCTCCACATCGTAAAGCAGCTGGCCGCTGCTGGTGTAAAGCACTGTTTCCGGGGACGGGGATATGTCCCTGGCATGGTTTGCGATGACATGGCTAATCTGCTGTGTAAAGCAGGGTTCATCGTCACAGACAGCAATTCGTATCATACTCATAACTCCTTAATTTTTAACAGCCCTTTTTATGATTTCTCTGCTGATGTCCCGGACCTGACCGGAGCAGGTGTAGGCATCATCGTCATACAGGAAACGGTGCAATTCTTCTACATTGGATTCCAGGGTGCTGGGAATGACCACGCTGCCTGTCTTGCCCAGGCTTGCGGTGGTCTGTTCAAAAGGAAATCCGGCTGTACCGTTTATGTAATATTTTTTTATATTATATGCAATATCCATAAACTCTTCCTCGCTTATGCTGGTCATGATTTGAGGCGCCACTGTATGGAATACCTGAATCAGGGTGGAAATATCTGCCTTCCTGGCGTTGTCAAATACCTGCTCAATAACAGAACGCTGCCGTTCGGTCCTCTTAAAGTCTGTGTCCATCTGCCTCAGGCGCATATAGGCAACAGCCTGAACGCCGTCCAGGTGCTGCATGCCGGGTCCTTCCAGATGGGTGGAGGGGATTCCTGTGATGTTCACTGTTTCCGTGATAAAAGCATTGATATAATAGAACTCCGCCTTGGACAGTTCTATGTCCACGCCTCCCAGAAGGTTGATGGCATCCGCTGCGCTGTTCCAGTTAAAGGACACGAAATCCTCCACCTTCATATCCAGGTTTGTGTTAATGGCAGAGATATTGCCGGATGGGCCCTGGAGAAAGTAGGATTGGTTCAGTTTTCCATATCCGCTGTTTGCGGTGTCATTCATCAGAAATGTGTCGCGGTATAATGATACAAGGCGTATTTCACCAGTATCCCTGTTGATGGAGCACAGCATCTGTACATCGGCATTATTTTCTTTTCCGAGTTTTCCGTTGCGGCTGTCCACGCCAAAGACAGCAATGGTCCAATATCCGCCCAGCTTTTCCCGGGTCTCTGTGTCCAGGTTTTCATTGGTCATGGCGGAGGCCAGCTCTGGTTCATCCTCCGGCCGGGTAATATTGATGGAGCCGGCCATCTTTGTAATGTAGAGAAGGCCGGAGCAGAGGGCGAAGAGCAGTGTGGACAGCAGGATGATACCTGCCTTTTTTAAAATGGTTTTCCAGCTAAGGTTCATGGGTGCAGCTCCTTTCAGTGAGAATGGTGCGGTTTCCCGGTATGCCGCTGTACTCAGTACTGATGGTTCCATTATAGCATTGAATGGAGAGATGTGTGGAATTTGTCCGCGAATGGGAGGAAATGGGGCCTGAATGTGAAGTATAAGAGATGATTGTTTAAAACAAAGAAAAAATGTTGACAACAAAGATGAAACCACGTATTATAAATTATATACCAATAAAAAATTACGTTAAAGAAGGGGTGTTTGACATGAAAATTGTTGTTCTGGACGGGTACACGGAAAACCCAGGGGACCTTAGCTGGGAAGGGCTGCAGGAATTGGGGGAGCTTACTGTATATGACAGGACTCCGGTGGGAGATACAGCGGAGATTATAAGGAGGATTGGCGATGCCCAGGCTGTCTTTACCAATAAGACGCCCCTCACAAAGGAAGTATTTGAGGCATGCGGCCATATCCGTTATGTGGGTGTGCTGGCTACCGGGTACAATGTGGTGGATTGTGAGTCAGCATCAGCCAAGGGAATCCCTGTATGCAATATTCCTACATATGGAACGGCTGCGGTTGCCCAGTATACAATTGCCCTGCTTTTGGAAATCTGCCACCATATCGGCCATCACAGTCAGGCTGTCCATGAAGGCAGGTGGCAAAGCTGTCCGGACTGGTGTTTTTGGGATTATCCCCTCATCGAGTTGGCGGGAAAGACTATAGGCATTATAGGATTTGGGCGTATCGGGCAGGGAACAGCGCGTATTGCCCAGGCTCTTGGCATGAAAGTGCTGGCTTATGATGCTTACCGGAATGAGGCGCTGGAAAATGAAAATTGTCACTATGCTGATTTAGATGAATTATACCGAATGTCCGATGTAATTGCCCTCCATTGCCCGCTGTTCCCTGAGACCGCGGGAATGATTAACAAGGAGTCCATAGCGAAGATGAGGGACGGGGTAATCATTCTCAATGATTCCAGAGGTCCGTTGATTGTGGAAGAGGACTTAAAGGAAGCTCTGAATTCCGGAAAAGTTGGGGCTGCCGGACTGGATGTGGTATCCACGGAGCCCATAAAGGGGGACAACCCCCTGCTTCAGGCCAGGAACTGCTTCATCACGCCCCACATTGCCTGGGCGCCCAGGGAGAGCAGGCAGCGGCTGATGGATATAGCAGTGGCAAACCTGAAGTCATTTATGGACGGAAGCCCGGTGAATGTGGTGAATAAGTAGGGAAGGAGTACGCGCACGCCCATCGCCGGCATGATTTGTGCTGCTTATATTATCTCATTTAGTTTAATACCCATCCGGATTACCATTTATTTAGATTCATACTGACTTAAACTAAAACTCACTTTATCAAACATTCATATACCGGGCTGCATATCAGGATACAAAAATACCAAGATAATGCAGCCCGGTATATATAGCGGCATGCCGGTCCCCCCGGCATGCCATTTTTTATTCATCGGATTTGAGTATGAATGACGCAGGTGGGGAGATACGCAGCGGGTAAGTGCAATGGTCCTTAGTGATTCCCGCTCCGCATCCGTATCCGCCGTCCCCGCTCCCATTCCGCTCCGAGTTATTTTTGTTGAATAAACAGACAATAAATCTTTGAATCAAAAGAAATAATGATTAAAACAAATAAATAATGTTGATTTTAAATAAAAATAGTGATATTATAATTACATAAAATAGTCAGGAGGGCGAATGATGAAAGCATTGGCAAAGTTTGGCCGTCCCAGCGATTTTGGGACCTACAGGATGATTGACATACCGGAGCCGGAATGCGGCGATAATGATATCATCCTGGAAGTAAAGGCAGCTGCTATCTGCGGGGCAGATATGAAGCATTACAAAGTGGATAATGGTTCGGATGAATTTGGCTCTGTCCGCGGCCATGAGTTTGCCGGAGAGATTGTCCGGGTGGGAAAGAATGTAAAGGACTGGAGGCCCGGACAGCGAATTGTATCTGATAATACAGGACATGTCTGCGGCAGATGTCCTGCCTGTGAACGGGGGGATTATCTGCTCTGTTCAGAGAAGGTCAATCTGGGCCTGGGGTATGGATACAGCGGCGGTTTTACAAAGTACTGCAGAATTCCGGGGGAGATACTTGCCATTCACAAGAGAGCCATCTGGGAGATTCCTGAAGGACTTGAATATGAGGAAGCGGCTGTGATGGATCCTATCTGTAATGCGTATAAGGCCATTGCCCAGCGTTCCGGCCTCCTGCCGGGAGAGAATGTGGTTATATTCGGTACAGGGCCTCTGGGCCTCTTCTCCGTGCAGATAGCAAAGATAATGGGGGCCCTTAATATTGTGGTGGTTGGACTGGAGGAAGATGTAAAGGTACGGTTCGGGGTAGCCAGGCAGCTGGGAGCTACGGAAGTGGTGAACGGTTCCGCAGAGGATGTGGTGCAACGCTGCCAGGAGATATGCGGAGGAAGTGACAGCATCGGTCTGGTGGTAGACTGTGCAGGCGCCAATATTTGTCTGAAGCAGGCCATTGAGATGGTGCGCTGCAACGGGGAAATCGTCCGGGTTGGTATGGGATTTAAGCCTGTGGGATTTTCCATCAATGACATATCCATGAAGGCAGTATCTATCATAGGGCATATGGCGTATGATGCCACGTCATGGAGGAATGCCCTGCAGCTGTTGGCTGCCGGCCGGATTCAGGTTAAACCCATGATTACGCACCGGCTGGGCCTCTCCAGGTGGGAGGAAGGGTTTGAGGCCATGGCTAATAAAGAGGCAATTAAGGTCATTTTGACCTATGATTTTGACTGAAGCCGAAAGGACGGGGAGAAATGAAGAATACGGAAGCGATTTTGGTTACACCTGGAGTCATGAGGATTGAGGAATGCCCTATGCCGGTTCCAGCGGAGGACGAGGTGCTGATTAAGGTGGCGTATGTGGGAATCTGCGGATCGGATGTACATGGGTTTGAGTGCGGCCCCTTCATACCGCCAAAGGATCCTTCGCAGAAAATCGGATTGGGCCATGAGTTTTCAGGGACCGTGGTGTCGGTGGGCGCTAAGGTGACCCGGTTTAAAGAAGGCGACCGTGTACTCTGTGAACCGGGAATTCCATGCGGTAAATGTGAGTTCTGTCTTAGGGGACATTATAACATTTGTCCCCAGGTGGACTTCATGGCAACCCAGCCTAACTACAAAGGTGCCCTTACCAATTATCTGACACACCCGGAAAGCTTTACATACCATCTGCCGGCGCATATGGACATGGTGGAGGGGGCTCTGGTGGAGCCCGCCGCGGTGGGCATGCATGCAGCCGAGCTTGCAGGGGTAAAGCCCGGGAAGAACGTGCTCATATTGGGGGCTGGCTGTATCGGGCTTATGACGCTCCAGGCCTGTGTCCTTATGGGAGCGGAGCGGATTGTGGTGGCTGACGTGATTGAACGGCGGTTGGAGAAGGCGCTGCAATTAGGGGCATGGCATGTGATAAATGGAAGGAAGGAGGATACGGTAGACCGCAGCCGGGCATTGTTTGGCGGGGATGGGGCAGACATTGTTTTTGAAACCGCAGGCAGCAGAGTAACAGCCATGCAGTCATTTGCATCTGTCAGAAGAGGCGGGGAGGTCATGATAGTGGGAACCATACCAGGGGAAACCCCGGTGGACTTCCTTAAAATTAACCGTGAGGTAAAAGTACAGACCGTATTCCGGTATGCCAATAATTTTCCCATGACCATCCAGGCCATATCATCAGGAAGATTCGACGTGCTGACCATGGTTACGGATGAATATACGTATGAGGATGTACAAAAAGCATTTGAGGAATCCCTGAGCCGCAAGGCGGAGATTATTAAGGGAGTCATTAAAATCGGCGACTAAATCAGCGATTAAATCAGGAAAGGGATAAGGTATTATATATGTTAGTATCGACAAAGGACATGTTAGTAAAGGCACAGAAGGAGCACTATGCGGTTGCCAACTTCTGTATATGGAATGTGGAAATGCTCTCGGGCGTCATGAAGGCATGTGAGAAGCTTCAGTCCCCGGTTATTTTGTCATTTGGAAGCGGGTTTCTTGTGAACACGGACATCAATCATTTTGTGAACATGATGCGTTCCTATGCCACTCAGACCTCGCTTCCCTGCTCCATCCATTGGGACCATGGGCGCAGCTTTGAAATAGTGAGCCATGCCATTGACATCGGTTATAATTCCCTCATGATAGATGGTTCGGCCTATAGCTTTGAGGAGAACATAAGGATGACAAGGGAGGTGGTGGATAAGTTCCATCCCATGTGCATTCCTGTGGAAGCAGAGCTGGGCCATGTGGGAGCTGAGACAGATTATGAGGAAGCGCTGAACCACTACATGTACACAGATCCGTCCCAGGCAGCGGAGTTTGTGGAAAAAACGGATATTGATTCTCTGGCAGTGGCCATCGGGAACCAGCATGGGGCTTATACGGCACCGCCGCAGATTAATTTTGAGATTCTGGAGAAGGTCCGCAGGGACGTTTCCATCCCGCTGGTGCTCCACGGCGCATCCGGCATAGGAGATGAGGATATCCGTCATGCCATAAGTCTGGGAATCACTAAAATCAACATTCATACGGAGCTGTGCGAGGCAGCCATGTCCGCAATCCAGGCCCACGAAAAGGGAGAGGGATATCAGGCCCTTAATATCCGTGTCAGAGATGCGGTCCAGAAGCGGGCGGAGGAAAAGATTCTGCTGTTTGGCAGCAATGGAAAGGCGGAGGGTTGGTTTGAAAAATAATGAATGCTGTGAAGTGGTGATTGTGGGCGCTGCCCATACGGATTTGCAGCTTTATCCGGTGGGAGCAGATGTGCTGGATACTGCATCCTATTCTGTAAAACAGATGGTACTTACTGTGGGGGGAGACGCCTTAAACGAAGCCACGGTCATAACACGGCTGGGCCACAAGGTCAGGCTGGTCAGCTGTGTGGGAGATGATGTCATTGGCTCC
>PVML01017642.1_pt1 | contig 20558 bp, 23 predicted proteins | sample 1853371 | NCBI WGS metagenome assembly PVML01 (sample SAMN08533508, study PRJNA380276) | Human gut metagenome, whole genome shotgun sequencing project. | isolation source: participant 1, chromium library | host: Homo sapiens | collected 2017 | reverse complement strand
AGTTCATTATAAAAATCTTAGATTTTTGTCTTGACAACTGAGCCACTATATTATATGGGTTAATAACAATGAAGAAAAAGCGTAAAGAATTAAAATATTTTACACAAATATATGGTTATATATCAAAAATATGTACTTATGGTAGTAATAGACTTAATTATGGGATTGCCACTAATTATAGCAAGTGTAAAAAATCATTTTTTATGTTAGAACTCAATAATAAGGAAGAAAAATGCTGAGTCTTGATATAGAAGGATAAATGGTGTTAGTAAAAAACTGGAGGGGAAGAAGATTATGGCTTTTTCTGAAATATTAAAAAAAGAAATAGAGGATTACTGTAATAACCATTTAGCGGATAATTCATGGTACGAAAATGAATTTTCTTTTATTAAAGATATAGAATTAAGATATCGGATTATTGCAGAATTTAAAGCAATAAGATTTGCGTACAAATTATATGAGGGTATAGGTGCAACAGATGAAAATTTAATGTTTGAAGTAAGAAACCAAATATTTGCATATGCATCAATTTATGAAGCTATAATAGAAACTGTTTTAGATACATATTATTCTGATACTACTGAGTACGATTTGTTGACGCATCATGTAGTCCCAACTCAAATATCCATTCCTACAGATAAGAAGAAAATATTACAAGGGGCACTTTCACATGTTGGAGAAGAAATCGTTCCTTTCTACTTTAGAAAAAAGAAAAGAGAAAAAACTAAAATTAGGTTTGATGATAAATGTAGAACTGCAGAAGAGTTAGGGCTTATTCATAAGTTTATTAATTATGGAAAAGAAGAGATAGATCTTCCATCTGATTTGATAGAAATCTATTCATATCGAAATTGTATTCATATTATGGCAGAAAAGAGGAAAGGGATGGACTATGAATTGGATTTGAGTAAGAAAGCATATCGTAGAATGAGGCCATTTATAGATCAATTAAAAGAAAAGCTTAAGCAAGATGGGAAAATATAAAAATGAAGGAAAAATTATTTTATAAATGTAACGTAAAAAGAGTTACATTTATAAAGTATGCAATGCCATAAAAATGCGATAACGGCAAAAAAATTAGATAGATGTCTTCAGAGTTATCAATTATCGGAAAGAATACAATATCTGAAAAATTAGCGTGCACATCAATGTAATTGCAAGGAAATGGCGGCAAGATGGAATGTGACAGAACATATAGTGTCAATATTTTGCAAAAGATAGCGGGTGCTGTGAAGAATGGAGAGAACTGGTACGAAGCCGTTGATGCTGTTGCTTACCAGACTGAGACGGCATGGCTTGGAATTGCATTTTCTGGAAAAAGTTATGGTTAAACGGCATAAAAATTGCATTTTTTCGACACTTTTTGACAAAACCCATATGTTAAAATGAATATAAACAAGCAATAATTCAAAACAGAAGGGATGGTGTCGAAATGAATCCGCAGAAAACAATAGTTGATATGATTTTAAAATATTTGGAAGGAAAAGGAAAGCTGTCTCCGCTGGAAAAGGATATTTTTGAGATAAGTCAATTATGTACAGAAAGATCAGTTAATAGAGCAGAGGCAAAAAGAAAAATATTAGAGGTGGATTCGAACTATCCAGATGTTGCTACAATAATTAGAACGGCACCAGGAACGCGGCTTGTGCCATTTGACTGTTTAAGTGATGATAACATACTTGGTAATTTATATACACGTCTAGTTGGATTGTGTATAAAGGAAGCGGAAGAATTGAACAAGAAAAATATTTTTCTTAATGGTACATACACATACCAATGAAAGGATCAAACCAATATGAACATACAGATATTTGGTACGAAGAAATGTAATGACACGAAGAAAGCAGAGCGATTTTTCAAAGAGCGGGAGATCAAGTACCAGTTCATCGACATGAAAGAGAAGGGTATGAGCAAGGGTGAGTTCAATTCTGTTGCTCAGGTCAATGGCGGACTGGAAAATATGATTAACTGGGAAGGCAAAGACAAGGATCTGCTTGCACTTATTAAATATACGGTGGATGAAGACAAGCTTGCAAAGGTGCTGGAAAATCCGCAGGTTCTGAAGACACCAGTGGTAAGAAATGAAAAGCAGTCCACGCTCGGATATCAGCCGGATGTCTGGAAGGGCTGGACTTAATCGTTTATAAATGGTCAATAATTCAATCGTAAATATTTGCGATTGAATTATTGACCGTTCTTGCATATAGGCAGATTTTGTATGAGTTCGGATGATATAAGGAGAAGAATGGATTTGCAAACAGATAAACTGATAGATAGAGAAAATATTGTTATAGAGGATTATTATTACTTATTAACGGTATATATGAAAATAAAAACATTTTTGGAGACTTTGGAATTGAAGTGATTCTATCCAGAATGAATATCTAATTCTTGAATATACTATAGAAAAAATATTTCTGACAAATGATTGACAATATCATTCAATGTATTATAATTGAAGTACAAACAAATCGAAGGAGGTGCTTGATATGGCAACAACATTAGTACAAGTTAGAATTGATGATGAATTGAAAAATCAGGCAACTGCGGTGTATGACGCACTAGGAATAGATTTATCGACAGCGGTGCGAATGTTTTTAAAAAGATCAGTAATGGTTAATGGTGTTCCTTTTAATATGACTTTGCCGAAAAAGGATTATAAGGCTGAAAGAGCAGTAAGGGCTCTTCAGGAACTTAGTAATGCAGCGATTGAAAATGGAACTTCAGAGATGACACTGGAAGAGATCAATGCTGAAATTGATGCAGTTAGAAAACTAAAATAAGGGGGATCAATGCTTTACTACGCAGTAATAGATACAAATGTATTGGTTTCCGCTATGCTGAAATTCCAATCTGTTCCTGGACAGATTGCCAATGAGGCACTTTTGGGAGCTTTGATTCCCTTATTAAGTGATGAAATAGTTACAGAGTATAGGGAAGTGCTGGCACGACCTAAATTTAAGTTTAATCAAAGAACCGTGGATGCTTTTATCGATGGGATTATTGATAGGGGGATATTTGTAGATACGGTTCCAGTTGAAGAAATTATTCCAGATCCTAAAGATGTTGTTTTTTACGAAGTGGTTATGGAAGGACGTAAAGAATATGAAGATGCATATCTTGTCACAGGAAATATTAAGCATTTTCCTGCGAGATCTTTTGTTGTTACGCCAAAGGAAATGTTAGATATCATATATAATGAATATAGAATTTATTAAAAAGGGCATCGAAGAATTTGGTGTCCATTTTTTACAGTGATGGATATGATCCGAATAGGCAAATCTTATGGATGGAGGTGCATGATGATCCCATTAATCAACAAAAGAGAAACCGGAATCAATCTGCGCAGAATCATGGATGCGAAGGGCATTACCGTGAAAGATGTGCAGCAGTATCTTGAACTTGGCAGTGTGCAGAGCATTTATCATTGGTTAAATGGAAACAGTCTGCCGACTATTGACAATCTCTATGCACTCAGTGAATTGTTTCAGATGCCAGTGGATGAGATGATCTGTGGTAATAGAACGCCTGTCATAAAGCGTTCTATCAAAACCCAGACCGATCAGGACAGACGTCTTTATTCTTATTTTGAAAAAATTACAGAAAAGAAAATCGCATAGAATTATACTACAAGTTCAATGACAATGAACAGATCCTCCCTTAAAATGGTTTTAGAAACGATTTTTGAGGGAGGTTTTTCTATGAGCGAAAAAATGTTAGTGACACAGGCACTTGATGAGAGAGATTTACTGGTAAAGAAGATTTCTGATAAGATTGAGAAAGCAAGTTTTGTAGATACGATAAAGCCGAATGAGGAAAAGGTGTATGCTGGAAGATGTGGAAAGGAAGAATTTGCAAAGGATGCACAAGCAGTTTATCAGCAAATCACGGATCTGATTGACCGGTTCCAGAAGATTGATGCGGCTATTGTTGCCTCTAATGCAAAAGCTGAGATTACCACATCTTATGGGGTTTTCACAGTCGCAGGCGCGATTTCTCTCAGAGGAAGACTGCGCGGCATGGGTGTTTATGAGGATGAGGCAGATTTTGAAGGAAAACTCCAGCGTAAGCTTAAAAATGAATATGATGAAAGAATTCGTTTTTGTGATATCAAAAATGGTCAATTGCAGTCAACAGCCGAGAATATGCGTCTCAGTATTCTTGGAAAAGACAGCAAGACAAAGGACGAAAAGCCGCTGGGAGTGGTGGATACGTATGTGAAAGAAAATACAACGGAGCTGGTGGATCCCCTGGAAGTCCAGAAGAAGCTGAGCGCTCTGGAGGAAAAGAGAAGTACATTGCTTCGGGAACTGGATACGCAGATAAAAGTGTCCAACGCAACTACGTTTATTGAGATTATGTAAGAGATATGCCCGCATTACGAAAACCTTAAACCCGGCTTCCCGTAACAGGGTTACGTTACAAAAGTTGGTTAAGTGAAAAGATGCTGATAACATCTCCAATTTAACGGTTTTATATTTTGTCTGAACTATAACAGAGAAATGGTTAATGATCTTGTTTATAAATGGTTTTACATCAATGGAGAATTTTCTGCAGACATAGAAATATGTTGAAATCCGTGAAACAGGTTGAGTGTTAAGTCGGTTGACAATAGGTGATCCTCACGGCTGTAATGTGGGCTTTTATAATGGTGAAATATAATGAGAAAATGCAGAAAAGAAACTGCAGTAATAGAAGTAATCAATAAAGCCGATACAGGATTTTTGAATTCAGCATCGGCTTTATCGATTATATAGAGACTTTGAAAAATCTATTTGCTATGGTTCATCAGTGTTTTAATATCTTCTTCTGGTGTGGTGATTGGTGCGATACCATAATTCTCCACAAGAAAGTTCAGAATATTAGGAGACAGGAACGCCGGAAGAGAAGGGCCAAGACGGATATTTTTGATACCCAGGTGCAGGAGGGTTAACAGGATGCAGACTGCCTTCTGTTCGTACCAGGAGAGAACGAAGGAGAGCGGAAGCTCATTTACAGAACATCCAAATGCATCCGCAAGTGCTACAGCAACCTGGATCGCACCATAAGCATCATTACACTGCCCCATATCCATCAGTCGCGGCAGACCACCGATTTCTCCCAGATCGAGATCATTGAATCGGAACTTGCCACAAGCCAGAGTGAGGATGATGCTGTCAGAAGGTGTCTGTTTCACGAATTCTGTGTAATAGTTTCGACCTGGTTTAGCTCCATCACAGCCGGCAACCAGGAAGAAATGGCGGATTGCACCTGCTTTTACTGTCTCAACTACAGTTCCTGCATGGGACAGGATGGCTGCATGACCAAAACCGGTTGTCACTTTTGTACCGCCGTTGATGCCTGTGAGTATCTGATCTTCTTTGTAACCACCCAGTTCTAATGCTTTTTCAATGACCGGCGTGAAATCTTTCTTCTCATCGATATGGACAGCACCTGGGAAAGCAACTACTTCTGTTGTAAATACTCTGTCAGCGTAACTGCTTTTGGGCGGCATCAGACAGTTGGTAGTGTAAAGAATCGGAGCTGGAAGATGATCAAACTCTTTCTGCTGATTCTGCCATGCAGTTCCAAAATTCCCTTTTAAGTGAGAGAATTTCTTTAAGAATGGATAAGCATGGGCAGGGAGCATTTCACCGTGGGTATAGATATTGATTCCTTTTCCCTCTGTCTGTTCAAGTAAAAGCTGCAGATCCTTCAGATCATGTCCGGTCACAACAATAAAGGGTCCCTTTTCTATGGTAAGAGTAACTGCAGTCGGTTCCGGTGTTCCGTAAGTTTCTGTATTTGCCTTGTCAAGAAGTGCCATGCACTTCAGATTGATTTCTCCTACTTTCAGCACAACAGGAAGCAGTGTCTCCACACTTTCTTCGTAACCAATCTTAAATAATGCCTCGCAGAAGAACCGATTCACTTCGGCGTCTTCATAATTCAGAACGTTTGCATGATAGGCATAGGCTGCCATTCCGCGAATTCCGAAAAGAATAAGAGATTTCAAAGAGCGGACATCTTCATCGGCATCCCACAGCTGCTGCATATCGTATTCGTCTGTTTTGCCGCATGATGACTGACATTTACTGCAGTCAGGAACCAGTCTTTCTTTCTCGGCTCTGACTTTTTGTATCATATTTTGAATCGCTGCATCATCAAAACTCACATTTGTAACGGTAGTAAACAATCCTTCGATTATGACCTGCCCGGTTCTTTTAGAAATAGCTGCTGTATTATCGACAGCTCTTGCCAGACCGATCAACGCACCCGTCAGTTCATCCTGCAATCTGGCTGTATCTGCCTTTTTCCCACAGACACCGGCATTTCCTGTGCAGCCGGTACATCCGACTGTCTGTTCACATTGAAAACAAAACATTTTTTTATCCATTTGTGTATTCTCCTTTTATTCTAATATTTTTCCATCAATACTTATTGTTACAACTTGCCATGGTATGAATTTTCCACTGCTTTGAAGAGCTTTTTTTGCTGCCATTTCCAGTCCACCACAGCATGGAACTTCCATTCTTACGATTGTCACACTTTGAATGTTGTTATTTTGAATAATCTCGGTCAGTTTCTCACTATAATCCACCTGATCTAATTTTGGACAACCAATTAAAGTTACCTTATTTCGAATAAAATCCTGATGAAAGCTGGCATAAGCGTAAGCAGTACAATCAGCTGCGATTAAAAGCTTTGCACCGTTAAAATATGGTGCATTAACCGGAGCCAGTTTAATCTGTACCGGCCAGTTCTGAAGCTTTGGCACCGAGTGTGCAGACATTGTCTGATTTTTGACAAATAGTTTCTTCTGTGCTTCTTTCACGGCTTCTTCATCATATGCGGGTGCTTCTCTTTCCTCAAATGAAATGGCACCTGTGGGACATTCCGGAAGACAGTCACCCAGTCCGTCACAGAAATGTTCTCTCACTAATTCCGCTTTTCCGTTAATGATATCAATGGCACCTTCGTGGCAGGCATCTGCACAGACACCGCAGCCGTTGCATTTGTCTTTATCAATCCTGATAATCTTTCTTATCATTTTTCTCCTCCGTCAATAGCATTTAACTTTTGTTTCTGGTAGAATCATAGTATAATAAACACAACTTGTATGTTTGATTTCCAACAGGAGGAATGATTTTGAAAAAATATTTACCCATTCTAAGAAACAGTCCATTTTTTAAAGGTCTTACTGATAACGAGATACTATCCATATTACATTGTGTAAAGGCAACAACCATTTCAAAAGAGCAAGATTCCTATATTTTCAGAGCAGGGGATTCTACCGAAGTAATGGGACTTGTGGTGTCTGGCTGCGTTCTTGTTATTCAGGAAGATCTCTGGGGACATCGGAATATTCTGTCTAAATGTCATACCGGTGATTTCTTTGGAGAACCCTATGCAGCATGCTCTGGGGCTGTCCTGAATATCAGTGTGGTAGCGGATGAAGATTGCGAGATTATTTTTTTGAATGTCCAGAGGCTTCTGATTACTTGTCAAACTGCATGTGAACATCATCAGAAGCTGATTCGTAATCTGGTCAGTGTCCTGGCAAATAAGATACTGATTCTGAACGATAAGATCTTTGTATTGATCGTGCAGCAATGTCTACAGAGATATCAAAGTTACAAAAAGAAGGATTTATAAAAACAAATAGAAATCATTTTGAATTAACTGTTTCTGATGATATGGATTCAAGAACAAAAACGTGATAAGTATCACGATAGAATTAATTTGATAAATATTATAATATGCAAGCGGAGGAGATTTTAAATGATAAATAAATTACATTTGGCAATGATTGAATTATATAGAGGAGATGCAAAACGAATTCAGCATTTTTGTAAAGTGCATAGCTATGCAAAATTGATAGCAGAAACGGAGAATGTAGATAAGAAATGTCTGTTTACCATTGAAGCAGCCGCTTTGACACATGATATAGGTATTCATTTCTGCGAAGAAAAATATGGGAATTGCAATGGAAAATTACAAGAAAAAGAAGGTCCTGCAATCGCAGAAAAGTTACTCGGAGAATTAGGTTTTGATCAAGAGGTATCTGATCGGGTTCAATATTTGATTGCACATCATCACACATATAATAATATTGATGAAATTGATTATCAGATATTGGTGGAGGCTGATTTTCTGGTTAATATTATGGAGGATGGTTTATCAAAAGAAGCAGCTTTAAAAGCTTACCATAATATTTTTAAAACAACATGTGGAAAAATGATTTGCAGAGAGATGTTTAATATTTGAGATGGCATCTGTAAAATAGCATGAATCACAAGCCCGGCAGCGCCTGAAAATGGAGCTGCCGGGCGTTGAACATTTTTTGAAGAAAAAAGCAATAGAGTTTATCAAAAAGAATCAGTCCGTTATAAGTATCAACAGAGTAAAGTCTTAAGGTGTTTATTTATCTTGGTTAGATATGTTAGGGCATTTATCCTAAAATATGGTAAGATGAAACTGAAGATAACACTGTAATTACAAAATTGATGAAACGAAGGGAGTGTATATATCATGGACTACAATGAAATGCAAAAAAGAATAGCAGAACTTGAAACTGAAAATGCGTTCTTGAAGTCATTACTTGAACAGGCGAATATTTCATATACTCTTCCTGAACAGGAACAGCGGATAATTCAGGTTGAAATCACACATAATCTGGCAAGAAGATTTTTTTCTTACTTTTGGGGTCGGATGGATGTGTTTAGTAAACGATATCAGAATAAAACGACTGGGAAATTAGGTTATTTTCCTCAGTGCAATAATTTTTGGAGAAGAGGGGTATGTCCTAAAGCATCTGGAAAAAAGGTAAAATGTAAGGACTGTGTTTATTGTGCATGGACACGATTGGAAGCATCACACATAGAGGCTCATTTGCGGGGAATAAAAGAAGATGGATCTGATGTGATTGGTGTATATCCTCTTTTCCCTGATGGAACATGTCGATTTTTAGTATTTGATTTTGATAATCATGAGAAAGATGCGGAAGATAGAGATTATGCTAATTCTGATGATTGTTGGAAAGAGGAAGTAGAATCTCTGAGGAAAATCTGTAGAATTTATGAGATTCCGTCATTAGTAGAAAGATCAAGATCTGGCAGAGGTGCTCATCTGTGGATTTTCTTTGATAATCCGATTGCAGCATCTTTAGTTCGGAAGTTTGGATTCGCGCTGCTTGACAAGGGAGCAGAGACAGTGAATCTGAAATCATTTCGATACTATGACAGAATGTTGCCTGCACAGACAGAACTTAGTGAAAATGAGATTGGAAATTTGATTGCACTTCCTTTACAAGGTCAGGCATTAAAGAACGGAAACAGTGCATTTGTGGATGAAAACTGGAATGCTTATCCTGAACAGTGGAATATCTTGTTTTCAACAAAACGTTTATCAAAGCAGAAAATAGAGAAAATACTATCAGATTTTGATGTGTCTGCCGATGATACATCAAATGAGCCTGTTTTTGGAAATGATCATGTGAAGCCATGGGAGAAAGCTAATATATTTTTTAAAGATGATGTGGATGGATCTTTAAATGTTGTTTTGTCGAACCGAATTTATGTTAATACAGAAAATCTGGAGCCGAGAATTCAGAATCAGATTCGAAGGCTGGCTGTAATTTCCAATCCTGCATTTTTTAAGAACAGTGCTATTGGACTATCTACATATTTTCAGTCGAGATTTATTTATTTGGGAGAGGATGATAATGGTTACATATGTATTCAAAGGGGATTGCTGGATAAACTGAAAGAAAAATGTGATGAAGCTCAAATCAAGATTGTTTTGGAAGATAAAAGGAGTGTTGGAAAATCAATTTCAGTTGAGTTTACGGGAGAGTTGCGTGAAAATCAAAAGAAAGCACTTGCAAAATTGTTACAGTATGACAATGGCATTTTAAGTGCGGCAACGGCATTTGGAAAAACGGTAACCTGTAGTGGAATCATAGCAGAGAAAAAAGTGAGCACTCTTATTTTGTTGGAATCATCAGCACTGGTGGAACAATGGGAAAAAGCATTGAATACATTTTTAAAGGTTGATGAAGAAGTGCCGGAGTATTTGACAAAAACAGGTCGTGTAAAGAAACGAAAAAGTGTGATTGGTGTGATTCATGGTCCAAAGGATACTTCGACTGGTATCATAGACATTGCTATGGCAGGATCTGTTTTCAAAAAGGGAGAGCCGCATCCGAGATTAAAGGAATATGGATTAGTGTTGGTAGATGAGTGTCATCATAGTGCATCTGATACGATCAGTGCCGTGTTGAAAGAAGTGACAGCGAAATATGTTTATGGAGTGACGGCTACACCTTTCAGGGGAGATGGACTCGAAAAGATTAATTATATGTTGCTGGGTCCGGTGAGATATCAGTATACGGCAAAAGAAAAAGCAGCAGAGCAAGCTATTTTGCATTTGGTGATTCCACGATTTACACGAACAGTCAGTCCGCATGGGAGAGATAAGATGCATGTAAATGATGCATATGAGTTAATACGAAATAGTGATGTCAGAAATGAGCAAATATTAGAAGATATCTGGCATTGTGTAGTAGAGGGAAGGACTCCTGTAGTATTGACCAGATATACGGATCATGCAGCGAAAATCTATGAGCGGGCAAAAGAATATGCTGACAAAGTTTTTCTGCTGACTGGTGCGAAATCCAAAAAGGAACAGCGCCAGTTACGGATAGAAATGGAAGCTGTTGCTGCAAATGAGAGTATGATATTAATTGCAACGGGGCAACTGATCGGAGAAGGCTTTGATTTTCCACGATTGGATACGCTTATTATGGCGACTCCGGTGGCATGGAAAGGCGTGGTGGAACAATATGCAGGACGGTTGAATCGTGATTATGAAGGCAAAGAAAATGTCATGATCTACGATTATATTGACTCACACATTCCGGTATTTGACAGAATGTATATGAAGCGCCTGAAAGCGTATAAGAATATCGGATATCAGATCTATGTAAATACTCCAACAGAAAAGCAGGAGACAAATGCTATTTTCGATTCTGATACATATAGCTCGGTTTATGAACAGGATCTGCAGGAAGCAAAGTCAGAAATCGTGATTTCAAGTCCAACACTCGGAGCAAATAAAGTTTATCGGATGATAAAACTTTTGAAGGAGAGAATGGAAATCGGAGTAAAAGTTACGATTGTAACCTGGCATCCCGATGCATATAAGTATGGGAGAGAAGAACATCGAGTAGAATTGATGGAGGTACTCCGCAATACTGGATTTCATATGGAACTCATGGACGAACATTGTGAGCACTATGCAGTCATTGATAACGAGATTGTCTGGTATGGAAGTATGAATTTGCTTTCCAAAGACGATGTAGAAGATAATATTATGCGTGTGATGAACAAAGATATTGCAGTGGAATTGTTGGAGATGACATTTCAGAAAGGGGAGCAGATACAGGAGTATCGGTTGCCAGTGTAATAGATAGTCGAATATGATTTAGTAAAGTATAGTTGACTAAAATATAAATGAGTATTACAACAAAAATGTAGAAATGGAGGTGCGCAGGATGTTTATTGGAAGAGAAAAAGAGTTAGAAACTCTGAATAGATTATATAAAACGGATAACAACGTCATTCTTGTATGAGGATCCATTGAACCTTCTGAAACAGGAGTGTTTGTCTGTATATATGACGAAAGAAGCAAAGGAGAAAGTCATAAAATCATTAGTTGATATTGAAACGGAGAATGAGAGGTTGTAGTAAGAAATAAAGAACATGATAAAAAATTTATTTATTTGCCACAGCACTCTTTGAATGCTTCTCCAAAAAGCCAGTAAAATCAAGGACTGGAAGGCATAGATGGTTAGAAAATAACCCACGGAATTTTGTGCAGATATTACATGTAAATATAGATGATGTTTGGGACGCAATATCATAGAAGAGCTGTAAGATTTTGAAAAGAAAATCTTATGGCTTTTTTTCAAACAAATAGAATAGGAAAACGGCGTTAAAATGTAAAAAAATATTTTACAATATTATTGATAAATATACTTTTTTTGAATATAATTAGGGTAGGAAAGAGAAAAGGAGGTCATCACATGAAGTTTGATGAATTATTTGAACAGAGAAGTCTGGTGGCTTCGAAGTTAAAAGATTGTATTAGAGATATGGGCTATACAAAAGTATCTTTTGCAGCAAAGGCAGATATTTCACGACCAACACTTGATAAATTACTGAATGGAAGCATAGACAGTAAGAGTTCTTTTGATCGCCATTTGCAGAAAATACTGAAATTGCTCAACATGACGGTAGAAGACTTGATGTTATATCATTCAGCACCATCAAAGCTTTCGGCAGCAACGGTGTATTCACAGAACGCACCGATAGATCATGAAATGAACGATACAGCAAAGAAACAGTATAATTTACTCCTTGATGTAATTGATTTGTGTGCGATTTATTATTAAAGATACCTATAGTTTGCCGAACAGTAGTTTTGTGTCAATTGAAATGAAATGGAGATCTGGATTAGATGAGTGAATTAATTACTGCCCAAAACTTGGAGCTTGTTATAAAAAAGAATCATGAGATTAAAGAGGAAGTTTTAGCACAGGCAATTAGACTTCAGACAAATCCATCTATAATGAAAGTTGCGTCAGCTCCACAACTTGCACTACTAATTTTGCAGGGATTTGGTTTGATTCAGATGCCTATAGAAGATAAATATTGGAGTGGTGCTATATTTGTTAAGGACGAAAAGATTATTCCTGTTATAAATACTGCACTCCCCAGAGCAAACCAATATTTTACAGCGTGGCATGAGATATATCATTTGATATTTGATAAAGTATCATTTGACCATTTTATTGAAACTGATAATACACTAGAAGAGAGAAAAGCGGAGTATTTTGCAGGATGTATGCTGTTAAATGGTGTTGATAGGTATTTTACAGAACTTCCGGAAGCAGAGTTTGTTTCAAAAATATTCTATTGTATGTCAACATTTCAAGCACCATATAAAGCAGTGTTGGTATCTTTATATGAATATGCTATACAAAGTGAAAATGAAAAGCTTTGTGGCAAAATCAAAGAAGTATTTGACCTTCAGTTTGATGATTTACCAAACAGATTCCGAATGCTTGGATTGGATGACAGTCTGGTATGCCCTTCTTATGTTGTCAATACGTCTTCTTTACAAGAGGAAATAAAGAGAAGAAGAGATGAAAATCCGGAACTTCGTTATCATGAAGATAATGAGAAGTATTTAAAGAATATTATGGCTGAAATAGCTTTGATAACGAGGAGAAGCGAATGATAGATATAGAAAAAATTATAAACATAGATGATAAAAAGCATGTCGCTCTTTTAGATACTTCATCAATCTCTTTTATGCAGGGACTGAAAATGAAAGGCATACAATCAGAGGACATATTGAAAGATTATGATTTGATTCTGATTCCGGAATGGGTGTTAACTGAGATAAATGATGCTCCAGGAAGAGCCGATTATGTACAAGAATTAATAGAAATGGGGTACCCAATATACTGCATTAAAGAGGAATCATATTCGGATTTGACAAATAACGAAGAAGGGAATCTTTATCAGATAGTCCTGGCATCAACACGTCAGTTGGCAAGAATCAGAAGTTATTTGCGTCGTTATGTTGAAAAAGTGGATCCGCTTGATATGGAAGCATATGAAGAGTGGATTCAAAGGTTATATGATGAATGGCCAATTTCTGAAGAGATGTTGTCTACTGGTAGAATAAAAAAGAAAAATGCTGGTGAGGTATCAATTACGATTTTGTCTGAGATAATATCATGGTATTACCCTGAAACAAAGACACTGACCATATATTCTCAAGATGGTGATACATATGATTTTCAAAGAAAAGCAGAGGCTGATTTAAGAAAATTATTTGCGTCAAAAACGCCAGTGCCAATATCTTATAAGAGTAATGATGCTATACTATGCCAACTTGTAAGAGAAGGAAAAATCAATATAGATGATATTAATGAATACAGAAAAGATGTACGGAAAATTACGTATAGTAAAGAACAGGATGATCATGCAATCGTATTGGTTACGGAATTAGCAAATAACGAATTGTTTGCAAAACTTGTTTCTGATAAAACTGTGCATATTATTTTTTAAAGTTGTGATGCTAAATTTGAATTACAATGTCCCTCAGAAAATATGGTAATGACGTTAGGAATAAGTTCCAATTAACGATGATGTTCTTTTCTGTGAAAACTGGAACAATCAGGATATTGATGTAAAAACAAGAAGTATCATTACAGTGGTTGCGTCGCATTCTATGCAGGATGGCCAAAAGCATGGGCTGTTTTCGATCTAGCAAAGGAAGTATGGGAGGCAGATTGATATTTTCAAAATCGGTGGAGTGGATGGAAAGATTAATACAGAACCACTTATTACGCATACTTATCCTCTAAGTAAGATTGAAGAGGCTTATGATCTCTTCGAGAATAAGAGAAATGGTGATATAAAAGTAGCTGTTGAATATTGGTATTAGTAGAGCCGATTCCATCATTTGGTGTATAGAATACAGGAAAAAGACATAAAATATGTAAATTTTTAGTTAGATTTTAAGCATTTTATGGTACACTGATATAGTATATCAAAAATGGGAAGGAGACTCAAAAATGAACAAAAAAGAAGGAAAAGGGTTAAAGTCTTTTGATAAGGGATTTCAAGTGCCTGACACCTACATCATTATCTTTCTGGTAGTTGTTGTCGCGGCACTTCTGACTTTCCTTGTACCAAAGGGATTTTACGAAACACAGGATATTTCGTACATGATCAATGGTGTTGAGAAAACCCGTACAGTAATCAAAGACGGAAGTTTCCAGTATCTGACAGATGATGCAGGAAATGTAGTAACAGAAGGAGTAGCACTCTTTAGCGGAGATGGTGGAACAGGATTCTTCAACTATATGTATAACGGAATCGTAAATAGTTCTGCAATCGAGATTATCGCATTCCTTATGGTAGTAGGTGGTGCATTTGGTATCATGATCCGTACAGGTGCGATTGAATCCGGATTGATCGGATTGATCCGTAAGGCCAAGGGAGCAGAAAAACTACTGATTCCGATACTTTTCGTACTGTTTTCTCTTGGTGGAGCAGTTTTCGGAATGGGAGAAGAAGCGCTTCCGTTTACTATGATTCTTTGTCCGTTATTTGTAGCAGTTGGATATGATTCAGTTATCGCAGTTCTTGTTACTTATGTTGCAACACAGATTGGTTTCGGATCATCTTGGATGAATCCATTTTCTGTAGGTATTGCACAGGGTATTGCAGGTATTGACGTATTCTCTGGCGCAGGATTCCGTATGGTAATGTGGGTAGTATTTACAGCACTCGGCTGTGGAATGACTATGTTCTATGCAGCAAAGATTAAAAAGACTCCGACAATCTCAATCGCATATAAGACGGATGCATATTTCCGTGAGCAGAATGAAAAAACAGGAATTGACGAAGGACATTCATTTGGTCTTGGACACATTTTAGTTCTTCTGACACTGGCTGCTACAGTAGTATGGGTAATTTGGGGAGTTATGACACAAGGATACTACATGCCAGAGATTGCTACACAGTTCTTCATTATGGGAATTGTTTCCGGTGTGATTGGAGTTATCTTTAAGCTGAACGATATGAGATTGAATGATATTGCAACATCATTCAAAGATGGAGCAAAAGACCTGATTGGTGCAGCACTTGTTGTTGCTATGGCTCAGGGCATCATGCAGGTTCTTGGTGGATCTGATCCGACAACACCTACAGTTATCAATACAATTATGTATAATATTTCAAATGCACTGTCTGGAGTTTCCGGAGCAGTTGCAGCCGTACTTATGTATCTGTTCCAGTCCGTATTTAACTTCTTCGTTGTATCCGGAACAGGACAGGCTGCCATCACAATGCCGATCATGGCTCCGCTGTCAGACCTGTTAGGTGTTTCGCGTCAGACAGCTGTAGTTGCATTCCAGCTTGGTGATGCATTTACAAACCTGATTGTTCCTACATCCGGATGCTTGATTGGATCTCTTGCAATTGCAAAGATTGAGTGGTCTAACTGGATTAAATTCATGTGGAAATTCCTTGGTGTCTTAATGATTGTATTGCAACCTCATTCAAAGATGGAGCAAAAGACTTGATCGGTGCAGCACTTGTTGTTGCTATGGCCCAGGGTATCATGCAGGTTCTTGGTGGATCCGATCCGACAACACCTACAGTTATCAATACAATTATGTATAATATTTCAAATGCACTGTCTGGAGTTTCCGGAGCAGTTGCAGCAGTACTTATGTATCTGTTCCAGTCCGTATTCAACTTCTTCGTTGTATCCGGAACAGGCCAGGCTGCGATCACAATGCCGATCATGGCGCCACTGTCAGACCTGTTAGGTGTTTCACGTCAGACAGCGGTAGTTGCATTCCAGCTTGGTGATGCATTTACAAACCTGATTGTTCCTACATCCGGATGTCTGATCGGATCTCTTGCAATTGCAAAGATTGAGTGGTCTAACTGGATTAAATTCATGTGGAAATTCCTTGGCGTATTAATGATTGGTGCAATCATTACAGTTCTTATTGCAGTTGGAATTGGATTCTAAAACATACATTTGATAATTGAGAGTGATTTATGATGAAATTAATTCAGAATATTGATGTTTATGCCCCACAGCATCTGGGGAAAAAAGATGTACTTACAATCAATGATAAGATTGTCAAGATTAAAGATGCAGGTTCTATATCCGCAGACGGATTTCTTTCTGAGGCAGAAATAATCAATGGAGAGGGGTTACTTTTAACTCCGGGATTCATTGATAGTCATGTTCATGTACTCGGAGGCGGTGGCGAAGGTGGATTCGCCAATCGTACTCCGGAAGCAACTATGGAAGGACTTACGAAGTTTGGAGTAACAACAGTTGTTGGCTGCCTTGGAACAGATGGAATCGGCCGTGATATATGTGCACTGGTTGCAAAGACAAAAGGATTGAATGAGCAGGGAATGTCTGCATACTGTTATACAGGCAGTTATCAGATTCCGGTTCGCACGTTGACTGACAGTATTGTGAAAGATATTATGATGATTCAGGAAATCATCGGAACTGGAGAAATCTCGATCTCTGATCATCGTTCTTCTCAGCCGACTTTTGAGGAATTTGCACGTGTCGTTGCGGATACAAGACTTGGTGGTGTTCTTTCCGGGAAAGCTGGTATTGTAAATGTTCATCTTGGCGACAGTCCGAGATGCTTAGATCTTATTGAACGAGTGGTAGATGAGACAGAGATACCGGCTTCTCAAATACTGCCAACACATATCAATCGAAATGAGATGCTTTTTGGCAAGTCGATTGAGTATGCGCTGAAAGGCGGAGCAGTAGACTTTACCGGAAATGAAGATATTGACTATTGGGAAACTATCTGTGATGAGGTACGTGTATGTAATGGTATCAAACGAATGCTAGATGCAGGAGTAAATCCGGATCGCATGACAATTTCTTCTGATGGACAGGGAAGCCTTCCGATGTACAATAGTGATGGTGAATTCCTTGGAATGGGCGTTGGACAGTCCAGCTGCCTTCTGAAGGAAGTAAAGGAATGTGTATTTAAAACAGAAATTCCTTTAGAAATAGCTATTTCTACAATTACATCTAATCCAGCAGATATTCTCCATCTCAAAGGAAAAGGTAAGGTTGAAGAAGGCTATGATGCTGATCTTTGTATTCTTGACCAGGAACTGCAGCTTGTTGAAGTAATTGCAAAAGGGAATACAGTTTATACAAGATAAAGTATATCAGAGGTGCGCGTCATGCAATTGCAGGACGCGCACCTCGTAGCAAGAATGGATACAATAAAAAATTTGTAGGAATATAAAGATATGGAATTAAGACTATTACGCTATTTTCTGACCGTAGCAAAAGAACAGAGCTTTACAAAAGCAGCAGAACAATTGCATATTACCCAGCCAACGCTATCCAGACAAATGGCGGCATTTGAAGAGGACCTGGGAATAACATTATTTATTCGAAACGGGAAGAAAATATCGCTCACTGATGAAGGAATTTTATTAAAAAGGCGTGCCTTGGAGATTCTTAATCTTGAGGAAAGGACGATTGAGGAACTGAAAGGAAAAGAAGAGGTTGTAGAGGGCACGATAACCATTGGATGCGGTGAATTTGCAGCAGTGGAAACATTGGCGAAGATATGTAAAACATATAAAGAAAAATATCCGCTGGTTCAGATTGTATTGCATACTGCAACAGCAGATGCAGTGTATGAGATGATGAACAAAGGACTTGTAGATATTGCATTATTCATGGAGCCGGTGGACACCGAAGGGCTGGATTATATCAGAATTACAGATTGCGATCACTGGTGTGTCGGAATGCGGCCGGATGATCCGCTGGCAGAAAAAGAGTTTATAAAAAAAGAAGATCTTATTGGAAAGCCCTTGATCCTGCCGGAAAGAATGAACGTTCAAAGTGAACTTGCCAACTGGTTTGGGAAAGACTTTTCAAAATTACAGATTGCTTTTACGAGTAATCTTGGAACGAATGCCGGAGTTATGGCGGCAAATGGACTGGGGTATCCAGTTTCAATTGAGGGTGCTGCAAAGTATTGGCGAGAGGATATTCTTGTACAGCGAAGAATTACTCCTGAAATCACGACCAGTACGGTGATTGCCTGGAGACGTAACATCCCATATTCTTTGGCAGTCCGTAAAATGATCGAGGAGATTAATGCTTTTCAGGCATAAAACAAAATTCAATATAAGCATTAGACATAATGAAGTGATAGAGCTTAAAATAGATGTGTAAGATGAATATAAATCTTATACATCTATTTTTGTGAAAAATACGCAAAGAAAGGGGCTTTTTATTATGAGTAAAAAATTAGTGGCATTTTTCAGTGCAAGCGGAACAACAAAAAAAGTAGCAGAGATGATCGCAGAGGAAGTAAAAGCGGATTTGTTTGAGATTGAGCCGAAAGTTCCATATACAAAGCCTGATCTTGACTGGATGAATAAAAAATCCAGAAGCAGTATGGAAATGAGTGATAAAAAATATAGACCGGCGATTATGAAAAAAGAGATGGATATGAGTTCTTATGACGAGATCCTTCTGGGATTCCCGATCTGGTGGTATGTGGCTCCGACAATCATCAATACATTTTTAGAAGCTTATGATTTCAGTGGTAAAAAGATTGTGCTTTTTGCAACGTCCGGAGGAAGTGGATTTGGGAACACTGTGAAAGAATTGCAGTCATCTGCACCAGACGCAGTTATTATAGAAGGCAGACTGTTAAATCGTGGAACAAAACAGGAAATCTGTGAATGGGTAAACTCTTTATAAACAACAGTATTATGGAGGTATATAGAAAATGGGAAAAATAATACAGACAGCAGGAAGAAATACACTTGGTGAATTCGCACCGGAATTTGCACATTTTAACGATGATGTACTTTTCGGCGAAAACTGGAATAACCAGGATATCGACGTAAAAACAAGAAGTATTATCACAGTGGTTGCGCTGATGGCTTCCGGAATTACGGATTCTTCTTTAAAATATCATCTTCAAAATGCAAAAAATCAGGGTGTGACACAAAAAGAGATTGCTGCTGTAATCACACATGTTGCATTCTATGCAGGATGGCCAAAAGCATGGGCTGTTTTCAATCTTGCAAAGGAAGTGTGGGAAGCAGGCGAAGGAGATTTGCCATACGAAGAGGAAGCGATGCGTGCGCATGCTAAAGAGATGGCATTTCCAATCGGTGCACCAAATGATGGCTTTGCACAGTATTTTTCCGGCAGAAGTTTTCTTGCACCGATTTCTACTTCTCAGGTTGGAATTTTTAATGTGACATTTGAACCTGGATGCAGAAATAACTGGCACATCCATCATGCAAAAAGTGGAGGTGGACAGATCCTGGTATGTGTTGCCGGAAGAGGATATTATCAGGAAGAAGGTAAAGAAGCTGTAGAAATGAAGCCAGGTGACTGCATCAATATTCCTACAGATGTTAAGCACTGGCATGGAGCCGCACCGGATGAATGGTTTTCACATCTGGCAATAGAAGTGCCGGGCGAAAATAGTTACAATGAATGACTTGAACAGGTAAGTGATGAAGAATATAGAAAACTAAAATAGGAAGATTGAAAAAAGTATATCAGCTGGGAGTCAATCCCCCAGCTGATATAGCCTCCGGCAGGGCGCACATTGTCCGGTGGACAATGGTTTTGCGCCGACCGAAACGGAGTGTAGACTTGCAGAGGTGCGCAGTAGAAGTATGTCATGCAATTGCATGACGCGCACCTCGCAGCAAGAATGCCGAGGCATTCTTGAATTCATTGAGCGGGGTAAGCGAAAGGGCGTTGATGCAGTATCTTGCAGATCATAAAAATATCCGAAAGATTTATCTCTGCCTTGATAATGATACTGCCGGAAACGCCGCCTGTGAGAATCTTGCAGAAAAAATCCCAAACGATAAGGTGGTAATGCGATTAAGACCAGTAAAGAAAGACTGGAATGTCTGACAGCAGGAATTATCTGCTTTGGTTTTTTC
>PVML01006458.1_pt1 | contig 20765 bp, 14 predicted proteins | sample 1853371 | NCBI WGS metagenome assembly PVML01 (sample SAMN08533508, study PRJNA380276) | Human gut metagenome, whole genome shotgun sequencing project. | isolation source: participant 1, chromium library | host: Homo sapiens | collected 2017 | reverse complement strand
TCGGTACACTCGATGGGATAGCTCTCCGCTCCGCTCACAATCACGTCCTCGGGAAAATACCCCGCGCCCGCAGACGAACCGATGTAGGCCACCAGATTTCCGCTTTTGATGCCGTCCTGGTTGAAGGTCTCGCTCCGGTACCAGCCCATCAGATGGGGGACATAGTAAACATCCCACACCCGTTTCGCCGCCTCCTGGGGGTAATCGAACACTACCCTGCCATTTTCCGTCCGGTAGGGCTCCCGCCCCAGCTGTACCGCGGACAACAGGGCAAAATCGTTGTACGAGTTCATACCAAGGAACGGCTTTCCGCCCGACCACTGATCGTAGGCCTCCGCAGTTTTTGCCAGCCCTTCCCAGGTGGAAAGCTCCGCCGGGTCCGCCCCTGTGGCCCGGGCAAACCGGGAATACTCCGTCTCATTTACAAATAAAAGCTCCGTGGACTTGGCGATGGGCAGCATTTTCCGGGCCCCGTCCTCCTCCCAGATGCCGTCCTGCAAAAATTCCGGCCGGTATTTCGCCAGTTCCTCCTCGCTGAAATAGTTTCTCAAATCCATCAGCGGCGCAATCTGATCCAGGCGGTAAGCGCTGTCGGGGTACGCGGTGAACAAATTTGGCAGCGGGTCCGAGCCGATCACCTGGTTCGCCGACCCGTACAGGGCTTCATCCAGCTCGTCGCTGGCCCCGTAACCGTAGGCGTCCACAATAATGCCCTTCTCTTTTCCCACCGTATCGTTAAACGTTTCGATGCATTTATCAAACTCCACCTTGGCGTAAGCGTTGTAGGCGTGCCAGAGCGTGACAACCGTGGGCGAGGACGGGTCCAGCATCGCCTTCTTGCCGGAACATCCTGATATCGCGCCCAGCAGAATCACTGCCGCCGCCACTGCCAATCTATTCAAAACTTTTTTCATAATCCTCCCATTCGAACCCGCCGGCAAACAACCGCAGGCCGCGCTCATCATCCGCTATATTAATTATAGCGAAGTGCGCCCTGATTTACAATCGTTCTTTTCTCAACTCCAGTTAAAATACCGCTGCATCCCCGGAGGCATTTTCCCCGGTATTTAAAAAACGCAGGACGGCGCAACTGCAGCCACTCTGCGTTTCCTTTCCCGTTGGCAGCGGACCTTTTGTCGCGCTCAAACCGTCTGTTTTCCCGCCTCCGCCAGCCGCTCGTAAAACTGGGGGTAAAAGTCCTCATCCTCACGGTAGGGAGTCACAAAAAAGCAATTCAAAAGGTACATGTTGATCCGACGGGCCGCCCCCTCATCGCAGGAGGCCTTCAGCATTTCCTGCAAATCCTTTAAAAAATAGTGCCAGTCGGCAATATATTGTTCATTTTTCCGCACACCCGGCGTGTCGATCCACTTGCGCACCTTTACCTTGGAGCGGTTCTCCTTCCTGCACTCATGAATTTGGAGAAAATAGGAAAATGAACGGTTCTCGTAAAGCCGTCCCAGGGGAAATATCCGGCAGAAGCCCGGGCGGAACTTATGTATGCCGCAGCGGCCCTCCTGATTCAGGAACGCGCAGCGCTCATCCGGCCCGCACATTTTCAGATTGGGCAGAATGATTCCGTCCACCACGTTCAGCTCCAGCGGACCGGAGAGAAGCTCCTGAAAATTGCGGCGCAGGTTCACCGTCAGGTTATAGATATCCAGCGGGTCCAGCACAATGGACCTGCCCATGCCCGTGCAGCAGGCAAAGCAGCCTTTACAGTCCCCGCAGTCCGCCCGGACCATATCGTTTAGGCCGTATAATTTACCGTCGGAGATTTCTTCGAGATTGATGTGGCGTTCCATGGGGCAGGCTCCTTTCTTTGGGGATATCGGGTGTCTGTTGTATTGTAACGATATGAGGGTGAAAAGTCAACCCTAACGGAACAGAAGTAAATCCTTAAACCCGCTGCTATCCGGCATTCATGTACTTCGCTTCAATTTCATCCAGTTCTCCGGACTCTTTTAACTGATCCAGAACACGATTGATCCTTTCAAGCAATTCGGAGTTTCCCTTTTTAACCGCAACAGCAAATTCGTCATCGGTGAACGGCTCCTCCAGAATCTTTAACCCACTTTCCCGTTCCACAAATATTTGGGCCGGGCCGTCATCGATCAGCACGGCGTCGATATCCCCCTGAACCAGCGCCTGAACCGCCTGGGAGCCTTTTGTATAGCGTTCAACAGCGGCCCCCTCCGCTTCCAAATCAAACGAACAGACGTCTCCGGCCGTATTTACCTGCACGCCTACGACCTTGCCGCTCAGATCCCCGGAAGTCTCAATCCCGCTATCCTGCGTTACAATGATTCGCTGAGAATTTCCTATGTATGAATCAGAGAAATCCACAATGTCATTCCGATAATCGGTCCGTGTCAACCCGGCCATGGCGAAATCAGCCTGGCCAGAGAATACCATCGGCATAAGAGAGTCGAACGCAACGTCGATAATCTCCAGCTCCATACCCAGTTCATCGGCAATGAGCCTGGCGATTTCCATGTCAATTCCCTTTATCTCACCACCCTCCCGATACTCGAAGGGCGGAAACTCTGCATTGGTTGCCATAATCATCCTGCCACCGGTATGCCTGGTAGTCTCCGCCACCTCTGTTGTGGCCTCCTCTGCTGTGGTTTTCTCCACGACCGGCTCAGCTGTGGTTTCGGCTTTGACGGTGTCGATTCCCTCCGCAGCCGGAGCGGCCGCCCTTTCGGAAGGACGGGACACCAAAAATACAACCAGCAGGACAAACATTGTGGACAGGGCGCCAATGGTAATCATTACGATTTTCAAAGCCCGTTTCAGGCCCTCCATGGGAGTCCTCCCTGCCTTTTCCGATACCGGCGCGTCCCGCTTCTCTTCCTTCCGTTCCGGCGGGTCCCTTCTGCAAGGTTCCTCTATATAGGGAACGGTAAGGGAAATCGGTTCTGGCGCGGGCGGCGGCGCAGGCTGTTTCTCCTCTGTTTTCTCTATCTCCCGCTCTATTGCTGTCCCGGCCGCCGGTATGCTCAAACGCCTCTTAAATTCGCGCATATCGCGAATCCGGTTTTCCGCGTTCAGAGCCAGCGCATCATTCAACGCGTCAACCACATGGGACGGAATATTCAGATTTGATTCAAAGTGCAAAGGCGTTTTCTTAAACTCACGCTCCAATGCCTCCGGAACGACCTTGCCCGTCATACAGTAGTAAACAGTAGCCGCCATGGCATAAACATCGGTCCAGCTCCCCAGCAGCTCCGATTCCATATATTGCTCCGGCGCACTGAAATTCCGCTTCACCACCGCCATGGAGGCATGGCCTCCGCTGGCTTCCACGTCCACCGCCGCCCCCATATCCAGAAGTCTTGCGGTACCATCCGGCTGAAGCATGATGTTATCTGGCGAGATATCCCGATGGATGAATCCACAGTCATGGATCACCGCCAGACTGTCCAGAATGGGGGAGAGAAGGGCCATACACTCCTCATACCGAAGCACGCCATGGCTCAGGAGATACTTTTTCAGAGTTTCTCCCTCCACAAAATCCATCACAATATATGCGGTCTGATTTTCGGCAAAAGCGTCCCGGACGCGCACAATAGCCGGAACAGAATCCAGCTTCGCCATTCTCCTGGCTTCCTTCAAAAGCGGTCCATACCCTCCGAACAGTTTTCATTTTCGTCTCCGGTAAAATTCCATTGGATCTGATTGGAATAACTGTTGGTGCGGGTTGCAGAGCCTGAGGGGAAATACTCCTTTACTGCAACCTTCATCTCCAGCGTCAGATCCCATCCCACGTATGTAATCCCAAATCCCCCCTGGCCGATCACATTTCCGATCAAATAACGGCCGTGGAGAATGGTATTCCGCTTTAAGGCAATACCGGGCTGGACGGTACTGTCCTGCTCATAGCTGCAATAGGGGCAGAGCTGAACGCCTTCCTTTAATTCCCCCATGCATTTGGTACATCTTCTCACCTGCATAACGACTCCTCCAGATTAACTTAAACGGATGATCTGCACCTCCGCTGAAAAGGCCGTCGGATCAATCTGACAATCTCCGCTTACACCCACGACTTCCAGGCTGCCGCAGTCATAAAAAGCGAATTCCCCGATTACCTTCACACTACTCGGGATCAGGATATGGCTGAGCGACGTACAGCCCTGAAAACAGTTGTCTCCCAGCTTCCCCGTACCATCTTCGATTAAAACATCCTCCAGACCGGTACACTCCAGGAACGCCCCTGCTCCAAGTTCCTTCACACTTCCGGGAATTGTGATTTTACGGAGCGCTGTACAATCGCGGAAGGCATATTGATTCAGCTCCTCCACGCCCTCCTCAATCACAACCTCCTCCAGTGAATGTCCGCCAAAGAACGCGTGCTCCTCCACAACCCGAACCGTCCCGGGAATTGTAATTGACTTAAGAGACGTATCCCGAAAGGCCTGTTCGCCGATGATCTCGATATTCGAGGGAATGATAAACGTTCCTTCCCGATCTTCTGGGAACGCCACCAGCTTATTGCCATCCGTGTATAGAACGCCGTCCACTACCTCATATTTGGAATTTCCCTCTGCGATTTTAACCTGCATCTTCCTCAAATTCGTTCTGTCTAAATCGTCAACCGAAGATGGTATGGTCAATTCCTGGATCGACGTCTCCCAGAACGCAAATTCGCCTATTTTTTTCAATCCCTCAGGCAGCTGAATCTGCTTTATACCGGAACAAAAGCCAAAGGCCTGAGTGCCTATGGTTTCGAGATGCTCCGGCAGAATCACTTCTTCCAGCGTCTTATTTTCTTTAAAAAGGAACTCTCCCAGCTCCACCACCGGCAATCCGTCAATCTCATCCGGTAGCTTGATATAGGGTTTCTCCTCTTCCACCATATAACTGATGAGAATCATGCCGCTTCCATCCTCAGTCGGCTTGTAGGTCAGCTCCGACGGCTCAACCTTATAGAAGCGGGAGAGATCGGCACGTTCCTCCGCAGCCGTGGTCTGCACGGCACTTTCCATCTGCTCCCCCATGTGATTGGCAGTGTCAGCCGCCTCTGTGGTCTGTGCGGCAACGGCTTCCTCTGTGGTTTCAGCCTGGGTGGTGGCACTTGTCTGCACGCTGGCGGATGCAGCGTCCCCGATACCCTGAAACGCATAGTAGAAAACCGTCAGAACCGACATGGCGAACAGCGCGCCGATGGTGATCAGCACAATTTTCAGCGTCCGCTTCAGTCGTCCGGGACGAGGGGGCTGCTTTTCCTTCAGATCCTGCCCGCTTTCCACTTTCCGTTCCGGCTGCCCGGTACTCTGCGTTTCCTCCACGACCGGAGTGGGGATTGGCCCCGCCTGAAACGGCATCGTGGGGACGGTGTCCTCCACCGGTGCGGTCAGCCTCCGCTTAAGCTCCCGCATATCCCGGATGCGGTTCTCCGCGTGCAGCTCCAGCCCGTCCCGCAGCGCGCCGATCACATGGGCCGGAATATTGAAGGCCGGATCGAAATAAAGAGGCGTTTTCTTAAATTCCCGCTCCAACGCCTCCGGAACCGCCTTCCCGGTGATACTGTAGTAAATCGTGGCCGCCATGGCGTACACATCCGTCCAGCTTCCCAGACTCTCCGATTCCATGTACTGCTCCGGCGCGCTGAAATTCTTCTTCACCACCGCCATGGAAGCGTGGCCGTCATTGGCCTCCACATCCACCGCCGCCCCCATGTCTAAAAGCCGGGCGGTTCCGTCCGGTTGCAACATGATATTGTCCGGTGAAATATCACGGTGGATAAATCCACGGTCATGGATTACCGCCAGACTGTCCAGAATGGGGGACAACAAGGTCATGCACTCCTCATATCTCAGCACGCCATGGCCCAGAAGATACGTTTTCAGCGTATCCCCCTCCACAAAGTCCATGACAATGTAGGCGGTCTGGTTCTCAGCGAAGGCATCCCGGACGCGCACGATGGCCGGGACGGAGTCCAGCTTCGCCATTTTCCGCGCTTCCTTCAGGAAACGCTCCATTCCCTCCGACCAGTTCGCCTTCCCGTTTCCCGTGAAATCCCACTGGATCTGGTTGGACAGGCTGTTGGTGCGCGTGGCGGAGCCAGAAGGAAAATACTCTTTTATGGCCACCTTCATCTCCAACGTCAAATCCCATCCCACATATGTAATGCCAAAGCCGCCCTGGCCGATCACATTTCCGATGTAATAGCGGTCGCGAAGCAGGGTGTCCCGCTTCAGGGCGTTGGGCGGCTGAATGTCGCTGTCCGGTTCGTAACCGCAGTGAGGGCAGAATTGATCGCCCGGCTTCAGTTCCTCCATACATTTCGTGCATCGTTTCATCTGTGTCGTCCTCCGATTCGATTAGTCGTAATACTGTATTTCCACACTTGGATCAAAGGTGCTTTCTGTCACTTGGCAATCCCGGCTTATGGTGACGGATTTCAGGCTATCGCATCGGCTAAAAGCATAGCCGCCAATCATCATTACGCTTTGTGGAATAACGACCTCCCTCAGATTGTCACAACCGGAAAAACAACTGTCTCCCAATGCCTCCACTCCATCTTCCATCACCACGGTCTCTAAACTATGAGATCCAGTAGCCCCATACATCTCAATTACTTTCACATTCCCCGGAATCATAAGCGTTGTCAGCGAAGTGTTATTGAATGCAAAGGATTCAATGACGTTGACTTCTGCCGGAACGGTAAACTCTCCACCCCGGGATTCAGGAAAATCCGTCAATCCGCCGTTGATATTGTAAATCACTCCGTCCACCATCTTATAGGTCGAATTCCCCTCCGCAAATGTTAGATTCTCAATCGATAAAATGCCGCTGCTCCCCTCAAGCACTTCCACGGTGGACGGTATAGTAAGACTTTTCAGACCCGTGTTTTGGAATGCGGACAACGATATCTTCCATAAGCCTTCCGGCAGCTCTAAGTATTGCAGGCTGGTACATCCTTCGAACGCGCCATCATATATTACTCTAAGGCTATCCGGTATCTCCACCTGCTTTAAATTGACACAGTCTTTGAACGTCCAGTACGAAATATACTCAAGATGTTCCGGTAAAATCACTTTCTCCAGCGTACTGTTTCCATTAAAAAGATATTCTCCCAGCTCCGTCACTGGCAGTCCGACCATCTCCGACGGCAGTTTGATAGAACTCTCCTCGCCTAAATACTCGGTAAGGATAATACCGCTCTTAATCTCGTCCGTTTCATAGCAAAAATCATAATCGATTTCAAGCGAGGGTTCTGTCGCCTCTGTCGCCCTGCTTTCCGTTGTTGCCTGCGTTTTCCAACCGGCTGACTCCATTTTTGCAGACTCCTTCCCATCGGAAGAAGCCGAACTTACAGAGTCGCGGAATAAAAAGAACATCATCGTCAGAACGCACATTGTGGACATTAAACCCACTGCAACCAGCGCAATTTTCATTCCCTGCTTCAGACGTTTGCTGCGCCCGGTATCTTCCTTTATTGAGTACCGTCCGCTCTCCTCCGCCTGATCCACCCGCTCGGTTTTGGGAATCTGATCCTGGACCGGAGTTTCTTTTATTGCCTCATCCCCCGCCGTATCTTCAGAGGCATCTGCCTCCTGCGCGGTCAGCCTCCGCTTAAGCTCCTGCATATCCTGGATACGGCCATCTGCCTGCATCTTCAGCCCGTCGCATAACGCCCCGATCACATGGACCGGGATATAGAGATTCGGATCGAAGCAAAGGGGTGTCTTTTTAAGCTCCCGTTCCATCGCCTCGGGAACCACCTTCCCGGTCATGCAGTAATACATCGTAGCTGCCATGGCGTACACATCCGTCCAGCTTCCCAGAATTTCCGTTTCCATATACTGTTCCGGCGCGCTGAAATTCCGTTTGATCACCGCCATGGAGGCGTGGCCTTTATTGGCTCTCACATCCACCGCCGCGCCCATATCCAGAAGCCTGGCCGTGCCGTCCGGCTGGAGCATAATATTGTCCGGGGAAATATCCCGATGGATAAATCCGCGGTCATGAATCATCGCCAGACTGTCCAGAATCGGGGACAAAAGCCTCATACATTCCCCATACCTCAGCACGCCGTGGCTCAGGAGGTAATTTTTCAGCGTAACCCCCTCCACAAAGTCCATCACAATATAAGCGGTCTGGTTCTCGTCAAAAGCGTCCCGGACGCGGACAATGGACGATACGGAGTCCAGCTTCGCCATCTTCCTGGCTTCTTTCAGAAATCGCTGTATTCCATCCGACCAGCCTATCTTTCCCTCGTCTGTAAAATCCCACTGGATCTCATTGGAATAGCTGTTGGAACGTGCGGCGGTTCCAGTGGGAAAATACTCCTTCACCGCCACCTTCATTTCCAGTGTCATATCCCAGCCCACGTAAGTGATGCCGAATCCCCCCCGGCCGATGACATTTCCGATCAGATAGCGGCTGTGGAGAACGGTATTTTGCTTCAGGGCGTTGGAGGGCTGGCTGCCGCTGTCCTGATCATAGCCGCAGACAGGGCAAAAGCGGTCGCCCTCCAGCAGCTCTTCCATACATTTCATACAACGTCTCATCTGCATACCGATTCCTCCAAGCTCTTTTATGCTTCTCTCATTCACGCAATCCCTGTCACTGGTCCTCCAGCTGGATCAAATTGCTTCCGTCGCAGTACAACAAATATGTCTGCAACAGCCCCCCGGTCTTTTGTGTCATAAACCACAGCCAGTTGACGTCTGCATAGCTCATATTAACCACCCGGTCACCGCTGTAAATAACGGAATCACCGGTGCCGTCCGTCCTGATCCTGTGGATTTCACCGCTGTCCTCCGGACTGTAGTAGATCCAACCATTGCCGTAGGACAAGCTGTCCCCGTTCATCTGTTCGGCATATTCTTTCATCGGACTCTCCACAAGCCGCCCGTCCAGATCACAGACCACAAGCTGTTCCTTTGTGAATGACACCATATAAATTTTACCTTCCTCAATAAACCCCACCACCATAAAGTCCTTATCGTTGAGCACTTTACTGTTTTTGCCGTCCAGATAGGCCCGTTTTAGAGCGATTGCGTTCCCTTGCCCTTCCGGATACAGCACGGTGTAATAAATGTATTTTCCGTCCAGGTTGTACCAGACTGCTTTTTCCTTCAGCAGCTCTTCTTCCTTTCCCGTCTTTAAATCATACCGGCAAAGGGTATAGCTCAGTCCGTCCCCCTCGTTTTCCCCCTTCAGATAGTAGAGCATTTCTTTCCCGTCGGAATAGCGGACATATTGCAGATCGTTATAATAACCTGCGCTGCAAACCGTCCTCACATTGGTCCCGTCAAAGTCCATCTCCATAATGGAATCCGGCTCTTCGGGATTCTCCGCGTTGTCGTGCAGGAAATAAACCTTATCCGAACTCAGATTAATATATGCGGCCTCTGAATCCACAATCAGCCGGTCGTCCACCCGATCGTAGGGACTCACATGCAGGTTCCAGTCTCCGTCGATGTAATACATATGCTCGCCGATCTTCTGGGCAAACCCAGCGTTACATAGCAGATTTGCATTGCCGGTGCCCAACCGCTCTACGGAGGGCAGCCACGGTTTCACGGCGTAAACTCCAACCCCCGCCGCACAGATTGCAAAGGCGGCGGCAGCGGCCAAAAGTCCTTTTGCCAGCCGGTTCCTCCCGGGAACGGCTCCGGCCAGGGCAGCTCTGAACTGCTTCATGGTGCGGATACGCTCCTCCGCCCGGATACACAGAGCCTGTTCCAAGATCCCCCTTACCTTCTTATTCCTGATCCCCTCCATATCCAGAGGGGCCGGTTTCATCATACGCTCCGGGGCCGCGGGAATCCGTTTTCCGGTCAGGCAGCTGTAGATAACGGCAGCCATGGCGTACACGTCGGTCCAGGTCCCGATTTCTCCGTCCTCCATGTATTGCTCCGGAGCGCTGTAGCCGTCCTTCACAATACTCTCCGACTTCCCGGACCGCCTTCTGCCAATGTCCCGCGCGGCACCGAAGTCCAGCAGCTTTGCCTTCATCTGTGCATCTGTGGTCTGCACCATCACATTATCCGGGCTGATATCCCTGTGGATCAGCCCTTTGGCGTGCATGGCTTCCAAACTGTCCATCAAAGGCAGAAGCAGCGCGGTGCAGGCGCGGTAATCCAGGCAGCCGTACTGGTTCAGATACTGTTTCAGCGGAATCCCTTCCGCAAAGTCCATGATAATATACGCGGTCTGATTCTCCTGAAAGGAATCCCGCACCCGCACAATCCCGGGCACCTCATCCAGCTTTGCCATTTTCCTGGCTTCGCTTAAAAACTGCTCCACTCCCTCCAGCCAGTTTTGATATTCCGTGTTGGAAAACCCCCACTGAATCCGGTTGGACTGAGCGTTGCTTCTGCTCCCGAGGCCGGAGGGGAAATACTCTTTCACCGCCACCTTAACCTCCAGCTTCAGATCGTACCCCACATAGGTGACGCCAAAACCGCCGTGCCCCATGACTCTTCCGATCAGATACCTTCCACACAGAATGGTATCCTTCCTGAGCACATTCGGCGGCTGAACGTAACGTTCCATGTCAAAGCCGCAATGACTGCAAAACCGCTCTCCCTTTGCCACCTCCTGCATGCAGTTCACACACCGGTACATCTCCATCTTTTACTTCTCCCCTATCGAAAAAACACACGCCGCCGTATAGTTATCCTGATCCCCGGGCGCCCTTTCCTGCAAAAGCGCCTCCATTTTCAAAATCCACTGCCTGGGATCGGGGGAATCCGCCAGCGTTTCCTCCATCTCCTGTTCCAGTACATATTCCCAAAAACCGTCCGTACACAGTAAAAAAGCGTGAAAACCATCCGCAAGAGAAACCGGCTCTGAAATGTCCGGTTCAAAGCTGTCGCTTCCGAGCGCTCTTAAGACCCGGTTGCGGTCCTCATGAAAACGGATCTGATCCTCCGTGATCATCCCCATCAAAACCGCCAGCTGGGGGACGCTGTGGTCCAGTGTCCTCTCCACCAGCCTTCCGTCCCGGAAATGGTACAGCCTGGAATCCCCCACATGGGCCCAGACTGCCTGATCTCCCTCCACAAACAGGCTGACCAGGGTGGTTTTCATGGCGCAGGCCTCGGTCTGACCGTCCAGAACCGCCTGGTTTGCCATGTAAACGGCTGAGACAATCCCCTCCCCGGTTCTGCAAATCCCTCTGCCAAAGCAGTCTGAGACGGCCGCCGCCGCCGCCCGGGAGGCCGTGCTTCCTCCCCCGTGTCCCCCCAATCCGTCGGCCACCGTAACCACCAGCCCCAGAGAAGATGGAATTGCCAGGACTGTGTCCTCGTTTATCCCGCGTCCGCCTGCGTTCGTCAGAACGGCATATTCTGTCTTGATCATACATTGCTCCTATCTGCTAAATACTTCCGCCTTTCAGCGTAATCTGAAATTCCTCGTGCGCGGATCCGATGTTCACACGATCCCCGGGCCTTAGCTCACAAAGCTGGTTGGGCTTCAAACGGTTCCCGTTGACAAAAGTTCCGTAGCTGGAGCCCAGGTCCCGGATGCCGATCTGCCCTCCCTGAAGGAGAAGTTCGCAGTGCACCCCGCTGACCCCGGCAGTCCCGGAGGGAAATACCAGATCGTTCCTGGCCGGGTCCCGTCCAATCCGTACCCGCCCCGTCAGGGCAAAGCGGCGGCCGGAAAAAGCGCCTTTTACGCACTGGAGCCGGATCCCTCCGGACTGGACGGCCACTCCCGGCATACCTCCGCCATGCCGGACTGCCACCCCCGGCATCTCCCCACCGGATATGGGCCGGGACGGCCTTGGCCGCGCCTGTGCTACGCCGGAGAGCGGTTCCAGAAAGTCGTGGTCCATGGCAAAGGTCAGCCGGTCCTCATTTGCCCTCAGGGAAATCTCCACCACCTGGTTGACGCCCCTTTTCATAATCATGTAGGCGACCCAGACAATCAGGATATTAAACACAAACAGAAGCGGCGACAGCGCAGAACCCGGATAGAGATCCCATAAGGCATGGGTTCCCGCAGAGAACGCAAGAGCTCCCAGAAAAACCGGGTTCCGCAGATGCTTTGCCGAGAGCTCTTCGTCCTTTTTGACCCAGACCAACGCGCCTGCCGTGATGGCGGCCCAGGATACATGGCCCCCTATGGCATACATTGCTCTCAGAAGCATCTGAGAAAAGTTCCATCCGCCGCTCCTTACAATGTTATAACCTGCGCTCTCCAGCGCGGAAAAACCGGCTCCAACGGCTGCTCCCACCAGCATTCCGCTCAGCACATACTTTGTGTCCTTTTTCCTCAGCCAGACTGCCGCTGCCAGAAGCTTTGCCACTTCTTCCCCGATTCCAACACTTACATATAAGGCGACCGCGCTGTCCGTAAGATAAAACATTCCCAAAATAGTCGTAAATACCAGTGACAGCATCCCGCCTACCATAAACATCAGAAGAACTGTGGTAAAGGATATATTCCGTGGAATGTTCATTTCCCAGAAAAAAATCATCCCTACCACAGGCATCAGAAAACTGCCCGCCACAAAAACAAACGGAACCATCAGATCAAGGTTCATGGCAATCCCGGCGATGATCAGCACAATTCCCACCAGAAAAATCCTGGCAAACAGATAGGGCTTCAGCCATTTCGAGAGCATGGAGGCCGCATCGGGGGTGGTTAAAGGGGTTCCCGCCAGGAACAGCCTGGCGTTTTCCTCCTTGGTGTGGCGCCGGAACACGTCGCTGAAAATATCAGAGAAGCCCAGTTTTCCCCCCTTCGCCTTTTTAAAAAATGTTTTGTTGTCGCTCATTTTCCATTCCTCCCCCCTCAGACCGCTCCGCCCTTCTCGGTTATCTGAAACTCCTCTTCAACGGAACCCAGACAGATTCGGTCTCCGATGTTCAGGGGACAGGGCTGGTTGGGAACCAGCTTTGTCCCATTGACCGTGGTTCCCCAGGTGGATCCCACGTCCGTGACGGTCAGCCCCGCCGGTCCCTGACTGATGATACAGTGCAGTCCGCTGATCCCCTTTGTACCCGCGGGATAGACGAAGTCGCACCTCTGGGGATCCCGGCCCATGCGGGTTTCCGGCTTCAGCTGGAACCGGCGGCCCGCAAAGACTCCCGTCAGCCCCTGCAGGCGCAACTGGGAAGGCGCTCCGTACATGGCGTCTCCGCCTGAGGGGCCGGGCGCAGGCTGGAAGGCCGGGACTGCGGCGGGCGAACCGGCAGACGCCGCGGCCTTTCCCTTCTGTTTCTTCCTTACAACCACCAGCACCACTGCCAGAACCGCCAGGATTCCCACTCCCGCCAGAATGATCACAAGCTGCCCGGAAAGTCCCTGTCCTCCGTCCTTTGCCATGGTGTAGGGAAGCCCCAGCTGATCCAGAATCCCGATGGCATAATCAATGTAGATCGAAACGCTGTATTCCATACTCTGCTCACCGTATCCATATGTATTGATACCGATCACGCTTCCATCCTTCTTTAACACCAGGGGGCCCCCGGAATTTCCATGATTAATATGCGCACCATGGACAATGCAGTCTGTATTTCCAAATATTTCTAATGGAATACATCGTGATACTACCCCGCCCGACACGGAAACCGCTGTCACCGAAGCCTTGATCTTTTCTGTCTCTGCACCATCCTCCGTATAGGTCAGACTTCCACTATCGGCTGAGCCCGGATATCCGATCGCCAGCACATCTTCCCCTACATTTCCCTCGCTCACCTTTCGCAGAGGCAGCGTCTTCACATTTTTGACCGGTTCCGCTGTGCGGATAACTGCAACATCCGGATATTCATTTTCCGCATACAGCACCTCGCATTCTACGGCGGCGCCCAGATGGACATCAATGATCAGTTTTTTATACACATTTCCCTGGCCGTCCTGTCCATAATCCCCGCCTTCCACCATCTGCTCGCCTGGCGCTAACGGAATCCACCCATATTTAAACCAGGTCTCATCATCCAGCAGAATATATACTTTGCCTTCACGGTAGTCGTATTGACCGCTGCTGGTAACCACATGCCAGTTGGTGACGAAGGTATCGGCATCCGCTCCCGGTTCTCCCACGCCAAATCCCGTGCCGGTAGAGTATCCGTCTGGCCAGTCAACCAGGATTCTCACCACGCCCTCCCGGGCGGCGGCAGCCTTTCCCTCGCCCTCAGCATAGGCCGTAATCCCTCCCGCCATTAAGGAAATAACAATCAGCAGGCACCATATCCCATATTTTATCCTTCTCATACCGTCACTCCTCGTAAACGCTCATTAAAAGTCCAGAATAATACAGGTGAAATTATCCTGATTGGGATTGCTGGCCTCCAACACCCGTTTTTCCATAAGAGAAGCGGCCTCTGCGGCATTTTTCGTGCTCTCCAGTATGTTCATGATCTCAGCCTCTGAAATCGTATTGAAAATACCATCTGACATCAGCAATACCTTATCTCCCTGCCTTACCTCCACCGGGCGCAGGCTTCCGTCAATGTACTTTAACTCTCCCATGCCCAGGAAGCTGATCAACCGGTCCCGCTGGGGATCCGCTCCTGCCCTGGCAAAGCTGATATTTTTATTGACGGCCTCGCCGATAAGCTGCTGGCGGTAGATATGCTCGCGATTGATCTGGAGCAGGTGATGGCTGCAGTAGAGGTAGATCCGGCTGTCTCCCACAGCGGCCCAGTGGAATTTCCCCTTGTCCACCAGTACCGCCAGCAGCGTAGCGCCGCTCTTGTAGATCTGATCCGGACCCAACATGGCAAGAACCTGCTCATTGGCCTCGCCGAGCATCTCATACAGCGGGTTTTCATAGGGCGTGGGCGACACATGGCCCGCTGCCTGGAACATACCCATAACGGCTTTCTGGCTCACCTTCTCCCCGTCGGAGAGGCCGCCCATGCCGTCGGACACAACGGCCAGAAGCCCCATCCTGGTCATGGTGGTGCCGAGGGTATCCTGCTGGTTCTTCCTTCGACCCACGTTGTGCACCATACCCAGAGTGCCCCGCTCTGCATCCGGAAGCACTGTGGAGGCTGAAACCTGCGGACGCTGGGGACGGCTGCTGGGGACGGTATCCTGAACCGGCAGAACCTTGGGCGCTTCTCTGGCAGGAGCTGTCTCCGTCATGGTCTCTGTCACAACGCTGTTGTCCATGTCCGAATTCTCCTCAAGCTCATTTTTGTTCTTTTTTTCCAAAATACGCCAGATTGCAATTCCCGCAAGGATCACTGCAAGGCCGCCCAGGACAAAGGGGGCGATTTTGAGAAGATTCTCCTTTGAAAACCAGTCCCCGCCGCCGTCTTCCGGCAGCTGTTCCCCGGTCTGGATTTTCCCTGCTTTATTTCCCTCTTCCTCCAGAATTTCAAGAATATTCCCCGGAGTGGTCTGCTCTTCCTTACCCGGATCCGGCGTTTCCATCTTCGAATTGGCAGGTGTGGCCGCCGGCACATTCACCGCCGCCATAGCGGGGGACGCGGCCAGAAGCGCAGCAGCACCGGCGCACAATATGCATTTCTTCAATCTCTGATTCATCTGTCAATCCTCCCAGTATAAACGATATTCATAACTGCCCGCCCGCAGGCTGTCTCCCGGCCTGACGGCGACCTTTCCCAGATGGTTTACCACCACTCCGTTGACGGATGTGCCGTTCTTGGACTGGCTGTCCCACACATAGACGCCCCTCCCGTCCCACAGCATGGTGAAGTGGACGCCGGACAGCCGGGTATCCTTAGAATCCAGCACAAACCTGGCCTTGGCGTTTCTGCCCACCGTCGTCTCATAGCCCCTGGCCAGCTCCAGGGTAGTGCTCTTATCCGTAATCCCGATGGCGGACAGGCGGATGTTCAGCTTTGGAAGGGCGGCGTAAGCCTCCTTCTCCCGCCGCAGCGCCTCCTCATAGGCCTTCTGCTCCGCAAGGGCCTTCTCCTGCCTTGCTCTTTCCAGCTGCTCCTGCTCCAGGCGTTTCTGTTCTTCCTCCTGGCGCACCGCCTCCAGACGCTCTGCCTCCAGACGTTTTTTCTCCTGGCGGAGCCGCTCCTCTTCCAGGCGCTTCTGTTCCGCCAGAGCCTTCTTCTTTTTGGAACTTACAGCCAAAATCACGGCTATGACCGCCGCAAGAACAACCGCCGCACCCCCGATGATCCAGGGAAGATTGCTCTTCTTTGGAGCTGGCTCCGGCTCGGGTACCGGCTCCGGCGCCTGAGTCTCCGGCAGAGTTTCCGGCTCTGTTTCCACTGCTGCCAGCTGTATGTTTTTAGCCAGTATCTCCTTGGTATCCTCGTACACGGTTCCGGTTCCGCTCCGGAAGGAGACGGACAGGATATAGGCATCCTTCTCCGCCTTCTGCACTCCGGTCAGATCAAGGGACACCACAAAGGTATCACCCAATGTCTTAAGGATCTCCTTCCCCATTTCCTGCCCCGTCATGGCAAGAGGTTTAGAGCTGTTGTCGTCGGATTTCGGGAAATGCAGTCCCCCCGCGGAATTTCTGGCAAAGCTCCCTAACTCCTTGGCCTGCTCGTAGTCCTTCTCCGAGAGAATCACCGCCACCGTATAAACCGGAATATCCGCTTTTTCCACCGCGTCGTAGGCTTCCTTCCAGGTGGAACCGGCTCCCTGGTCGTCGCAGCCGTCCGACAGAACCACCAGTGCCCTCAGATTCTTAACCTCCGGCTCCTGCTGGAGGAATTTCAGCCCATGAATCAGTCCGCTGTAAAGATCCGTATCCTCACCGGTATACTGTAGACTGTCAATCTGCGCTTTTATCTCTTCCTGACCGGAAAGAAAGGCGGAATCCGTTATCTGATTCCCCATTTTACCGATCACAAGGTTGTCGTTCTCATTCAGCCCGCCGCTGATGGCGGTAAGCGTCTCCTTCACCTGCTCCATTCTCCCCTTCATGGAGCCGGAGACATCCACCAGGCAGTAGATGGTTTTGGGAAGCCCGCTCTGCTCTGCCGTGGACACTGAGAGAACCGGCAGGCTCTGCTCCCCGAGCATCGCCTGGAAATTCTCCCCGTTCCCCTCCTGTCCCGGGATGGCGCAGATCACGTCCATCTGCCCTTCCTGCGCCTGATACGCCCGCTCTACAAACGCCTGGTTTGTCTCGGCAAAGGCGCACATCTGTCCCACACTGCACACCATGATCAAGCCGAGAATTAATGCTGTTATTTTTTTCATAAGCTGCTCCCTCTCACTCCACGTAATAATTTTCCCCTGCAAAGCCGATGGTGTTTCCCCGTTCAAGCTTATACCACTTTCCCGGTTCGATGCGGTACCCCGATACCAGGGTGCCATAGGTCGAATTTTCATCCTGTATAAACAGATTTCCATACTGGTCGCACCACAGGCAGAACTGTCTGCGGCTGATCCCCGGACTGTCTACGGGATAGTTAACGCTGCACTGCCGGTCCCGTCCGAAGGACACGCTGTCCCCCGGTGAAATGCCGATCCTGCGCCCTGAAAATACCCCCGCCGTACACCGGATGGTACAGGAATGAGTCCCCGGTTCATTTCCTGCCGGGGCGCCTTCGTCCGGTTTTTCCTCCTCCCGGTGCCGCCCTGTAACGTACTGTTTCTCCGAGACAAATAGTTTCTCACCCGGAAACAGCGCCTCCGCCATCTCCTCCACGCTCTGGAAGCGGTTCTCCGCCCGGACTTCCATCCCCCTGGTGATGGCCCGGGCCACATGCTCCGGAAGCTCCGGGCAGAGCCGTCCGATCTGGATCGCCCCGTCCCTCACCGCGCGATCCGTGGCCCGGGGAGGACGGCTGCCGCTGAGCGCGTGGTACATGGTCACGCTGAGCGCATATATGTCCGTCCAGGGCCCCTGGTCCCCGTTTGTAAAATACTGCTCCACCGGCGCATAAACCTGCTTCAATATGGTGGTAAGCCCCTGCCCGCTGTTGTAATTGCGCACGGACCCGAAGTCGATAAGCTTCGCATCCGTCACGCTGGTCAGGAAAATATTGTCCGGGCTGATATCCCTGTGGATCAGGTTCTGACCGTGCAGGATATGAAGGGTATAGAGAATCTTCCGGATATAGCCGGAAAGCTGAGGCCAGCCCAGCTTTCCCTGTTGTTCCATATAGGTTTTCAGATCAAAACCCGAGAGGTACTCCATGGAATAATAAACTGTGTTGTTGTCCTCCATGAGCCGGTAAACGTTCATCACCGACGGCTCGTGGCGGAAGCTATAGAGTATCTGGGCCTCCTCCTTGAACCTGTGCTTCAGCTTCCGGAAGTAATCCTCCTGCCCCTTTAACGGAACCACCATTTTGCTGGCCGGATCCCTCTGGACATCCTGCCGGGGATACAGTTCCTTGACGATCACCCGGCGCTGCTCAATACAGTCCCATGCCAGATAGGTGATACCAAAACCGCCGTTGCCGATCACCTTTCCCAGATAATACTGGGAACCCAGCATATAGCGGACCGGCAGGGCATTGGCCGGCTGCTTTGACGCCTCATTGACGCTTTTATGGCAATAGGTACAGGTTCCGTTTCTCACCGTGCCGGTCAGACAGTTGGTACACAAATATTGCAGATCCATGCTCCGTCACCTCTTAAGTGTTGATCAGTTGTTCCAGTCGAACTGCTCCCCGCACAATGGCACAAAAATCAGCTTGGAGCTGCCCACCGTCAGAATATCGTAAGCGTGAAGCTCCGTGGGCACCATGGCCATTTTCCCGTTCACACGGACAATGTTTCTGCCGTCCGAGGGGCCGAAGAAAAATACCTTCTCCGTATCGTCGTAGGCGATCAGCGCATGCTTTTCCCGGCTGATCTGCTTGTCGCCCCGGATGCAGATATCCATATGCTCCGCGCGCCCGATATGGTTGTAGCCGGTGCGGATGCGGTAATCATGGCCCCGGTCCGGGCCCTCGGTGCATACCAGCCAGCCCACCACCGGGGTAAACCCGGCCACCATGCCCGGGTTCACCGCCATGGTCTCGTCATTGTAATTATCCACTCCCGGGATTTTGTCATCAAACAGGTGCATGGTCTCCCCGCTGCCGTTAAATCCCCGGGTGGGGGCCTTGGTGCCGGTCATAGGCTCCGTGGCTCCCACGCCGGAAAAGCCGCCGGAGAAGCCTCCCCCCACGGGTTCTGTGGCTCCCACGTTGGAAAAACCGCCGGAGAAGCCTCCCCCAACAGGCTCCGTCTCGCCTACGCCGGAAAAACCGCCAGAACTACCTCCTCCAACGGGTTCCGTCGCCCCGTAATCATCCATCATACCCGCTGTTCTTCCCTGCTCCGCCGCGCATACCGGGCAGGTTGCATTGGTGTCTCCGTCATAGAAGTGGCCTTTCGGACAGGTTTTCATGTTCATTACTGTTTCCTCCTTGATAGTTAGATTGTTATATTAATATTTGATCGTAAATCCGTTCTGATCGGACCCCAGGTAGAAGGCGTCCCCGTTCTTCAGCGCTACCGGCTTCTGGGGCTGCAGCTTTCCGTAGCCCTTCAGATACGTGCCGTAGGTGGAATTGCAGTCCATCAGCATGAACTGCCCAGTTCCGCCGTTTCGGAAAACCTTGCAGTGGTTTCTGCTGATGCCCTTGGTGTCCGCCGGGAAGCGGATACCGCAGGAAACGTCGCGGCCGATAACGGTCTCCTGGCTTGCAATGGGATAGGTTCTGCCGCTCATCACCCCGCCGATGCCCATAAGGCTGCCTCCCATGGCCTGTGGCCTCGGGGGCGCGGCTGGAGATGGGGTGGTATAAGGAGCCGTTGGCGTGTAATCCGCAAAGCCGGAAGGCGGCTGCGGCGTTATAGGCTGTGGCGGTGTGGGCTGCTGCGGTCTGGGCGCGGGCGGCGGTGTCGCCTGGTACTGTTGCACAGGCTGCTGTTTTCCCTTAAACTTTTTGCGAAATACGAGGTAAATGATTCCGATCACGGCCACCACGGAAAAAACGGCTCCAAATATGTATCCCACCTTGTAAGCCGTGGTCTTTTCTTCTCCGCTGCCCCCGCTCCCCGTTCGCTCTCTTCCCGGGCTCTTAGTCCCGCTGGTCTCTTTTTCCCGTGCAGGCTGTGTCTCCCGTGCGGGCTGCGTTTCCCGGGCAGGCTGGGTTTCCCGCGAGCCCTCCGTCTCATTTCCGTCTCCGGAGGACTGGCCGTAGAAGGCGTTTACATCCGTATTGAAGCTGACAATATCGCCTGTGGAAGTGTACAGACCTACCAAGCCGCCATTTGCATCGAAAAATCCTCCCGGATAGCTCATCGGATTCGGAGCATCCCCGTCGGTCTCGCCCGACATCACCGTGATTATATCCGGTACGCCCTGTTCGGCCTCTAATAACCTTACCTCGCAGATATCCACGGAGTCATTCTGGTTCACATATACCAGCTCCACCATCTGGTTTTTTACCGCGCCTGTCAGCTGCAAAATTTTTGAGGCCTCCGGGCGTTCACTCTGAAAGGTAAAAAGAACCACGTTGTAATCCGGAAACGCGATCTGCGCGTCTTCAACTATATAGGCGTTTCCCGCGGTATCAGCCAGAGCATAAAGCACCGCCTTATCATTAAAAATAGAGGCATCGGTCATTACATAATCCTCGCTGCCGTCATTCGCCACGAATGCAGTTACCATGGAAATGACCTCACCGTCGCCGTCAAGACCGCCAACCAAGAATATTTTGTCCTCCTGTGCAGCCATGGCACTGAAGCTCATGGTAAATACAAACAACAATACCAGCAAAAATCCTGGAATCATGTTCCGCTTGCGGTTCCCCCGTCCGCCTTTCTTCATGTTCAACATCGCTTAGCCTCCTCGTATTTTTTTATCAGCCTGACACCCTTCATCGGATTCGTTATGTTAACTAATCCGG
>PVML01017558.1_pt1 | contig 20953 bp, 18 predicted proteins | sample 1853371 | NCBI WGS metagenome assembly PVML01 (sample SAMN08533508, study PRJNA380276) | Human gut metagenome, whole genome shotgun sequencing project. | isolation source: participant 1, chromium library | host: Homo sapiens | collected 2017 | reverse complement strand
CTTCAAGTGCCTTAACGTGATAATTATAATCATCACAGATGTTCTGTAATATCTGTTTTAATCTATCCTCTACATCGCCTTTTAATACCGAAAATCTGAATTCCGGACACCAGATGATGTGATACTGTATCAGATATTTACAATGCGAAGCACTATGATATTGTTCCTCGCTCATTCTTTTCTCCTAACTGATATTTTTCCTGAATCCCTCTACGCATTAGGTCAAGAAATGTAATCGTTTCACCTTCCTCAACAGAATAGATACGTGCAAGGTTTTCAAGTTCCTTTTTCCACTCGGACGGGATGGAAATATTGATTTGTACGTTATTGCTTTTAAGTCGTGCCATTATTACTTTCCTCCACGATTCGAATGATATGCTGAATTATTAAGATTACACTGATTTGCATGGTTGTTATTGTTTGCTGTATGTGCAGCATTATTAGGATTTCCTTTCTATGCTTTGCTTATGCATATATTATATATTTATTCTATGCTATTGTCAAGCCAAAGAGACGCGGCTTTCATCCCACACGCAAGCATGTGGGTTTTCGCCGCAAATTTATAACAAAAATCCTGATTTTGTGTTATAATAAAGCCAGATTAAAACAGAATGGAGGAATTTATTATGACACCACATAATTCAGCCGAAAAAGGAGCATTTGCATCTACCGTATTAATGCCGGGAGATCCGCTTCGTGCGAAATATATTGCAGAGAATTTTTTAGAGAATGCGCAGTTGGTCAATAATGTCCGAGGTGTGAATGGTTATACAGGAACTTACCATGGAAAGCGGGTATCCGTGATGGCAAGTGGTATGGGAATGCCGTCAATTGGCATTTACTCTTATGAATTGTTCAATGTCTATGATGTGAAAAGCATCATCCGTGTTGGCAGTGCGGGAGCCATCAGCCCGAATGTGAAGATGCGGGATATCGTTATCGCTATGGGTGCTAGTTATCAGTCTGAATTTATGAACCAGTATCAGCTTCACGGAACTTATGCGCCATGTGCCAGCTACCGTCTGCTGAAGAAAGCTGCTGACACCGCAGAAGAGATGAAACTGAATTATAAAGTGGGAAGCGTTGTTTCCGGTGACGTATTTTACAGTGAGCTTCCTGAATTAGTGTGGGCGAAAATGGGTGTTCTGGCTGGCGAGATGGAGTGTGCGGCTCTTTACGCTGTTGCCGCAAGAGCAGGCAAAGAAGCACTTTGTATGTGTACCATTTCCGATATCATCGGCGGTGACGCAGCCAATAACTTAACACCAGAAGAGCGGCAGAGCAGCTTCGATGAGATGATCCGCCTGGCATTAGAGGTGGCTGACGAGTAAATCATGATAATATTTTGGGTCTGGGCTGACAGTGGAAGCTCCAGACCCTTTTTTTTCTGTCAATCTCATATTATAAAGTCACCTCACAATAAGTATCAATATATGCATCAAAACGGGGGAGTGCCAAGTCCCGCAGACGTTCGACTTGAATTATGCCTTCCACAAAATATCATGATTCACCGTCCGGTAAAACATTTCCTTCACTTTCGCCCGATCATGGGTCTGCCCCAGAATCCACATCAATTTCGTTACCGTCGCCTCCAACGTCATATCATAAGATTCCAACAGCCCAAACTCGTACTTAATGGTCCGTCCTACTTCATAAACAGACATATTACTGCCTTCGTTGGTAACCTGCGTGGTCATAACCACGATTTTGCCCTGGGAGATCCATTTCTCCACGGCTTTATGATAGCTGGCTCCCTCATAGTTGGGCAGTCCGCCAACGCCGAAGGACTCAATGATGACAGCGTCATAATGTTCTGCCATGTAATCCAGCACCGCCGCGTCCAATGCCGGGATCAGCTTTAACAGTCCCACCTTCCAGTCCATGGTGTGGCAGAAAGACACTGGTTCGCGGACTAGCTCCTTATCGTCTAAATAAAACAGGATATGTTCGTCCTGGATCGTTGCAATATAAGGAAAATTAATACTGGAAAATGCATTGTAGCTTTTGGTCCGCATCTTTTTGCCGCGGGTTCCTGCGATGACTTTGCCGTCAAAGACGATATTGACCCCGTGGGCTTTGTCACAGGAGGCAAAACGGAGGCTGTCACATAAGTTCGTCTTGGCGTCTGTGATCTCCAGATCGATCGGCTTCTGGGCGCCTGTGATGACCACCGGTTTTTGGGAATTCTGGATCAGATAGGAGAGGGCTGCCGCCGTATAAGCCATGGTGTCTGTTCCGTGGCAGATCACGAAGCCGTCATATTGGTCATAATGCTCCTCCACGGCCTTTGCCATGGCGAGCCAGTGCTTTGGCTGGATATTAGTGCTGTCCAGGTTCATCAGCTGCAGTGCATCCGCCCGGCAGAATTCTTTGGCAGCAGGCACATAGGAAAGCAGCTCTTCAGAAGAAATCAGTGGTTTTAAGCCACTGTCGCTCCGCTTGGAAGCGATGGTTCCGCCAGTGGCGATCAGTAAAATATTTTTCATAGAAAAATTCCTTTCATGGGATCACCGCTCAGACTGGGTGTTCAACCGTTGCTGTTTGCGCAACGCGGGAACAGTAACAGTCAACCGATTCCAGGCCGGGCAGCGATGGTGGATCTTTGAAATCCGGGTAATCATTGGTAGTATAACACGATTTGCAGAAGGATTGTTAGAAGTCCAGCATATCACAATAAAAAAACTGTAATTAATACAACCTATTGACTTTGATTTTTCCTTGTGCTAGTATTCTGTATACATAATGTCAAGGGGAAAGGCAAAGAACATAGGAGGTACTACCATGAAGAAAACGATCACTGTATTTAAAGGCGACGGAATCGGTCCGGAGATCACCGATTGCGTTCTGGATATTTTAAAGGCTGCCGGAGCAGAGTTAGACTATGAGGTTTATAATGTAGGCGAAGCCGAGTGGAAAAGAAATGGTGCCTTGATTCCGGAAGAAGCCTATGCTTCCTTTGACCGGAATAAAGTATTGTTAAAATCCCCGATCACGACACCGATTGGACATGGGTTCCGTTCTCTGAATGTAACCCTTCGTAAAAAATATGATCTTTATGCCAATATCCGTCCGGCAAAATCAAGTACCGCAGTAGAAACACCATTTCACGATGTGGACATGGTGATCTTCCGGGAGAATACCGAGGATCTCTATGTAGGAGTAGAGGAGAAAATTGATGACGATACGGTTCACGCAACCAAGATCATCACCAGAAAAGCCAGCACCCGGATCATCCGTGATGCGTTTGAGTATGCCAGAGCCCATGGCCGCAAGAAGGTAACCTGCGTCCACAAGGCGAATATCTTAAAGATGTCTGACGGTCTGTTCCTGGATATTTTCCATGAGATCGCAGAAGAGTATCCTGACATTGCCCATGATGATAAGATCATTGACAATACCTGTATGCAGATGGTGATGAACCCGAACCAGTTTGATGTGATCGTGACTCCAAACCTGTACGGAGACCTGTTATCGGATCTGGCCAGCGGCCTCATTGGAGGCTTAGGACTTCTGCCATCCAGCAACTTAGGTACAGACTACGCCATGTTTGAGGCTGTTCACGGAAGCGCACCGGATATTGCCGGACAGGGCATCGCCAATCCGACTGCCTTGTTATGGTCTGCCTGCATGATGCTTGAGTATTTAGGACAGCGGGAGTGTGCGGCAAAGATCCGCAAAGCAGTGGATGAAGTGCTGGAGGAAGGAACCCATCTGACTCCGGATATCCATGGAGCTGCCACAACCGCAGAGTACCGGGATGCGATTATTGAAAAAATGAAATAATTGCATGAAACGACGCTAATAGGATACGATAAATACAATATCCATAATTGGATAATGCGATGCACATTGATTGAACCAACGTCTTTCTTATGTTATGATAGTTTATAAAATGGAAATGACGAAAGAGAAAGGTGAAGATATGAGCCAGTTGCCGAAGGATCCAGTGATGCTTTTAAGTTATGTAAATACCCAGTTAAGAGATTTTTACCCTTCCCTTGAGGAATTCTGCAGTGCAGCAGATGTGCCACAGGAGGATATCATAAAATCTTTAGAGCGGATTTCTTATACCTATGACCGGGACAAAAACCAGTTCGCGTAAACGGGCAGGTTTTACGTTGTTAGAGCTTCTGGCAGTCGTCGCGATCATTTCCATTTTAGTCATGATATCCGTACCGGTATACCATAATGTCCAGGAAGATGCAGAAAAGAAGGTTCTGGAATACAATACCAGAGTATTAGCAGATGTCCTGTCCAGGTATCTGGAAGAAGAGCGGGAGAATGGTATCGTAAGCCGGTCGGTGGTGCGTGAGATCATGGCCACAGCGGTCGGCGATCCGGATAATCCTTTATCGGGAAGAATTGACGGAACCAGTTTAGATGAGACATGGATCACATACATTAATGTCGGTTCCCAATCAGAAAATTATGGTGGTTTTACTCTGGAATGGAACGGATATGAAGCAGAGTACACACCTGGCCAGGCGATTAAAATCACGAATCAGAATTAATAATTAAATTATGCAGATGAAAAAATCCAGATGAAGATATCTGGATTTTTTTACCTTAAAGAACAAAATTGTATTTTGTAAAAAACAATTTCAAAACATGTCCGTATTTTGTTTCGTCAGTACAGAGATTGTGTAAGGGACCTTAAAAAGATGACACGAAATCAAAAAATTGCAATAGGGGGCTGTAAAAAGACCTCTACGAAATTGGAAGTGCCCATTTTGGGTCTAATCTAAGAATAATGTTCTGACAGAGACCAATGGAATGACTCTCTGCCCGGGATTCAAAAGGAAACAATGCAGGAGAAAATCAACCGAATGCTGGTTACAGAAGCCAGCTGAATGGCAGTGTATTAAAATTATGTGGATGTAATTGAAGAAAAATTATGATATCATGAGAGTAATAAATTGATACGTGAACAATCGGCGTCAGGACAGAGAAAAAAACAGCTTACCATCTTTTGATAGCTGCCCTTTTCTCTGGACTGCACACCGATTTTTACCGATTGAACAAAATCGCGTCACTCCAGCCGATACAGTATGGAGCTTCAATCGATTTCCTTCTTCTTGATTTTACCAAAGAATCTATGCATTGGAAACTGATTCCATCATATATTCAAAAATAGTAACCTGTCTTATCGAATGAAGGGTGCACTTAATAAGCCTTCATTCAGACGGCTGTTTTTTAGTATTCAGATTCCTTCGCTCAAATCAACATGTAGTGTCCTCGAAGCGACAGCGAAAGAAGATTTCCTCCACAGGCTTCACACTTACAGATATCCTTTTTGTAAAGGATCATCAGCTTCTCCGCACAGGTTTTGCCTCGGAGTTTTGAAATATATTGAATGCCGTTGAGAAGCTTCCGGCAGTGAGTCATCTTTTCTTTCTTGTTCCTACAGGAAAGCAGGCCATAGTGGCGAATTCGGACAAAACCTTTAGGGAGCACATGCATCAGAAACATTCGCAGAAACTCTGTTCCTTTGATGGTTTGCTCGATATATTTACCACCATTTTTGTAATCCTTTACGAGATAGGTAACAGTCTCATCTGTCATACTGACGATTCTGCGATTACTGATAGCGATACGATGAGTGTAACGGCCAAGGTACCGGATCACAGAATTAGCTCCATTGAATGCCTCTTTCGTATATACAACCCAGTTCTTTTCGTAGAGGGAATTCAGTAAAGCTTTGAATTCATAACGATTTTTTAAATGTGCAGCCGTTCCATGATACTCAAGTTTTTTATTTTCCCAGAGTAGCTTCAGTTCACGAAGATAATACTTTTTGAAGACGGCAGACATGACCTTAACCGGAAAGAAAAACTTCTTTCCTTTATCCTTCCACTTGTTTGCAGCATCAAGTCCACCGCCGAGAACAATGGTGTGGAGATGAGGATGATAATTCATTCTGGAGCCCCAAGTATGAAGTACACAGATATATCCAATCCTTGCTCCAAGATGTTTCGGATCCGCAGACAGCTCTGTCATTGTTTGATGTGCTGCATGGTACAAAGCATCATAAAGGAGTTTCTGATTTGAATAAATCAGGGAATATAATTCTTCTGGAACTGTAAAGACTGTATGAAAGTATGGAACATCCAATACATTTTCCTGCTGTTTGTCAATCCATTCATCGACCTCCATTCCTTGACACATGGGGCAGTGACGGTTCTTACAGGAATTATAATGAATATATTTCTTGTGACAGCTTTCGCATTCGCTTAAATTGGCTCCCATTTCAAGAGTATGGCATTTGGAGATACACAGTGCCGTTAGTTGCTGTTGAGGAGAAAAGTTGTGTGTCTCACAGTATTGCGGAAGAAATCGATGGAATATATCCTGAATGGTGATATCATGATTCATTTGCATCACCTGCGTTTCTCTTAGCTTTACGCCCCCGTTTTTTCTTGACAGGATGATCAAGCGGACTCTTTATTCCCATAACAGTTTTATTGGATATGTGGATGTATACCTGTGTTGATTCCAGACAGCGGTGTCCAAGCATTGCTTGTACATAGTTGATTGGGACACCTTGCTCAATCATGTGACTTGCAAAGGAATGTCGAAGCGTATGCGGATGTGCTTTAATGCTTGCTGTTTTTCCAACTGCCCTGAGCATGATTTCAACACCACTCACTTTTAGTGGCTCATGAGGAGCATCTAAAGAAACAAAAAGGTACTCTCTTTTTACCGGATAACTTCTCCAGTATTCCTTTAGTAAATCAAGGGCTCTTTCTGAAAGAATTGTCCATCTGTCACGATGATTCTTCCCTTTGGAAATATATACCTGCATAGTGCTCATATAGATATCTTCAGGTCTAAGAGAAACAAGTTCTCCTACACGCATTCCAGATGAATAAAGCAGGGCAATGATTGCTTTGTTACGAATTTCGGTTGCAGAATCGATTAACTTTTCAATTTCTTCAAGAGAGAGCACTTTCGGAAGTTTTACATCCAATCGCATTCTTGGAACAATGTCCTGATCCCATGGGATGTGTAAGACATGTTTGTATAGGAAACAAATGGAAGAATTATAAAAGTTGCAGGTTGCAGATGAAAGACCAGAATTACGTTTTTCCAGTATAAATGATCTGGCATCCTGAAGAGATAAATCTTCCATCGATTTATAGCCTGTCCACTTCATAAAGTGATGTATGTTGTTGATATAGGTATCTGCAGTCCGGGAGGACCTGTTACGAATCAGGCATTCCTCTCTGAGCTTGTTAAAATATTTTTCGTACATAATAAACCTCCATGAGAATAGTAACGTTAATGAGTCACTGCCATCATGGAGGTCCACGTAACAAAGATACTCTCTTGTGAAAAAGAGATTCTGGTGTTATTCTATTCATGGCAGTGTTAATGATGATCCTGTTCGATTGTTATTTTGTGGTGATTTAACAATACTACTTTTAGGGCTCATTATCTACTGCCTTTTTAAGTTAAAGAGAAAACTGCGCCACAGCCTTCGCAGGCCATCGCGCAGAGATTTAGTTCAATTCCAGTTTGCAGAATACAAAAATTAAATATGAAATGTGAGATAGAGCGTATGGAAATAAACTATACGTTCTTTTTTTCCCTTTTTGAACGCTTTACAAAAATGATTAAAAAGCTATTGACATTTTGTTACTGGGAAAACCGTGAAGAATATCAGAGGCGGTGCATAAAACTGCACGGAAGATCCATACTAGGATCATGAACAGAACAATGCAGAATAAACGAGAACAATTTACTTATCATTTTTTCCAATGCGGCATCGCAGGCTGGTGTCTGGAGGTGTTGTTTACTTCCATGGAATCAGTCATGCTAAAGGACTGTCGGCTGATGGCCAAAACCTCCCTTCTGATGTTTCCCATCTATGGGATGGGGGCAATTCTGCCGGAGATCAGTGGACTGGTGGATTGGTGGCTGGGTGGAGAGCGGCTTGACTGGATGGACAGAGTGATCCGCCATGGGATACTGTATACCGTGTTAATTTTTATGGGCGAGTATCTCTTCGGAAGCATTTTAAAAGCCAACGGCATCTGCCCCTGGGATTATACGGGACTCCATAGTAATGTGAATGGTCTGATCCGGCTGGATTTCGCACCCCTGTGGTTTGCCACCGGACTGATTTTTGAGCGGATCACCAAAAAGAAGGAGGTGTAAAGGCTTGTATTTATGCCGCTGTTATACTAAAATGGAGGGTAATTAACGGATTAAAGGAGAAAAGTGTCATGTTAAAATTTATAGTGGTGGCGGCAACGGTTATTCTGTTTCTTGTATTCAGTATTCCGGTGCTTGTCTGGGAGGCCTATCTGGGAAAGAAGGACCCGGAAAAGAGGGATTGGCAGAGTCTTCATATTGTCCAGTGGATCTTCCGGATCATTTTAAAAATGGCGGGAGTACATATTACCGTGAAAGGGATCGAGAACATTCCGAAGGATAAGGCGGTTCTCTATGTGGGAAACCACAGGAGCTATTTTGATATTCTTACAGGCTACGTGACAGTACCGACGCTGGTGGGATTTGTAGCAAAGAAAGAGATGGAGAAATGGCCGCTGCTTAGCAACTGGATGAAGAATGTCCACTGCCTGTTTTTGAACCGGACCGACATGAAAGAAGGATTAAAGACCATTTTAGAGGGCATTGCCCAGGTAAAGAGCGGCATTTCTGTCTGGATTTTCCCAGAAGGGACCAGAAACAAGAATGAAGATCTGATGGATCTGCTCCCATTCAAGGAAGGAAGCTTAAAGATCGCAGAAAAATCCGGTTGTCCGGTGATTCCTGTGGCCATTACCGGAACGGCAGAGGTGTTTGAGGCACATTTTCCTAAGATACGCTCCTCCAACGTGACCATCGAGTTTGGCACTCCATTTATCGTAAAGGAGCTGGAGCCGGAGCAACGGAAATTTGCGGGAGCGTACACCAGAGAACGGATTCTGGAAATGCTTCAGCGGGAAAGAAATAACGATCAGGAAGAAAGCGAATAGGCAGAACAGAGAATAGGAAGAACAGAGAATAGACAGAACAGAGAATAGACAGAACAGAGAATAGACAGAGAAGAGAATAGACAGAATAGTGATAAGAGAGGGCAGACGGATGGACTTACAGGAGATACGTGGAAAACTGGATCAGATCGACAGGCAGTTTGTGGAGCTATTAGAGGAACGGCTGGATTTATGTGGACAGGTGGCCGCAGATAAGATCAAGACAGGAAAGGCCGTGTTTGATAAGGAACGGGAGCAGCAGAAACTGGCATCGGTCCGGGCTATGGCAGGCAATGAGTTTAATGCGCGGGCAGCAGAAGAACTATTTACCCAGCTGATGACCATCAGCCGCCGCCTGCAGTATCAGATCATCGAAGAGCATGGGAAGAAGATCGAGACTGGATTTACCATGGTGGATTCTCTGAAAAAAGATCAGATCAAGGTGGTCTATCAGGGAGTGGAAGGCGCATACAGCCATGCAGCTGCCATGCAGTATTTTGGCGATGATGTGGATGCTTACCATGTAAAAACATGGGAAGACGCCATGGATGATGTGGAGAGCGGAAAAGCAGACTATGCGGTGATTCCCATCGAGAACTCTTCTGCAGGAGCTGTGGTGGATAATTATGATCTGCTGATCAAGCATCACATTGTGATCGTGGCAGAAACATGTGTGGCCGTGGATCATGCGCTATTAGGACTTCCAAAGGCAGAGCTGACAGATGTTGAGCGGGTGTATTCTCATCCTCAGGCGTTGATGCAGTGTTCCCAGTATCTCAATGCCAGAAAAGACTGGCAGCAGATCAGTGTGGAGAATACGGCGGTAGCAGCAAAAAAGATCATTGAAGATCAGGACATCCATCAGGCGGCAGTTGCCAGCCAGACAGCAGGAAAGCTGTATGGCCTGAAGGTACTGGCAGCTTCGATCAATCATAATCGGAACAATACCACACGTTTCCTGATCCTGGCAAAGGAGCAGGTCTACCGGAAAGAGGCGGAAAAAATCAGCATCTGCTTTGAACTGCCGCATAAGAGCGGCTCCCTTTATAATATGCTTGGCAATTTCATTTATAATGGAGTCAACATGAGGATGATCGAATCCCGGCCGATCCTGGGAAGAAACTGGGAGTACCGTTTTTTCGTGGATATTGAGGGGAATTTAAGCGATCCGTCTATCCAGAACGCATTAAAGAGCGTGTCGGAAGAGGCGGCCAATATGAGGATTTTGGGTAATTATTAGTAGGTCTGCGCACATGCTGCGCAGACCGTAAGAATACAGGAGAAAAAAATATGGATCGTACACCATTTATCGTATATCGCGGTTTTCGTTATCAGAATTTATTTGACCGTATGGCAGACCTGCTTTCCAGTGGAAAGGAAGGGGAGATCATCGGAGAGGAGTGCCGGGAGGAGGCGTATGCCTGTGCCAATGAACTCCTGGAGCTGGCGGCAGACTACGGCTTTGAGGGCAATTTATGGCATTGCTTCTTATCCTTCTGCCTTGCCAACCATGAGAATGCCTACAGCACTTCCTGTGAGATCAGGGGCGATATGGGAGGTACCTTGTCCCATATGGCAAAACAGGATTTCCAGGTATTTATGGATCTGTTTGCCTGCGACATCCGGGAATTAGATGCATTGACCGGCGGAACTTCTGTATGGAGTGAGCTGGCTTCCTATGTTCCGGTGGATGATGGCAGCCGTGTATTTAATAAGAGAGTCCGCGACCGGATCGTGGAACTGGCAGTGACACTGGCCGGTGCAAAAACAGTGGAAGAGTTCCAGAAGGATGTGACCCAGTTCTATCGGGAGTTCGGCGTGGGCAAATTTGGCCTGAATAAAGCATTCCGCATCCGGGAAGATGGCCATGAGGCCCAGATCGAGCCAATCGTTAATGTAGAACACGTATATCTGGACGATATCGTAGGCTATGAGTTGCAGAAAAAGAAACTGATCGAAAATACGGAAGCCTTTATCCAGGGAAAGGCAGCCAATAATGTCTTACTGTTCGGTGATGCGGGAACCGGTAAGTCTTCCAGTATCAAAGGGATTCTAAATGCATACTATGGCCAGGGACTGCGGATCGTAGAGGTCTATAAGCATCAGTTCCATGCACTGTCCTCTGTTCTGGAGCAGGTGCAGGACCGTAATTACAAGTTTATCATTTACATGGATGACCTTTCTTTCGAGGAGAGTGAGCTGGAGTATAAGTATCTGAAAGCCATCATTGAGGGCGGACTGGGACGGAGACCGAAAAATGTGCTGATCTATGCGACCTCCAACCGCCGTCATCTGATCCGTGAGAAATTCAGCGACAAGCGGGAACTGGATGATGAGCTTCATGTAAATGATACGGTTCAGGAGAAATTGTCCTTAGTGGCCCGTTTTGGTGTGACCATTTATTTCGGTGCGCCGGATAAGAGAGAGTTCCAGAATATTGTAAAAGTGCTGGCAGAGCGGTATCATGTGACCATTCCAGAGGACGAACTGCTTCTGGAGGCCAATAAGTGGGAGCTGCAGCATGGCGGTTTATCCGGACGTACTGCGACCCAGTTTATCAATCATCTGCTTGGAACGAAAGAAGAATAACGGGAAAAGAGTCACCCAGAGGTATTTCCAGAAAATCCGCCAAAAAATCAGGTGCAGGAAAGTTTCCGGAAATACATCGTTGAGAATGGAGGTGTAGGAATGGCAGCACATTTATTTGCGGCAATTGATGTGGGCTCATTTGAACTGGAAATGGGGATCTACGAGACCACATCCAGAAATGGGTTACGGGAGATCGACCATCTGCGGCATGTGATCTCTCTTGGCAGAGATACCTATCACACAGGAAAGATCAGCTATCATCTGGTAGACGAGATGTGTCAGGTGCTGGAAGAATTTGAACAGGTGATGAAAAGTTATCAGGTGGAGGACTATCGGGCATACGCCACCAGCGCCATGCGTGAGGCGAAGAACAGCCAGATCATCCTGGAGCAGATCCGGGTCCGCACCGGTATCCAGGTACAGGTGATCAGTAACTCGGAACAGCGTTTTTTAGGCTATAAAGCCATTGCCATGAAAGAGGCAGAGTTCCAGAAGATCATCCAGAAAGGAACTGCCATTGCGGATGTCAGCTTTGGAAGTCTTCAGATTTCTCTTTTCGATAAGGACAGCCTGGTTTCTACCCAGAATATCCAGCAGGGAATCTTAAGGCTGCGGGAAAATCTGTCCGCCGTCTGGTCTGACCGTCAGACAGTTCTTGGTATTTTTGAGGATATGGTGGATAATGAATTGTACGCTTTCAAAAAGATGTATTTGAAGGACCGAGACATCAAAAACCTGATCTGCATTGGTGAGAGCATCCTGTATCTGGCCAGAGATGAGGTGGCCGGAAAACGGGTAGACCGGATCAGCGCAGCGGATTTCCAGAAGTTTTATGAGAAACTGATCCAGATGCCGGTGGATCAGATCGAGGACCGGTTCGGCGTCAATCAGGAGTACGCCCATCTGCTGATTCCGGCAGCGATCATTTACAAACAAATCCTGGAAATGACAGGAGCAGAGATGCTGTGGATTCCGGGAATCCGTATGTGTGATGGAATTGCAGCTGATTATGCAGAAAAACAGAAATATTTGAAATTCACACACAATTTTGACGATGATATTTTATCCGCATCCAGAAATATGGCCAAGCGTTACCGCTGCAACACCAGTCACGGCCAGAAGATTGAGAATTATGCTCTTCAGATTTTCGATGCCATGAAGAAATTTCACGGACTGGGAACGAGAGAACGGCTTCTGATTCAGATTGCATCCATTCTTCACGATTGCGGCAAATTTATCAGTCTCCGTGATTCCAGCGCCTGCGCTTATAACATCATCATGGCCACAGAGATCATCGGCCTGTCCCACGCAGAACGGGAGATCGTGGCAGAGGTGGTCCGCTGTAATCTGGATGCGTTCCGTTATGGAGAAGGAAGTATCCGGGCAGGTAAACTGACTGCCATGCTGCGGCTGGCCAATGCCATGGACCGCAGCCACCATGGACGGCTGGATGATGGAAAACTGCAGGTAAAAGGCAATAAGCTGATCATTTCCACTTCCTACGCAGGCAATCTGGCCCTGGAGACCATAGCAGTAGAAGATAAGGCGGACTTTTTTGAGGAAATGTTTGGAATCCGCCCGGAGATCAGGCAGAAAAGGAGGGTGTAATTCATGGCAGATATTGAATCTCGTTATAAGAAACCGGAAAATTATGTAAACCGGGAACTGAGCTGGCTGGATTTTGATTATCGAATTCTGGAAGAAGCCAGAGACAAAAGTCTCCCTTTATTTGAACGATTAAAATTTTTAAGTATCACGGCGTCCAATCTGGATGAATTTTTCATGGTCCGTGTAGCTTCCTTAAAAGACATGGTGAATGCAGGATACACCAAACCAGATCTTTCTGGCATGAAGCCGTCAGAGCAGCTGGAGAAGATCGGGGAGAAGACCCACCGTCTGGTAGAGATGCAGTATTCCACCTACAACCGTTCCCTGATTCCGGCCCTGAAAGCCAATGGGCTGCGGGTGATCTCCCATCATGAGGAGTTGACAGAGGAAGAAGGCCGTCTGGTGGACGAGTATTTTAAGGAAAATGTCTATCCGGTGCTGACGCCCATGGCAGTGGACTCGTCCCGTCCATTTCCGTTAGTGCATAATAAATCCTTAAACCTGGCGGCACTGCTGAAGAAAAAGGACGGAGATGAGGAGGAAGACCTGGATTTTGCCCTGGTACGGGTACCGAACGTGCTTCCGCGGCTGGTGGAGATCACCACGGGAGAAGACCGGGCAGTGATCCTGCTGGAGGAAGTCATCGAGCGGAACATCCAGTCCCTGTTTTTAAACTATGACATCATTACGGCTCATCCGTTCCGTATTATGAGAAATGCGGATTTCACCATTGATGAGGAAGATGCGGAGGATTTGTTAAAGGAGATCCAGAAACAGCTGAAGAAACGCCAGTGGGGTGAGGCCATCCGTCTGGAGATTGAAGAAAATGCCGATAAACGGGTATTAAAACGCCTGAAAAAGGAGCTGGATATCCACAGCAGTGATATCTATGAGATCTCCGGTCCGCTGGATCTGACATTTTTGATGAAGATGTATGGCCTGGACGGATTTGATGGCCTGAAAGCGCCGAAATATACTCCTCAGACAAACCCGGCATTTTTAAATGACGATGATATTTTCACCAACATCCGCAAAGGAGATATTCTTTTAAGCCATCCATATGAATCCTTTGATCCAGTGGTGGATTTTGTGAAGACGGCGGCGAAGGACCCGAAGGTGCTGGCCATTAAGCAGACGCTGTACCGTGTCAGCGGCAATTCCCCGATCATCGCGGCGCTGGCTGAGGCAGCGGATAATGGCAAACAGGTGTCCGTTCTGGTGGAATTAAAGGCACGTTTTGACGAGGAAAATAATATTAACTGGGCGAAGATGCTGGAAAAAGCCGGATGTCACGTGATCTACGGTCTGGTGGGCTTAAAGACCCATTCCAAGATCACACTGGTGGTGCGCCGGGAAGAGGACGGCATTCGCCGTTATGTTCATCTGGGAACCGGAAACTACAACGATTCTACGGCAAAATTATATACAGACTGCGGCCTTCTGACCTGCAATCCACAGATCGGTGAGGACGCAACCGCAGTATTTAATATGTTATCCGGATATTCCGAACCATTAAAATGGAACCAGCTGGTAGTAGCGCCTATCTGGCTTCGGAAGCGGTTTATGCGGATGATCCAGAGGGAGACCAACTATGCAAGAGAAGGCCGTCCGGCCCGGATCATTGCCAAGGTCAACTCCCTGTGTGACAAGGAGATCATTGCCGCTTTGTATGAAGCCTCCTGTGCAGGCGTGAAGATCGACCTGATCATCCGCGGCATCTGCTGTCTGCGGGCAGGTGTGCCAAACTTAAGTGAAAATATCGCTGTCCGCTCCATCGTAGGTAATTTCCTGGAGCACAGCCGGATCTTCTATTTTGAAAATGACGGTTATCCGGAGATCTACATGGGAAGTGCCGACTGGATGCCGAGGAACCTGGACCGCCGTGTGGAGATCATGTTCCCGATTCTGGATGAGAAGCTGAAGGAAAAAGCCATGCACATCTTAAATGTGCAGTTAAGCGATAACTTAAAAGCCCATGTGCTGGGCCCGGATGGGATTTACAATAAGATCGACCGCCGTGGCAAAGCTGCCATTGGCGCACAGGATACCTTCTGTAAAGAAGCGGTGGAGGCTGTGAAAGCGGCTTCCGAGGAGGTCGATCCGGTGAACTTGCGGGTGTTTATTCCAGCGGAGAGCGTGGAACACTAGAGTGTGAAATTGGTATCGCGATAGTTGAAATAGAAATCTGCTTTGAGTGAGAGAGAAGAGAGTCTTGTCTGGTATAATCGCTGGACAGGGCTCTTTTTGTTGTTTTTAACAAAGAAAATCCATGCTTCCACAGGAAATAAATACATTTTTTGTAAGTAAAAAGTAAGGCAAACCACCAGGGTGTATGGTATACTATAAAAAGAAAAATGAACATACATAAGGAGGACTAAAAGATGGGACAGATCAGCATCCTGGTAGTGGATGACGAGAAGGAGATCGCAGACCTGGTTGAAATTTATTTAGTCAGTGATGGATATAAGGTATTTAAAGCGAATAATGCCCAGGAGGGCTTAGAAATTCTGGATAAGGAGGAAATCCACCTGGTGCTTCTGGATATCATGATGCCTGGCATGGATGGTCTGGAGATGTGCCGGAGGATCAGGGAGACGAACAACATCCCGATCATCATGTTAAGCGCCAAGTCCACAGATCTGGATAAGATCTTAGGGCTTGGAACGGGAGCCGATGACTATGTGGTGAAGCCATTTAACCCATTGGAGCTGACAGCCAGAGTCAAATCCCAGCTTCGCCGTTACACCCAGTTAAATCCAAACAGCGGAAGCCGCAGCGACGCAGCAAAGAATGAGATCGCGATCAAGGGACTTGTGATCAACAAGGATAACCATAAGGTTACGGTTTATGATGAGGAGATCAAGCTGACTCCGATCGAATTTGATATTTTATACCTGTTAGCTTCGAATCCGGGAAAGGTGTTCAGCACCGATGAGATTTTCGAAAAGGTCTGGAATGAAAAGGTTTATGAGGCCAATAATACGGTCATGGTACATATTCGCCGCCTGCGTGGCAAGATGAAAGAAGACACCAGAGAAAATAAGATCATTACCACAGTGTGGGGAGTAGGATACAAGATTGAAAAATAGTCTGAATGGCCGTTACCATACCAGGGTCGTGGTCAATATCATATACAGTACGGTGGTTGCCTGCATGGTGATGGTATTTCTGGTGACCAATTTATCCATGATCGGGCAGTATGCCGCAGAGCGTGGCATGGAGAACAGTCTGGTTCTCCTGTTTTACCGTCCTGGCACCATGATCGTGCTGCTGTATGTGCTTTTGGGGATCGGAGTTTTTTCCGTCAGTTTTCTGCTGCTCCAGAGCCGTTCCATGCGTTACATTTCCAGGATTTCCTCTGCTATGCGCGAGATCGCGGAAGGAGATCTGAATATCACCCTGGACGTGGAGGGCGACGATGAATTTGCGGATATGGCGGAGAATTTAAACAACATGGTGGAAGAGCTGCGTCAGCTGATGGACAAGGAGCGTGAATCTGAGCGGACGAAGAATGAGCTGATCACCAATGTAGCGCATGATCTGCGTACTCCGCTGACCTCCATCATCGGATATCTGGAGCTGTTGTCTGGTCCGGTAAAGCTGAATGAGGAGATGCAGAAGAAGTATCTGGATATCACCTATAAGAAGTCCAAGCGTCTTCAGAAGCTGATCGAGGATCTGTTTGGTTTTACCAAGTTAAATTACGGCAAGATCTCCATGAAGGTATCTAAAGTGGATATCGTCAAGCTGTTAAGCCAGATGTTAGAGGAATTTTATCCGAATTTTATGGAGAAAAACCTGGCCTACGAGCTGCAGAGCAATGTAACTGCCAAGGTGATCACGGCGGACGGCAATTTGCTGGCCCGTCTGTTTGATAACCTGATCAATAATGCCATTAAATACGGTTCGGAGGGCAAGAAAATCATCGTAAAGGTGGATGCCACGGATACGGTTGTGACGGTGTCTGTTACCAACTTCGGTTATGTGATCCCGAAGGAAGAGCTTCCGTTGCTGTTTGAGAAATTTTACCGGGTGGAGCAGTCCCGTTCTGTCAATACAGGGGGGACCGGTCTGGGACTTGCGATTGCAAAAAACATTGTGGATATGCATGGCGGGACCATTGGTGTTACCAGTGACTTAAATGGTACGGTATTCACGGTAAAACTGAAGGTGGATTTTGACATTAATCGGGAAAACTTCGGAAGTCTGGAGGACTATCATGAAGCAATATAAGAAATTTTTTACAGGGCCGCGGAAGTTATTGCTGGCCCTTTCTGTTCTGTTATGTGTCTGGTTTGGAACTGCTTATGGAGCATCAGCATCAGGCGGGGATTATACAGAAAATGAGATCAGCATGGATGTGGTGTGCGGCTATGACGGACACGTAAAAGGGGGGAGGTATCTTCCGGTCCAGGTGATTCTGACCAATGGGCAGGAGACAGACAGCGCAGGACAGATCCAGATCAAAACGCTGGAATCGAATAATGACATTTACCAGCACGATTATCTGGTGGAGGTGCCGGCGGGAGAAAGGGTAGAAAAGCACCTGTTTTTGCCGGTAGGCAACCGCTCGGATCAGATTTTTGTCTCCTATGTAGATGGTAATGGCAGCCAGCTTGCCCATAAACGGGTCAAGCTGGAATTTGGGACGGATACGCCGGAGCTGTTTGTGGGAATTTTAAGTGATACACCGGAGAAGCTGTCCTGCTGGGATGGAATCGGTGTGGATTACAGCATGATGATGACCCGGACTATGACATTTACCACTGAGAATTTTCCGGATAACCGCATGGGCCTGGATATGGTAGACATACTGATCATCAGCAATTACCGGATACGGGATCTGTCAGAGGATCAGAGCCGTACCCTGGTGGAGTGGGTGCGGAACGGCGGCATTATGGTCCTGGGGACTGGTATGCGTGTGGATGATACCTTAGGCCGGTTTGCGCCGGAGCTCTTGGAGCAGTCCTATGATGCGCCGCAGGTGGAGCAGATCTCCATGGGTGCGGAGTATGATCAGGAAGGACCGTCAGATGCGGACTTAGAGATTCCGTGTGTAGAATTTCTCCTATCTGGCGGTACGGTGATCCAGTCAGATGAAAGCCGGACACTTTTGGCTACGGTACCGTATTCCCAGGGAATCATTGCCGTAGCAGCCTATGACCTGACGGATATTGAAGGCTTCTGTATCCAGAATCCATCGTTTATGGACCATGTATTGACCCAGATCATCGGGGAAACACGGTTAAACCGGTTGGCAGAAGAGGTATACAGCGGTGATTCCGGTCAGTACTGGTCGGTGCGGAATGTGATCAACACGGGAAATGTCAGACGGCTTCCCAATATGGCGCTGTATGCCATGGAGATCATCATTTATATTATTTTAGCAGGTCTTGGCTTATATATTTTCCTTCGCCAGCGGGATTTGAGCCAGCTGTATCGGTCATCGGTTGTGGTTTTATCTCTGATATTTACTGTGATCATTTATCTCATGGGCAACCGGACCCGTTTTCGGGATGTATTTTACACCTATGCACAGTTTCAGGAGGTTTCCTGGGATTCGGTCAGTGAGAATGTCTACATGAACATGAGGGCGCCTTACAGCCGTCCATATCAGGTAGAGCTGCAGGAGGGTTACACAGTAAAGCCGGTGACCGGCGCTTATTATTATGGAAATGACAGCCAGGTGCGGTTTACCGGGGATGAAGCATGTAAAGTGGATATCTCTCATCTGGAGGACGCGACCAGAGTGACGGTTCATGATGTACCTGCTTTTGAACCGCGGTATTTTCAGATGGATAAAACCGTAAAAAATGAGGATCAGATCGGATTCTATGGGTCTTTGGAGATTGACCATGGCAAGATCAGCGGAGAGATCACCAGTCAGTTTAAAGAAAAGATGGAAAACTGTACGGTATTTTTTAACGACAAACTGATCTATCTGGGAGATGTGGAACCTGGGCAGACGGTGGAGGTTGGCAACTATCCGGTTCTGGAATATCCCCAAAACCATTCTTTTGATGTGGCATCGTATCTTTCTGGCCAGAGCGCATTTGACCAGGCGGATATTGAAGATGACGCATATGTGGAGGCAGTAGAAAAAACCAATCTTTTGTCCTTCTATCTGGATTATTATATGCCGTCTTATTTATCCGCGGCGAGAGTGGTTGGAATCAAGACAAATTCCGGCAGTCATAGCGGTCTGATCCGGGCCGGAGATGTGGAAGGCCGGACGGTAGCATCCTCCAACGTGGATGTGTATTCCAGCGAAGACGAGATCCTGTACCGTCAGGCCACCCAGCGGCAGCCAAAGGTCATCAGTGGCAATTATGATGAAAATTCCAACGCTTTATTTGGCATGGACCCGGTGACTCTGGAGTATTCCCTGGGAAGCGATATCTGGATCCAGCGTCTGACCATGGATTTCGTGTCTGATGAATTTTTGCAGAATGGAAGCGGAACCTTACTGAAATTCAGTGGAAATATATATTTCTACAATCACAGTACCGGCAGCTTTGATAAGCAGGAACCGGCGAAACGGGACTATGATTCGGCAGATCTGGCGCCGTATCTGTCACCGGGCAATACCATTACTGTAAAATATGTGTATGAAAACAATTCAGAGTACAACTGGGATGTACTGCTTCCGGTGCTGAACGTCATGGGGAGGACAATCGATGATAGAGATTGAGGGATTAAAAAAGAGATTTGGACAATCCATCGCCCTGGATGAGGTGTCGATGCATGTCAGAGATGGAGCCATGTATGGATTTGTGGGACCGAATGGTGCAGGAAAGACTACAACGATCCGCTGCATGATGGGACTTTTGGCAGCGGATGGCGGAAAGCTCCTGATCAATGGAATTGATATGGAGAAGGAGCCGAAGAAGGCGTTAAGCCAGATTGGCTACATCCCGGACGATTTCGGCGTATACGATAATCTGAAGGTTTTAGAATATATGGAGTTTTTTGCCTCCTGCTATGGAATTACCGGTCTGAGTGCCAGAAAACGGAGCATGACCCTTTTAGACCAGGTGGGACTGGAGGGCAAATCCGATTTCTATGTGGACAGTCTCTCCAAAGGCATGAAACAGCGGTTGTGCCTGGCAAGGGCATTGGTACATAATCCATCTATTTTGATCATGGATGAGCCGACAGCGGGATTGGACCCAAGGACCAGGGTAGAATTTAAAGAGATTTTAAAGGATTTAAAGGATCAGAAAAAGACTGTATTTATCAGCTCCCATATTCTGTCAGAGCTGTCGGAGGTATGTACGGATATTGGAATCATTGATGAGGGAAAAGTAGTTCTGGAGGCACCCATTGACGATATCTTAAATCAGATCAATATCAGCAGACAGCTGGTGATCTCCGTCAGTGGCGACCAGACCACAGCCCTTAAGATCTTAAGAAGCCATCCATGTGTGGAGACCATCACCATCCGCCAGGAAGATATGGTAGTGGGATTTACCGGCAACCGCCAGGACGAGATCATGCTGCTGCAGCAGCTGGTGGATGCGGAGGTCATGGTCTACGGTTTTGCCAGAGAGCGCGGCAGCTTAGAAAGTGTATTTATGCAGATCACGGGACACGAAGAGGAAAGGATGGTGCTGATCCATGAAGATGAATCCGGTATATAGACAGGAAACGACAGCTGGATCCAGATCCTTTAAGCTTCCACTGGTGATCCTGATATTCAATAGTATTCTGGCACTGGTGGCGCTTTTAGATATGTATTCCATGATCAATCAGGTACGCCAGACGGCAGAGATCCAGTA
>PVML01009162.1_pt1 | contig 20991 bp, 21 predicted proteins | sample 1853371 | NCBI WGS metagenome assembly PVML01 (sample SAMN08533508, study PRJNA380276) | Human gut metagenome, whole genome shotgun sequencing project. | isolation source: participant 1, chromium library | host: Homo sapiens | collected 2017 | reverse complement strand
AAAAAGGTGAATCAATTAAGATTTTCAATTATGGTAACTGTAAACGTGATTTTACTTATGTAGATGATATAGTTGAAGGCGTGCTTCGTGTAATGGAAAAAGCTCCTAAACGTCAAAAAGGTGAAGATGGATTGCCTATTCCTCCTTATAAGGTATATAATATAGGTAACAGTCAACCTGAAAATTTACTCGACTTCGTTCAAATTCTTCAGGAAGAATTGATTCGTGCTGGAGTGTTACCGGCTGATTACGATTTTGAGTCGCACAAGGAGCTTGTGCCTATGCAACCGGGGGATGTTCCCGTAACCTATGCGGATACTACACCTCTAGAAAATGATTTGGGTTTTAAGCCTAATACATCATTAAGAGAAGGATTGCATAAGTTTGCAGTGTGGTATAAGGAGTTTTATATGTAACTCCGTGTATGAGCCAAATAGTATTCATATGTAAAATAGCATCGAAAAATAATATATGAACGCAAATAAAAGAGTAGCGATAAATGCAATGGCAACATACGGACGTACGCTACTTGGAATGGCATTAGGCTTATTTTCCAGTAGATGGGTACTACAATCTTTAGGTGACGTTGACTATGGATTGATGGGAGTTGTCGGTAGTCTAATTGTCTTTATAACCTTCTTAAACTCTGTGGTAACTGGAGCATGTTCTCGTTTTTTTGCTTATTCCATTGGGAAAAAAGATAATGATGATTTAGTGAGATGGTTTAATGTTGCTGTATGTGTGCACACTTTCCTTGCACTTTTGTTAGTAATTATTGGAGCCCCCATAGGTGAGTGGGCTATAGATAATTTCCTTAATATACCGGCGGATAGATTAGTTACAGCACACTGGGTATTTCGTTTTTCATTGTTTGCAGCTTTTTGGATAATGTTTAATACTCCATATATAGCTATGTTTACTGCTACTCAGAATATTGCTGAAGCATCACTTTGGGATATAGCTCGTATTCTTACAAATTTTGGATTTGTTTATTGGTTAACTACTTATACAGGAGATGCATGGTTTATGTATTCTGGTTTTACAGTAATCTTGGCTGTTTCATTAAGTATCGGGCAAGCTCTAAGAGCACGATATGCATTTGCGGGTTGTAAAATCAATTTTTCCTATTGGGGAGATCGCGACAGAATAAAGAAGGTGTTTTCGTTCTCTGGGTGGTCTTTGTTTGGTAGTTTGGGGTATTTGGCAAGAACCCAACTTCCAGCTATCCTTCTAAACAAGTATTATCCACCTATGAAATATACTTATGTTAATTCTTCATACCAAGTAGGAGGTGCTTTAGCAAGTTATACCCAAAATTTGTCCAGTGCACTGATGGGGGCTTTTCAACCTCAAATTGCCACTTTAGCAGGAGCTGATGACAAGGAGGGGATGTTGAAAACTGTCATGCGAGCTTCTAAGTTTGGCTCTTTTTTAATGGTTATCATGGCAATCCCCCTTGCTTTAGAGGCAGACTATTTGTTGGTTCTTTGGTTAAAAAATCCTCCCTTATTGGCAAGTACATTCTGTCGACTAGTGCTTTTGCAGATGATTCTTGATAATTTAACTTTTGGACATATGTCTGGTATTATGGCAAGTGGTAAGATTAAATGGTATCAGATTACTACGGGAAGTCTTTGTATTTTAAGTGTGCCTATTGCATGGCTTTTTTTGGAGCTAGGAGGTGATGCTATCAGTGTAAGTTGGGTTATTGCTGGATGTATGGCTGCTTGCTCAGTTACAAGACTATTTTTTGGGCGCTCTCTATTAAACATTCGAATTTTAGAATGGGCAAAAATGGTTCTATTTCCAATTCTTGGTGTATCATTGGTTTCTTTTGTAGCAGGGTTTGGAATTGTCTATGTAATTAAAGAGCCTTCATTTTTACGTTTAATAATAACGAGTGTTGTTTCATGCGTAGCGATGGTAGTAACATCGTGGTTTTTATTGTTTGACCAAAGTGAAAAGAATATGCTTGGCAGAATAGTCGTGAAATTGAAACTAAAAAAAAATGAATACTATAGGTAATCTAAAAGCACGGGCAAAAAAAATATTGATGTCGAAGTTACATGCAGTATATGCTCAAAATTATGATGTAGTTAATGCCATCGTTTCAAAAGGTATTAAAGGATTTACTGAATTGGAGTATCAGACACTAAAATCGGATATACTAGCATATATGGATAGTGTAAAAACTGCTCCATATACTTACAAGTATGCTAGCAGTTGCTCCCAACCATGCCTTTATGCAAGTATCTATGCAGTAATGTTAGAAGGTCTCTTAGGCGTCCTAGATAAACGAAGTAAGAATGATTTGAATGCTTGGGCAGAATATCTTAACTCTTTTCAATCTCCAAAGGATGGATTATATTACGATCCTAATCTATCTTGTCCTGCCTATGAGCATCAAGGTGAATGGAATGAAGGTTGGGGTAAGCATCATCTAATGGGGCATATGATAATTGCTTTAGCAAGATTGAATGTTCTCCCTAGGTATCCACTTAGATATTTGGAAGAATATTATAATTTGGATTACTTGAACAAATGGATGAACCATTTTGATTTTGCAGATGATGTGTGGACGGTTAGCAATTATTTTATGAATCTCTATACCGTCTTGGAATATGTTCGCGATTATATGCATGAAGACCGTGCAGATGTAGCCATACAATCCATGGCACAATGGCTGTTAAGTAAACAAAATTCGTCTACAGGCATGTGGCATTCACTGCCAATTTCCGAATTAAGTCATAGTGAACGATATCGAATAGTTCGTGCTGCTTATCACTTTTATCCACTATTTGAATACGAAGGTATGGATGTTCCTTTTAAAAGACAGATAGAAGAATTTATTTATCCACTTCAAAATTCTTGGGGAGGATGGACTGTTGACGGTGGAAATGCTGGTGCATGTGAAGATATTGATGCCATTGATCCCCTTTTGCGTTACGCTACTACTAGCAATACAAGATTGATAAAACCGGTGATAGAAAGAGCTATGATTTGGCAGTTATCCAGTCGTAATTCAGATGGAGGCTTTTCTTTCTATGTTCGGTCAAGGCAAGAGTATGGGGGACATTCTTTAACTACAAGTCAGCGCGATGAAAGTTCGATGTTTGCAACTTGGTTTCGTACTTTGTGTTTAGCTTACGAAATGAATTTTTTAGGAATGTCTAATGATTTTAATATAGGTCGCTTTCCTGGTTACGAAATCCCGATAAAAAACCGTTTATGAATACCCCCCCCCGAATAACAGTTTTAATGAGTGTGTATAATGGAGAAAAATTCTTGCGTGATGCCATTGATAGCATACTCGATCAAACATACAAGGATTTTGAATTTGTCATTTATGATGATTGTTCAACGGATAGTACATCTGAAATTATCAAGAGTTATCATGATTCGCGTATAGTATATCGTCCCAATATGAAAAATCAAGGATTGACTTGGAATCTTGCAGATGGGGTGTTACGCTCAAAATCTGATTATATTGCCCGAATGGACGCTGATGATATAGCATATCAAGACAGACTTCAAAAGCAAATAGAGTGGATGGATACTCACAAAGACATAACAATACTTGGTACATCTGTTTCTTATTTTGCTCATAAACCGGGTGATGGAAGCTTAGCCAAACAACCTGAAGGTGATGAGCTAATAAAGGCTACTCTTTTTATTAGCTTTACATTGATGCATCCCAGCATTATGATTCGAAGAGTTGACTTAGAAAATCATCATCTTAATTATAATCCTGATTATCGTTGTTCTCAGGATCATGCATTATATCTTGATTGTATTTGTAAAGGTTTAAAATTTGCCAATATGAGTGAGCCGTTGCTTTATATGCGGGCTCATGCAGAAAGCATATCAAAAGCCAAACATGGATTTCAGCAAGAATGTTCTCAAAGAGCACGATTAAACTTCTTGAAAAAGACAGAGCTAAATGATGGATGTACAGATTTTGAGGTAGAGACGTATAATACTTTCGCTTCTGGCTATTACCCTGATACTATAAAAAAAGTTAGAGCTTATGAAAATTTTGTTTTAAAGGTTACTCAAAATCCTAAAACCTCAGAATATTTCAATGGAAAAATACTTAAAAGATTGATGGCTGAAAAACTCTGTAATGGTGCATATCATGTTATAGAAGATAAAAAATATCGGAAAAGTTCGCTTGTAGCAATAAACTCTAAGTTGAAGACTTATATTTCGCAGTGGTCTTTGAAACAAAAAATAAAATTCTATATTAAATTACTCAAATCATATATTTAATAGGTTGTAAGATTATACGATAATTCATTTCTATAATTCTAATTAATAATTGCTTTATTTTGAGTATGAAATATAATTAAAACAAGATGTGATATGACTAAGGTTTCAATTATTGTTCCTATATATAATGTAGAGAGTTTTCTTGATGAGTGTATTCTGTCTGTTTTAAATCAGACATATAAGGATTTGGAAATTATTTTAGTAGATGATGGATCGCCGGATAGATGCCCTGTTATGTGTGATGAATATGCAAAATATGATTCTCGTATTAAGGTGATTCATCAAATGAATGGTGGGCTTTCTGCTGCTCGTAACAATGGAATGAAGATTGCTACGGGTGAATATCTTTATTTCCTCGATTCGGACGATAAAATATTCCCATATACTATAGAAACCATGGTTGATAGGATTATTGAAAACCCCAATGTGGATGTTGTAGTAGCTTCGGTTATTAATCAAAATGGAAGTCCGTTGTGCTATTATGACAATAAATCGTATCCTATCTATAGTGATAATAAAGAATGGATTCATGAGAAATTTTGCAAATGGGAAATAGGTTTAACTGCTTGGAATAAATTGTATAGAAGAGTTTGGTTAGAGAATAATCATATTTCTTTTCCAGAGGGATATATTCATGAAGATGTGTATTGGTCCTTTCATATACAAAAGCATATTAATTCTATTGCTTTTGTGGAAAAGAATTGCTATTGGTATAGATTGAGTAATGATAAATCTATTACAAATGAAATAGATAGGACTAAATCTTGTATTGCTCATTTGCATATAATCGAGCTGATCGAGAGGAATATTATTGATGATTTGGAAGTTGAGTTCCTCAAACCAATTTCGTCCTATAAATTTTGGTCTGTCTATTATCCTTTGAGTAAAAATAAGAAACTCGTTAAAGACACATGTAGGAGCATATATAAGAATATTAAGCACCGTAACCCATCGTCATTGTTTTTAAAAGAATTTTCTATAATAACAGCACCTCATTGGATGGTTTCAAATTGGTGCTTTTATTTATATCGTGCGTATAAGAAGCTTTTGAAAATACTTATGATTACTAAATAATTATTTATAATAGATGTCTAAATGGTATCACTTAAAGTTGTAAGTCTTTTTTTTGTATGGTATGAAAGGATTGACTATTTTTACTCCTACATATAATAGAGTGTATATATTACCTCAACTTTATGATAGTTTGTGCAGGCAAACCTCTAAGAATTTTGTTTGGCTTATCGTAGATGATGGTTCAACTGATAATACAGAGGCTTTAGTTAATAGTTGGATTTCTGAGTCAAAAATAGCTATTGAATATTATAAGCAAGCGAATGGAGGTAAGATGCGGGCTCATAATCTGGGTGTTCAATTGTGCAAAACACCTTTATTTACTTGTGTGGATAGTGATGACTATTTGACCGACGATGCTGTTGAGCATATTATATGTTTCTGGAAAAATAATAATCGTGAAGGTGAACATCTTGCAGGTTTTATAGGATATAAATCTATGATTTTTCAGTCCAATGATGAGCCTAAAATAACATGTAGATTCCCTTCTATCAGACGGGGGAAATCGCGGGATCTTTATCGGAAATATGGTTTTGTAGGGGATACTGCAATGATATTTGATACTGATGTAATTAAAAAATATCCGTTCCCCGTGGTTGACGGGGAGAAGTTTATCACAGAAGCTGCTGCTTATGCACTGATTGATAGTCATTATGATTTTCTTTATTGCGATGAAAGTTTTCAAATATGTGAGTATCAGCAAGATGGTTATACTGTTAATTCTGGCTCGTTGTATCTGAAATATCCTAAAGGTTGGGCTATGTATTATAATATTTTGTGCGGCCTTGGAAAGTCAGAATATTCATTGAAGGAGCAATTGCGTAATCTTATATATTATATCGTGTTTTCAAAAATAGGAAATCTAAAAGATATTTTTCATCATTCGAACGATAAGTCGCTTAAATATCTTATAGCATGGTGTTTGGTACCCTATTATAAATATAAACTATTAAAAAAGCTCAGAAAGTGATGAAAGAAAGAGTTGCCAAGATAGATTGGGCAAAAGCAATTGGAGTCTAATTTATAATGTTGGGACATTTTAAGCTGCAAAATCCAGATATTAATAGTTATACCTAATATGTTTCATATGCCATTATTTTTTTTCTTTCTGGATATTCCCGAATTGTAAAAATAGTTTAAACTTCTCGCCATCATGGTTTGGAATTTTTATTTTTGCTCCTTTTCATCCTAAATCTTTAACGTTATCTATTGTCCCCCCATAACATTTATTTAGGTACTGGGGTATTTCTTGAAGAGATACATGAATATCATCGCAGCGTATCTGAATTCTCATAATTTAGTTGCAACTATTTTTTCACTATTTGCTTTTGTAATTGTAGGTATTGTGTATTGGTAATATGAATATGGCTAAAGGGGAAATCACAATCATTCCTTTGCTTTCTGTATACTGGTATATGTACTTTATTACCTAGTGTCCTATATCGGCTGTAGCGACTTCAAGGTAACTAATAATTTGTATTCATGCTCCTGCATTCTGGTTCGTGCATCTTCATATCTTTGATATATTCTCAATATTTTCATATTATAGTGGCTGCTACTATTATTGCTATGTTGACTTTAGTAAATCCATTAATAAATTAGATATTGCCCTATTTTGCTTGGGGCTAAAAAATCAGTATAAGATGTAAATTCATAATAAAACTATTATAACATGAAGAAAGTAATGTTAGTCTTCGGAACTCGTCCCGAAGCAATCAAGATGGCTCCACTCGTAAAGGAGTTCCAGAAAGATGTTGATAATTTCAAAACAATAGTTTGCGTAACAGGACAACATCGTGAAATGCTTGATCAAGTGCTTCAAATCTTTGGTATCAAGCCTGACTATGATTTGAACATTATGAAGCAGGGACAAGATCTCTATGATGTCACTACTCGTGTACTTGTAGGTATGCGTGATGTATTGAAAGAATGTCAGCCTGATGTTGTGTTAGTACATGGTGACACCACAACCTCTACAGCTGCTGCGTTTGCTGCATTTTACCAACAGATTCCCGTTGGGCATGTTGAGGCTGGACTGCGCACCTATAATATTTATAGCCCATGGCCTGAAGAGATGAATCGGCAAATAACGGGACGAATTGCAACTTTCAATTTTTCACCAACACCATTATCAAAGGAAAACTTATTGAAGGAAGGAGTTTCTGAAGATAAAATAACTGTAACTGGCAACACTGTTATCGATGCACTTTATTGGGTGGTTGACAAAATTAAAAATGATGAAAACCTTAATTCTGATCTAGCGAGTACTTTGGAAAAAGCAGGTTATGACACAGGAAGACTTACTAATGGAAAGAAACTTGTGTTAGTGACTGGTCATAGAAGGGAAAATTTTGGGGATGGTTTTATACATATGTGTGAAGCTATCAAGGAACTAACTCTTAAATATCCTAATGTGGACTTTGTTTATCCTATGCATCTTAATCCTAATGTCCGTAGGTCTATTCACGAAGTGTTCGGAGAGGAACTTTGCAATCTTGGTAATATGTTTTTCATAGAACCATTGGAGTATTTGAGTTTTGTATACTTGATGGAAAAGGCGAATATCGTATTGACAGATAGCGGTGGTATACAAGAAGAAGCACCAAGTCTTGGCAAGCCTGTTCTAGTAATGCGAGATACAACAGAACGTCCAGAAGCACTTGAGAATGGAACAGTACACCTTGTTGGAACAAACTATAATAAAATTGTGCAGGAAGTATCAACTCTTCTTGATGATGCTGTCGCTTATGAAAAGATGAGTAAAGCTGTCAATCCTTATGGTGATGGATTGGCTTGTAAGAGAATATGTAATGCTTTAAAATAAATATTATATGATACCTAAAGTAATTCATTATTGTTGGTTTGGTCGTAATCCATTGCCAGCTGATGCTAAGGTTTATATCGAATCGTGGAAAAAATATTGCCCAGACTATGTGATTAAAGAATGGAACGAGGATAATTTTGATTTGGATTTGTTCCCATATGCAAGAGAGGCCTATGATAATCGTCGATTTGCGTTTGTTACAGATATTGTCCGATTGTATGCGCTTTACAACGAAGGTGGAATCTACATGGACACAGATGTTGAAGTACTAAAACCTTTGGATCCTTATCTTTCTCATCATGCATTTTCCGGTTTTGAAAATGCAACTCGCGTTCCAACAGGTATAATGGCAAGTGAAAAAGGTGGTCAGTGGGTAAAAGAGAATCTCGATTATTACAACGATCGACATTTCGTATGTAAAGATGGTTCTTTAGATTTGACTACAAATGTAGAGACGATAACGAGTATTATGTTACAGCACGGTTTGCTTCTAAACAATAAGTATCAAAATATACCAGATTACTTTACGATGTACCCGAATGATTATTTTTGTCCAAAGTCTTTGGAAGATGGCAAAATTTATTTAACAGAAAATAGTACAACCATACATCATTTTGCTGGAAGTTGGTTAACTCCTTATGAGAAATTTAAAGAACGCATGGCGAAAATGATGGGAAGCAAGTTGAGAACTATAATCCTATCTATTAAACATCGTTAATGAAGGGTAGAGTTGTATGGGTAGATTGGGCTAAAGCCTTAGGTATATACCTTGTTGTGTTAGGACATTATATTTTGCCCAATGCTGAAGTGAGAGGGTATATCTATATGTTTCATATGCCCTTATTTTTCTTTATTAGTGGATTCCTAACTAGTGATAAGTCGTTGAACATGCCATTTGGTGAATTCGTTAAAATAAAGGCTAAAAGATTAATTGTACCTTATTATTTATTTTCAGCCTTGTGCCTCATTTGGTATCTTATTAAATTGAAAGCGGGTGGTGGTTTGGATATATTTAATACTACCCTCTCTGTTTTTATTAATTCTTTTCTTTGTGGTGATTCTCCTGTGTCTTGTGGACCGGCATGGTTTTTGTGGTCACTTTTCTTCTGCAATATTTGTGTATATGCCTATAAAAAGTACCCTGCAGTTATGTTGATTCTGTTATCCACATTGGGCGTGATTAATTTACCTATTTATTTGGCTTTACACACACTGCCTTGCGCCCTATTGTTTTTTACAGTTGGCTTTTTAGGAAAAGATAAAATTATAAATGCTGCGGATTATATGGTAAGCAAGAAGGTGATTGAGTTTGTAGCCGCTGTGATATGTTTAATGCTGGTATGGATGGGTTACCGACTTATCGGCAATATGGATATGGTAGCTGATCAGTATACTGGTTATCCAGTATTCAGTTTGATATTTGCTTTTATTGGTATCTTTGGTGTGATTTCTTTATGTATCTTGATTGCAAAACAAAGCTCGTTTATTGAGAGTATTTCGCGTTCAACTTTAGTGATTATGTGTTTGCATACTGAATTGTTATGGTTTATTCAATTGCATGTTTATGATATATTTTCTAATTGGTTTGTTGTTTTGATATCAGTATTTGCTATTGTTGTAGTATTAACAGCTATAACACCTTTCATTAGAAAATATGTTCCTATATTGATGGGAGAAAGATAATATATGAAAATAGAGTTAAGTATAATAGTACCTGTTTACAATGTTGAGCAATATTTATTGCGATGCTTGGAGTCATTATTTGTCCAAGGAATGGATGAGAGTGAATTCGAGGTCGTAATCGTAAATGACGGTAGTCTTGATAATTCACTGAATATAGCTGAGAATTTTGCAGGTCAGCATACAAATGTCAAGGTAATAACTAGATCGAATGGGGGGTTAAGTGCTGCACGTAATACTGGTTTAGAATATTCTGAAGGACAATATATTTGGTTTGTAGATAGTGATGATTTCATTGAACCCAATACAGTCAAGCCTCTCTTAGATTATGCTATTGCTAACGAATTGGATGCATTATGCTTTAATCTACAATTATATTTTGATGGAGGAAAGATAGAAGCTTATAATAATCCTTCTACAATTGACGGTAAAATATTGTGTGGTGAGCAATATCTTGTATCACAGCCAATGCCGCCAGCTGCTGTTTTGGCATTTTATAAACGTGAACAACTAATTAAGTATGATTTACGATTTAAGGTTGGTATTTTGCATGAGGATCAAGAGTTCACTCCCAGAGCTTATTGCTTGGCTCAAAGAATATCTTATGTAGATAAGGCTATTTACAATTACTATCAACGTGAAGGCTCTATTATGAAATCGGGTAGGAATGATAAAAGAGTGACTAGTTTTCTTACTATTTGTGATTCATTATACGATTTTTGTTTGGTCAATGTGGGTGATAATTCCGTTGCTTACAACTATTTTATGAAACAAATTGCTTTTGTCTATTCACAGGCTTTAGCTTTTTGGGATATTAATTCAGTTGTTACTTTAGATGAATTAAAATCTAAACCGTATTATCCATTGACAAAGGCATCAGGTTTAAATATGAAGGAATTATTTAAGATTAGTCTGATGAATCTTTCAATACTCTTATATAAATCTATTACTAAATTTATTTGATATGAGTAGCTTTAAACTTTATTTGGTTCATTTTATTTTTGTTCTTTTGCCAGAAACTAGGTGCTTTGGCTTAAAACGTGTGTTACTCCGTTTTTGTGGGGCTAAAATCGGGCGAAATGTGCGTATTAACTCTAGTGCGGTATTTTCAGGTTCTGGCACATTAGAAATTGGTGATAATACTTGGATTGGTCCTAAATGTTTTATTTATACCTCTTCCAAGATTAAGATAGGTTCAGATGTAAATATGGCTCCTTGTTGTGTTGTATTAAATGGAAGTCATATTATTGATTTTGATGGTCCATCTATTGCTGGAGATGGCATAACTGAAGATGTTGTTATAGCTGATGGTTGTTGGATTTGTACGGGGGCTACTCTATTGGGCTCTTCAGTTATAGGACGTAAGTCTATTGTCGCTGCATGCAGTTGCACTAAAGGGGAATATCCAGATTATAGCTTAATTAAAGGATTGGTTGCCAAAGCTATACCATTGAGAAGAAAATGAGTAAGTACCTGCTTTTTTTGACACATTTGCCTGTGTTTTCGGAAGTGAATGCTCCTAAAAGTTGTAGCTATTTGGCATGGTTATTCGCGGTAGTAGCTGTAAGTACTGTTTCTGGATTCTTATTTTTCCCCACAAGTATGCTATATTTTGCTACTTGTATGTTATGTCTTCTCTATATATTGAAGGAAGGACGAATTCAATGGAATAGTAAGTTTATTTTATTGTATGTTGCTTTTGGAATTAGTGCTTTGATGGCGAGCACTTCCATGTTTAACTCTCAAATACGATTTGGATTGTTTGTAATGATTACATTAGTGTGTTCACCATGCATTCAATCCGATATTGCAGTTAAGTTTAGGACTTTAGCTTGTAGAAATTTATTGATTTTATTGGGAATAATGTCCATAGCCTCTTTCTTTTGCTATTTTTTAGGTATCAATTTTATGCCTTTGCATATTAATAGAGCTGACCTTGTCAATGTTGTGGATGGACAAGCTGGTACTTTTAGTGGACTGTTTGTCCATTCCATGTTGATGGGACCTTTGGCCGCATTGACATCGTTGCTTTTTTTTTCATGCATATCTACATAATAAAAAACTAATATATATTATTCTTTTTTTGATAGGAGCTTTGGCTACTTTTCTTTCTGCTAGTCGCGGGGCTGTGATGTCTTTGGTTTTTCCTATTATCTATTCGCTGTTGTTTTCAAATAAAGCAAGGGGAAAAGTAACTTGGCTTTTAATCGTTTCTGGTATATTGGCTATACCTGTTGCTGACAGAGTGACTACAGGACTCATTGAAAAACAGCAGGGAAATCTAAATGCTGGCAGTACATTTAGTAGTCGTCAAAGTAAGTGGGATAATCGTTGGGATGAGTTCAATTCCTTTCCTCTTTTGGGAGTAGGCTTTGGTGCTGTAGACCCTAAATATACTGATGATTACAATGATAATGGCGGTATAGAACCAGGATCTTCTCATCTTTCAGTTTTGTCTATGACTGGATTATTAGGCTTTATCCCATACTTATTGATTATTTTGTCTGCATATAATGTAATAAGGAGAAAAAAAAGAGATGTTGTTGCTGGTTTTAGATTATCAATGTTGCTGTCTTGTATGTTATACGCTATTGTAGAAGGTCATGCTTTATTTGCTGGTGGTTTCTTGTTTCTTATGTTTTGGATATCTATAGCTCAATGTAGTGACTATGTGTATCTGTTGAAGAGGTGTTGTTAACGCTAAATACATAAATAATTTTCAATCAAAGTAAACAGTTTATTTTTATGACTATAGCATTTGCCACAGTCGCATTAAATATTCATCAAGTTGGAGTGGCTGATCAACTCTATAAATTATCTAATGGGCAGTTTTGGTTCATTGAGACTAATGTTCCTAATGAAGAAAATAATAAGGGGGGGGATGCGGATTATTCTAAGCGACCTTATCTAATAAAGTCTTATGAGAGTAAGGAGACTTATCATAAAGCGCTACAGATAATACATGATGCTGATGTATTTGTTTATGGTTCTTGTCCTATAAAATATTTTAAAGAGCGGGTAAAAACTGGTAAACTAACATTTTTGTATAGTGAACGTTGGTTTAAGCGCGGTTGGGTAAATATGTTTTCTCCTCGTTTAATCAAACAAATGTTATTTTATCATCTACATTGTCATAGAAAACCGGTATATTTATTGGGAACAGGAGGCTATGCGGCTAATGATTTCCATAAAATGTTGGCTTTTCGTGGTATGAGTTATAAGTGGGGGTATTTTACAACTGTGCCAGATTTAGACATTGAATCAGTTATGCAGCAGAAGCGCAATCAGATTACGAAGATTTTGTGGGTGGCTCGTTTTATTCCTTTAAAGCATGCTGAACGTATGGTTGAATTGGCTGCTAAACTTAAAATAGCAGGTGCGAAATTCAGCATTACTATGATTGGTACGGGACCTGAGGAAGAAAGTATTAAGCAGATGGCAATTCATCAAGGTTTGTCTGATTGTATGACTTTCTTAGGATCCTTACCTAATAGTGAAGTAATGATAATCATGAAGAATCATCATATTTTTTGTTTTACGAGCAATAGACTTGAAGGGTGGGGGGCTGTAGTGAATGAATCGATGGGATGTGGGTGTTGTCCTGTGATATCTATTGATACGGGTGCTGCACCTTATTTAATTAAAGAAGGAGTGAATGGCTTTACTTTTGATTTGTCAAAGGAAGATGATCTGTTTGATAAAGTTTATTGGTTATTACGGCATCCTAATGATCGTGAGCAAATGAGTATTAATGCCTATCGGACCATTCATGATGTGTGGAGCCCCGCTAATGCTGCGGCTAATTTTTGTAAGCTCGCTCAATCGCTTTTGGCAGATAAGACCATTCAAATTAGCAATGGTCCTGGGTCTATTGCATAATTATTATAGGTCATTTAAATTGGAATAATATGAATATATTAGTAATGGCTTCAACTATTAAGATGGGAGGAGCAAAGACTATTTATAACCAATTTATGAGTCATTTGCCTGAATATATCGGCTCTGATAAATATTTGGTGTATGTAAGTGAAGCATTGGATAAACCTAAAATTCCCAATGTAGAATATGTTGTAAATCATATTACTAGAGGTTACAAATTGTTGCAATATGAACGGATTCATTTGAGCGAAGACTTAGCAAAAAAAGGATTTAAACCAGATTTGATTATCTCACTTCAAAACAATGGATATAAGTATATTAAGGATTGTAAACAAATTGTTTATTATCATCAGGCTATTCCCTTGTATGCTGGATTTTATAATCCGTTCTACCATTTTGAGCGAATCTTGTTCTATTATAAATTTGTCTATCCTTATGTGATGAAGAGTACATGGGCAAATGATACTATTTTTGCCGTTCAGACACCGGTTGTTAAGGAACGATTTGCAAAAACATTTGGTATTAGTCAGGATAGAATTAATACATTCTTTCCTGATATGGAAAAAATAAATAGCTTGAATGTTGAATCTTATGATTGGGGTGATAACAATTTTCATTTCATTTTTGTTGGAGAAGGAATGAAGTATAGAAATGAAATTACATTGGTTAGGGCTGTCAAAGAATTGTATACTGTCGATAAATCTATTGCTAATCGAGTTCGTATTCATGTGCTAAGTTCCAAACATAAAAATAAAAATGTAGTTCCTGTAATAGAAAAATTAGGTTTGAAAAAGAATTTCATTTTTGAAGGAATAGTGGAGCACTCAAAATTGTTAGAGTATTACAAATCAGCTACAGCTTTGTTGTTTACAAGTGTTATTGAGACAGTAGGACTACCCTTGATGGAAGCTGCTGCATTTGGAATTCCTGTATTATCTTCTAATATAGATTTTGCTCGTTATGTAATCGGGGGGTATGAAGGAGCTATATTTATTGAACCTTATGATGTTAGATTTTGGGTCAAAGAGATTGAGAAAGTCTGTATTGAAAAGAAACAATATCATTTATTCAATCTTAGTCAAAAAAGTGATTGGATAAATTTCTTTAATCTTATTTCGAATATTAAGTAATTATGTTTGTCCTACTTTTTTACAATGGTTGATTACGAGTGTTGTATTTAATCCAGTACAAACAACTCCTTATAGTTTGCTGTATAAAATATCAGGTTGGGAATGTTATCAATTCAACTATATTCCGTTGGACTTTATTTTTCTTACTGAAAAACATGAGTTGCTATTTTTTTATTGTTTGGGCAAAGGTGAACTTGCTCTATTGGTGGAGATGCCGAAATTGTTGTTCCATGGAATCTTAATTGGTACATATTCAAGTATTGATAAAGATTGTTGCATTAGATGTGTAGAGGAATCATTGTTATTGGAACCAAATGTTGCATTTCAAGAAGTGTTGATTATTTGGCTCTCCTAATATTTCGTCTCCCGATTTTGAATTGATAACTGCTCCTATAATGATTAAAGACAACGTTTAGATTGCCACCAAGGCTATGGTTGGTAAGGGCGTAATTATTGGTGAAGTTTCAGTTGTTGTTTCAATGGCTAATGTAGTAAAGTCTGTTGTATTATTGTTAGTAATTTTTTTATAATATGTTGGAAGATAGGATACTAATGGTTGGTGAAGGGATGTCTTCGTCTTATTTTAGGTGCGAAAGGGGGCAAGATGATCTCTCTTTTTGAGCCCATACAAACAAATGGCTTGAGTCGTAATGAGAAGATTAAGAATTTATTGTGGGTAACAGTAAATTGTACCATATTTCGTTGGACTCCCTCTCGATTTGGAATTTTTCGGAGATATCGAGTGTGGTTAACTCGCCTTTTTGGGAGTAAAATAGATTATACTTGTAGTTTACATCCGTCCTGCAAGATTGAATACCCATGGAATGTAACAATGGGATGCCTTTCTTCGTTAGGTGAAAAATCTTGGGTATATGCAATGGCTCCTATCACAATTGGTGAAAAGTCTTGTATAGGAAAGGATGTTTATCTTCTTACAGGTTCACATGATATAAATAGTCCACATTTTGCATTAATTACGCGTAGAATTACTATCGGTAGTGCTGTATGGCTTGCTACAGGTTGTAGGGTGCTTCCAGGAATATGTATTGGTGATGGTGTAGTGGCTTCTGCAGCATCTTTAATCTGTAAGGATGTTGAACAATGGGCTATAGTAGGAGGGAATCCTGCAAAATTTATTAAGAAGAGAGAACTGAAAAATGAATAAACTTGATTTAACAACCATCATTCTCACATACAATGAGGAAATACATATTCGTCGTTGTTTGGAAAATGTATGTCCTTTTTCCAAAAAGGTCATAGTGGTAGATAGCCCTTCTACCGACAGAACGGTCGAAATATGTAAAGAGTTTGATAATGTTGAAGTTGTTGTTCACAAATATCCGGGTAATCAAGCGGAACAGTTTAACTGGGCGCTTGATAATGTAGAGATATCGACAGAATGGGTGCTGCGTATTGATGCAGATGAGTACCTTCTGCCAAAATTGATGGAAGAAATTGAAGCGAAGTTGCCTACTTTGCCCAAGGAGGTGACTGGTATAGAGTTGAAGCGTCGTCACATCTTTATGGATAGGTGGGTAAAGCATGGCGTATATCCTGTGTTGATTATGCGTATGTTTCGCAAAGGTATGGGCAGATATGACGATGCTCGCTTGATGGATGAGCATATTGCGCTGAAAGAGGGGCGTTCAATAGTGTTGGATAATGATTTCTGTGATCATTCTTTGATTGATTTGGGGGACTATTGTCGTAAACACATCATCTATGCACAGCGTGAAGCTTGCGAGGTGTTGAATGATGAGTTCAATCTTTCAGGGGGTAATGATAGGGACAAAAATGGAGGACTTGGCAAACAAGCAAAGGAGAAACATAACCGCAAGAATAATTATAACAAGCTCCCATTGTTTTGGCGTAGCTTTGTATATTTCTGTTATCGCTATGTTATGAGAGGTGGTTTCCTTGATGGCAAGGAGGGCTTCTTGTTCGCATTCATTCAAGGATGGTGGTATCGTGCTATGGTGGATGGTAATATCCTAGCTTGTAAGAAGGTTTGTGGCGAGGATAAGGAGAAAATGAAGGTATTTATTAAGAATCGTTGGAATATTTCGCTGTAAGGCTGTATGGTTTAATGACTAATGATAAATATATGAGGATTTCTATAGTAACAGTAACATGGAATAGTGCTGCAACTCTACGGGACACCATTGAGAGTGTCCTGAAACAAGACTATAAGGATTTGGAATACATCATTGCCGACGGCTTGTCTAAGGATGAAACCGTGAGTATAATCAAAGAATATGAGCCTAAGTTCAATGGGCGCATGAAATGGTTCTCAGAGAAAGACAAGGGGATGTATGATGCCATGAACAAAGGTATCAAAATGGCTACCGGTGACGTGGTGGGCATCATCAATTCGGATGACTTTTTTCATCGCACGGATGTGATTTCAAAGGTAGCAGAGGCTTTTGAACAGGATAAATCCATTGAGGCTGTGTATGGTGATGTCCGCTTTGTGAATGATGGTGATTTGAATAAGACGATACGCTATTATTCATCTAAGAACTTTGCACCTTGGCGTTTCCGTTTTGGCTTTATGCCTGCACATCCTTCGTTTTATACATATAAGCACAATTTTGAAAAATATGGCTATTACCAGTATGACTACAAGATTGCAGCTGATTATGAGTTGCTGACTCGTTTTCTTTATTCAAATAAATTAAAGTCGAAGTATTTGCATTTGGATTTCATGAAGATGCGTACAGGAGGTAAGAGTACCGCTAACTTGAAGAGTAACTGGATATTGAATAAGGAGATTGTCCGTGCGTGTCGTGAAAATGGAATATGGACATGTATGCCGTTGCTTGGATTAAAATACTTTGTGAAAGTTTTCGAATTGATTTTTACAAAAGAATAATATGAAGATACTTATAACCGGAATCCACGGCTTTGTCGGAAGTAATATTGTAAAAGCCATGGGACGGAATCATGAGATTTACGGTCTCGACATTGTTGCTCCTGAAAAGGAGGGTGTGGTCAAGACCTTTTCCTGGAACGACCTTGACGAAAATAAGATTCCACAAGTAGATGCTGTCATCCATCTTGCCGGCAAGGCACATGATTTGAAGAAAACATCGGGGCCGGAGGTATATTTCAAGATTAATACCGGATTGACACAAAAAATCTATGACTGGTTCCTTCAGTCATCGGCCGGAAAGTTTATCTTCTTCTCGTCTGTAAAGGCTGCTGCCGATTTTGTTCCGGGCGATATTCTCACTGAGGATATTGTCCCTAATCCTGTGGGGCCTTACGGTGAGTCCAAGATTAAGGCTGAAGAGTATATTTTGTCTCATCCTGCAACCGGTAAGCAAGTGTACATCCTGCGTCCCTGTATGATACATGGGCCCGGTAACAAAGGAAATCTCAATCTGCTTTATGATGTGGTGAAAAAAGGGATACCTTGGCCGTTAGGGGCGTTTGAGAACCGACGTTGTTTTACTTCTATTGGCAATCTTTGTTTTGCCATTGAGGGTTTGCTTACCAAAGATGTCGCTTCGGGTATCTACAATATGGGAGATGATGAATCTTTGTCAACGAACGAGCTTATTGCAGTCATTTGCAGTGCGTTGGGTAAGAGGGCACACATCTGGCATCTGCCTAAGGGATTGATGAATGGCATGGCAAAAGTGGGAGACGTTTTACACCTGCCGCTGAACTCGGAGCGTTTGACGAAACTTACCGAGAACTATGTGGTGAGCAATGCCAAAATAAAAAGAGCACTGGGGGTAGATAGAATGCCCATACGTGCCGAAGAAGGACTAACACAAACCGTTAAATCATTTGCAAATACAAAATAAGTATGGTCGTATATCTGTTGATAGCAGTATTATTGTTTGTTCTTGAATTGGCATATTTCAAGGTTGCCGACAAGTGTAACATTATAGATAAACCTAATTTACGTTCGTCGCACAGTTCTATAGTGCTGCGTGGCGGTGGTATTATTTTCTTGTTTGGAGCCTGGCTTTATGCCGCCTTTTATGGTTTTACATGTCCGTGGTTCCTGTTGGGACTCACCATGTTGGGTGGCATCAGTTTTGCTGATGATATTCATTCGGTACCCAATAAATTTCGACTGATTGTACATTTCGCCGCTATGACACTCATGTTTTATCAGTGGGGAATTTTACTGCCTGAGTATTGGTGGGTGGTTATCATTGCACTTATAGTATGCACCGGCATTATCAATGCGTATAACTTTATGGACGGCATTAATGGTATCACCGGTGGTTATTCATTGGCGGTATTGATTCCCTTGTTGCTCTTGAATATGCAGGAGGAATACACCGATAATAACTTCATTATTGTGACTTTGTTGAGTGTATTGGTGTTCTGTCTGTTCAACTTCCGTACCAGGGCAAAATGCTTTGCCGGTGATGTGGGTAGTGTCTCCATCGCATTTATTTTGCTCTATTTCCTGGGCTCTTATATTTTGCAGAGCGGAAACTATTGGGCTATAGTGCTGTTGATGGTATATGGTGTGGACAGTGTACTCACTATCTGTCACCGTATCATGTTGCACGAGAATATTGGTCAACCTCACCGCAAACATGCTTATCAACTGATGGCTAATGAACTGCATATTAAGCATGTGACAGTGTCCACCATTTACATGGCTTTGCAGTTGGTAATTTCTTTGGGAGCCATCTATCTGCCGGTGAACAAGTATCTGTATCTTGTAGTGGTATTGGCATTGCTGTGTGTAGCCTATATATTGTTCAAAAAGAAGTATTATCATTTGCACGAAGAGTATCTGCGTGCTAAAGCTAACGAAAGGAATAATGGAAATTAATAACCAATTACTTGATGAATTGTTGTCTCAGGCCGAGAACAATGAGAGACGCCGTGTCAATCTCGATTTGCGTAATGGCGATGGAGACACTTCACAACGTATGCTCAATGCCTTGCAACCGGGAACGCATGTTCCTATTCATCGTCACACAACGACTAGTGAAACTGTAATTCTGCTTAGAGGTCATGTCACTGAACTTTTCTATAACGAAAAAGGGGTTGAATGCGGTCGTCATGAATTGAATCCCGCGAAAGGTGTTTATGGTGTTCAGGTACCTGCCGGAATGTGGCACACTCTTGTTGTGCATGAACCTTCTGTTATCATAGAGATGAAAGATGGTGCTTATGTGCCCCTTACCATGGATGATATTTGGCAATACGAATAAATCCGGATTCTTGACAATATCTATAGAAGACACTTCGCTCCCTTCACGTTGAAGGATATTCCAATATTTCAAATCAACTACATCCATCAAAAAAGTATCATTAGAACTGGCTATCAACTGTATATGATGTTCTATGCAAAAATCAAAAAGAATCTTTCCCAGCTTTGTAGAACGGTCATAGTCAAGTCCTTCACACAAATCGTCAATAAGTAACAAGGACGGGTATTCTCGAACAGACATATATTGTGCGTAAATGAGAAGATAAAGAGCACGAAACATTCCTTTTGACATCAATGCATCAAAAAGCTGGCTCTTGACATTCTCTTCGTGAAACAACACCATTTTCAAATTACTGCCATGTTCAAACAGCTCGATTCTTTGAATGGGATAACCAAGTTCATGTGCCTGGTCAATAACCTGTTGAATGGATTTTTCTGGTAAAGATTTAACCATCGCAAAGAGAGTTTGCCCTTGCCCTAATATATAAAAAGGTATAGCACTATCCCCTGCCATCTCTATTTCATTAAAGCATAATCCACACGCATGCTCTGCCCATAACATAATTTTCTCAATGAATGGATATTGCACTACATCACGGCGAACATGTAATGTCAATTTACTTACAGGAGGATTGATAGATTCACCACACAAATTAGTTCCATTTTCATTGCGAGACAATAAAGTCTCCCCATTTACTTTCAAGGACTCGTAAACCACATCTGCCCCTTTTAGACGAAATTCATAACTAATCGAGTCATTTTCATCTTCAAAAAGAAGCTCACTACGAAATATATCTAATGTGTTCCGTTCAGATAACTGCATCAAATAAAGCAATACATTCCCTAAGGCACGAATCGTCCTAGACTTACCTACTGCATTCTTACCTACTAATAAATTAACTTCCTGTAAGTTGATAGGCGATGCCAATCTCCAATCTTCTCCTCTATAT
>PVML01021850.1_pt1 | contig 20995 bp, 20 predicted proteins | sample 1853371 | NCBI WGS metagenome assembly PVML01 (sample SAMN08533508, study PRJNA380276) | Human gut metagenome, whole genome shotgun sequencing project. | isolation source: participant 1, chromium library | host: Homo sapiens | collected 2017 | reverse complement strand
CGCCGTGTAGTCGTCCACCTTGCTTGCCACGTTGTAAAAGCTTTCCGCCCTCAGGAAAAAACCGTCCTGGGGCTTTTTTACGCCCTTTCGCAGACGCAGGGCGGAGCTGAAATCCGAGTGGGTGTCCCGGGTGGAGAACTGGAAATTTCTGGTGCCCCCTTCGGGGTTGAAGCCGTAGGCCACCGCCACCGCTTCCAGAAGCGTGGACTTGCCTGAGCCATTTTCCCCGGTAAAGAAGGTTACGGGGCAGGGAAAGTCCAGATTTTCCAGACTCCGCAGGGCCGGGATTGCAAGCGTGTAGGAATCGGCGGGCAGGCGGTCCCGCAAGACCTCCAGGCCGGTAATGTAGTTGGTGGGAAAACGGGAATCCATGGGCGGACCTCCTTGCGATGGTATGTATTATAGAACAGTATAGCGCAAGGACGGGGCGGTGGCAAGGGAGGCGGGGCCTGATTCGGCGCTGGTGTTGTTGCGGTTCACAGAAAACCCCAGGATGGCGGCGCGAAACGGCGTTTTTTGCCGTTTTTGTGCATCGCGTAGCGTGTTATTGTTTGCAGAACCGCGCTTTCCAGCGGAGCTGTGAACAGTAACCTTGTGTTTGCGGCCCGGATAGGGTATGATGTACATAACAAAAACAGGGAGCTTGGACAGATACCAAATGAGAAAACAGGATGATAAAATCAGCCGGCTGGTGAATATCGCCCGGCTTTATTATGAGGAAGATAAGACGCAGAGCGAGATCGCTTCCCGCTATCAGATCTCCCGGCCCATGGTCAGCAAGCTGTTGGAGGAGGCCAGGAAGCTGGGGATTGTGACGATCCGCATCAAGAACCCCACGGAGGGTTCGGGGGACCAGGAGGCACTGGTGGAGCAGATCCGCAGGACCTTTGGGGTGTACGGCGGCGTAGCGGTGGCGGACGGGGCCAGCGACAGCGCCACCAACGCGGCCGTTTCCCAGACCGCGCTCTCCTATCTGGAGAGTCTGGAGGAGGACAGCCTGGGGGTGGGCTGGGGACACATCATAGGGGACCTTGTGACCTATGTGGAGCGGGAGAACCGGACGCTTAAGGTGGGGAGCCGGGTGTGCCCGCTGATCGGCAACGGGGGAGTGGGGCTGAAGAATTACCACTCTAATGAGCTGGTGCGGGTGATCGCGGAGCACAGCCAGGCCAAACCGGAGTTTCTCTACTCTCCGGCCTGCATGTCCTCGGAGCAGGAGCTGAGCCTGATCCGGGAGCTGGACAACTACCGGAACGTTTACAACGACTGGGAACGGCTGGATGTGGCGCTGGTGAATATTGGAAATTTTCCCTCTGTTCCGGATTTCGCCACGGAAGCCAGGTTTGGGGACCTGCTGGTGCGGCGCAAGGCGGTTGGCAGAATCCTGAATTATTTTGTGGACGTGGAAGGACGGGTGATTCACTCCGACATGGACTTTGCCGTGCAGATTCCGCTGGAGCTGCTTGGCCGGGTCCGTCATGTGGTGGGAATCTGTTCCGCCAACACCAAGGGGCGGGCGCTGAGGGGCGCGTTGCGCACCGGATATATCAACCATGTGATCGCGCCCGAACACGTGATGCGGGCGGCTATGGAGATTTGAAGTTACATATGTAACCAAAATGCGCAGGCGGCGGAATGCTGCTATGCGCATTTTTTGTGCATATCAGTAAAAATATAAGAAAAATTATTGGATTTATTGACATTTACGTGTACAAATGGTACGCTTGTGCTATGGAAAAAGGCGGAGAATACCTGGAAGGAGGTTACATATGTTACTTTCGAAGCCGGAAATTGAAAAAATGTTCCACAAGGTGGCGGAAATCTGGCAGGAGAACAAGGATTATCTCAGCGAGATTGACTCCCGCTTCGGCGACGGGGATCACGGGGTGACCATCGGCAAGATCGCGTCCCTGATCGAGAAGAAGCTGGCGGCCTGGGAGGACGACGATATCGAGGAATTTTTGGAGGACCTGGGGGACAGCACCATGGAGATCGGAGGCGGCAGCGCAGGCCCCCTGTACGGTACGCTGATCGGCGGCCTGTCCGGCCCCTTGAACGGCGGCGGGGCCATCGGCGAGGGATTGTTAAAGGAAATGTTCACGGAGTGCCAGTCCGCCATGGAGGACATCACCAATGCCAAGGTGGGCGACAAGACCATGATGGACGCGCTGATCCCGGCGGTGGCGGCGGCTGAGGCGGCGGAGGGCGACTGCCTGGCGATTCTGGAGGCGGCGAAGGAGGCCGCGGCCAGGGGAGCAAAGGAGAGCGAACAGTACGTTTCCAAATTCGGCCGGGCCAGAAGCTATAAGGAGCAGACCATTGGGACGCCGGACGCGGGCGCGGTGAGTACGTCGCTGTTCTTTGCGGGGCTGTGCGACGGGCTGAAGTAGAAGGTTGTGGAAGGGCTGCGCGGCAGCCCCGGCCATTTCTGAAAAAGCAAACCACCCCAAAGGCGGACGTTTGAACCGGGAAGGCCGGGAACGGGCCGGATGTCTTTTGGGGAATAAAAGAGGAGAGGTAAAGCGCTATGAAAATGAAAAAATTTATCAACGATCCTGAGAATTTGACTCCTGAGCTGCTGGAAGGTTTTGCGGAGGCCCATAAGGACCTGGTGCGGCTGGGCGACGAGCGCATGGTGATCAACCGCAAGCTGGACGAGGCGGACCGGGTGACCATCGTGACCCAGGGCGGATCGGGCCATGAGCCGGCCATCAGCGGATTCGTGGGCGAAGGTATGGTGGACATTTCCGTGGTAGGCGACGTGTTCGCGGCCCCGGGCCCCAAGGCCTGCGTGGATGCCATCAAGATGGCTGACAAGGGCAAGGGCGTGCTTTACATCGTACTGAATCACGCGGGCGACATGCTGACCGGCAACATGACCATGAAAAAATGCGCCAAGGAAGGCTTGAACGTGGTTAAGGTTGTGACCCAGGAAGACATCGCCAACGCGCCCCGTTCCAATGCGGACGACCGCCGGGGCCTGGTGGGCTGCATTCCCACCTACAAGATCGCGGGTGCGGCCGCGGCCGAGGGCAGGAGCCTGGAGGAGGTCGCCGCGGTGGCCCAGCGTTTTGCGGACAACATGGCAACACTGGCAGTGGCGGTAAACGGGGCCACCCATCCGGCCACCGGCAGCCTCTTAGCGGACCTGGGCGAGGATGAGATGGAGATCGGCATGGGCCAGCACGGCGAGGGCGGCGGCGGACGCCAGCCCATGAAATCCGCGGACGAGACGGCGAAAATCATGCTGGACGGCCTGCTGGCGGACCTGGACATCAAGGACGGCGAGAAGATCATGTTGATCTTAAACGGCACGGGTGCCACCACTCTGATGGAGCTGTTCATCATCTACCGCAAGTGCGTTTCCTATCTGAAAGAGAAGAATATCGAGATCGTGGCAAACTACGTGGGCGAGCTTCTGACGGTTCAGGAGCAGGCCGGTTTCCAGATGTTCATGGCGAGAATGGACGACGAGCTGCTGCATTACTGGAACGCGCCCTGCAACACGCCTTACATGAAGAAATAATCCGGGGAGGAAAATGATTATGGCAGCCGAATATATGCATATTGGAATTCCGGTGCTGAACCGGAAAGAGGGAATGACCTACAATGAGGCCATGAAGTTCTGGGTGAGCAACGTGGACGATTATGATTTCAAGATCGAGTACCTGAAGTTCGAGGAGGGGACCCCCTTCCCGGAGATTCTGTCCAAACAGCCCCATGTGGCCTACAAGGTGGACGATCTGGAGCACTACGCGGACCAGGCGGACCGGGTGATCTTTGGGCCCCTGGAGCTGGGCCCGGGCGTGCGTCTGGCATTTGTGATCTGGGACGACGCCATTGTCGAGCTGTACGAGGAAAAGTAAGGAGACGGATCTATGCTTGTAAATATGAATGAAATCCTGCGTTACGCCGAGGAGAAGGGCTGCTGTGTGGGCGCATTTGACACGCCCAATCTGGAGATCCTCATGGCGGTGCTCCGGGCGGCCGAGAAGCGGAACGAGCCCGTGATCATCCAGCATGCCCAGCTCCACGAGCCGGAGATGCCCATCCGCATCATCGGCCCCATTATGGTGCGCATGGCAAAGGAGGCCAGCGTGCCCGTCTGCGCCATGCTGGACCACGGCGAGGACATGGACTACGTGAGGACGGCTCTGGAGCTGGGATTCTCAGCGGTGATGATCGACGGCTCATCCAAACCCTACGATGAAAATGTGAGCCTGACCCGGGAGGCCGTGGCCCTGGCCAAGGAGTACGGGGCCAGCGTGGAGGCGGAGATCGGCATCGTCACCGGCCACGAGGGCAGGGAATTCCACATTGAGGAGCCGGGAGCGGCCTACACGGACCCGGAGCTGGCGGCCCGCTTTGTGAGGGACACGGGGATCGATGCCCTGGCCGCCTCGGTGGGCACGGTGCATGGCTTCTATGCCACTAAACCCAAGCTGGACTTTGACCGGATTGAGAAGATCAAAGAGCTGACCGGCCTGCCCCTGGTGATGCACGGTGGTTCCGGGATCAGCGCAGAGGACACCCAGCGGGCCATCCGCTGCGGCATCCGCAAAATCAACTATTTCTCCTACATGTCCAACGCGGGCGTGCGCGCCGTGAAGGAGCTGCTGGTCGAGAAGGACGTTAAGTATTTCCACGATTTGGCCAATGCGGCGGTGGACGGGATGGAGAAGGATGTGTTGAGCGCGATGGGGATGTTTGCGTTGGAGTAAGAGAATAAGGAAAATGAGCAGAGAGAAGTCTCCGGGCGGCGCCATTGTGGTGCTGCCCGGAGACTTTCCATATATTGGAATTGCTTTACATTCAAAAGCAGAATCGCTATAATGAGTTTTAGAGCAACTTGTTGATTAAATTGGGGCTGGAGAGGGGGAAATAAGATGACGATTGAGAATATTGGGTATATTTTGGAGGTCTTGAAGTGTGGAAGCATCTCCTCCGCGGCGAACAAGCTGTTTATGTCCCAGCCGCTGCTCAGTCAGAAGATTCGTAATATTGAACAGGAGCTGGGGATTGTGATTTTCAACCGTTATTCCACCCCGATTTCGCTGACCTATGCGGGAGAAATTTTTGTCAAATATGCGGAGGAGATCATAGAGAGCAAGTGCAATCTCTGCAAGGAAATAGAGGATATCAATGGGGGGCATTCAGGCAGGCTGCGCATTGGGGTGTCCACTCACCGGGCCCTTTATACTTTGCCTCAGCTGTTGAGTGAGTACCGGAAGGAGTATCCAGCGGTGGATGTGAACATTATGGATTATTCCCTCACCACTTTTACCGATGCGCTTTTGGCGGATCAGGTGGATCTGGCCATGATCAGCCACGGAAAGGTCAATAAAAATCTGGAATATACGTTTTTGCGCCGGGACAAGGTCATACTGGTAGGCGGTCTGAATACACAGATTGCACACCAGTTTCCGGTGGGAGAAACAATCAGTATCAAGCAGGCGGAGAACGAAAAATTTGTTTCAGTCCAGGAAAAGTTCGGTTTCCGTATGAACCAGAGTGAAATCTTTAAGGCGGGGGGAATCGATCCGGAGATTGTGTTGGAAACCTTTAACATCGATCTGGCCTGCCGCCTTGCGATTGTTTCGGATTTTGTCTCCTTATGCCCGGAGGCCCATCCATTAGAAACGGAATTTCTGAAAAAGGATAGTTTTTATTGTTATATAAAGGAGCAGGAATATACGCGTAATTTCAGTATCTGCTACCGAAAGGGAATCTTTCTCCCGAAATATATGCGGGCGTTTATCGAGATGGCCGTAAAGCTTTATAGGGAGCCATAAATATAAAATGATCGAGAACCTTATGTGCGTCATCTGACAAAACATAAGGTTTTTTTATATTTAGTATAAAGAAATTCCGCCTTCTGCCAACTGATTGATAATGATATAATTTTAGTCAAGATATCTGACTAATAAAGGGAGGAGGAAGGGAATGTATAAGTACATTGTAAGACGGTTTCTGATGATGATTCCGGTTTTGCTGGGCGTTATTTTCATAGTCTTTTTTATCATGAGTCTGACGCCCACCGATGCTGCGGAGGTGATTTTGGGCAATGAGGGCACGCCGCAGGAGATTGAGCGTCTGCGGGATGAGATGGGCTTAAATCGGCCGCTTCTTGTTCAGTATGGCAGCTATGTGGTCAATCTGCTGCGTGGGGATATGGGAGTTTCCTACAAAAACAACATGAGTGTGTCGGCCCAGATTTTCGAGAAGCTCCCGAATACCTTGATACTGGCCAGCAGCGCAGTATTGATTGCGATTGTGATCGGAGTTCCGGCGGGGATCATTTCGGCGCGGAAGCAGTATACATTTTTTGATCATACAGCTACGGTGGTGGCTTTGATTGGCGCTGCCATGCCGGGGTTCTGGCTGGGGCTCATGGGAGTATTACTGTTTTCCGTGAAGCTGGGATGGCTGCCTGCGGCCGGGATGGGGGAAGGGCCTGGCGGGCTTCTCAAAAGCCTGCTGCTGCCTGCGTTTACGGTAAGCAGCAATACCTGTGCTATGATCATGCGACAAACCAGATCCTCTATGCTGGAGGTGATTAAACAGGATTACGTGGACACTGCCAGGTCTAAAGGATTGAAAGAGTCGGTGGTCACCATCCGGCATATGCTTCACAACGCGTTGATTCCGATTATTACGGTAATCGGATTGCAGTTCGGAGTGCTTTTGGGCGGTTCGGTGATTTCGGAGAACGTGTTTGCCTGGCCGGGACTGGGGAGATTTGTGGTAGATTCCATCAAAAACCGGGACACGCCGGTAGTGTTGGGCTGTGTGGTGGTGATCGCGGTGCTGTTTTCGCTGGTGAATCTCTGTGTGGACCTGCTGTACGCTTATGTGGATCCGCGCATTAAATCCCAGTATTCCAGACGATGAGGGGAGGGGACGCAGATGATGAAACAGCAGAAAACTTATCATGCAGAATTGACTGAGGATGGTAGCGGAAGAACTCTCACGCAGGAAATCATCAGAAGATTCCGCAAGAACCGGATGGCGGTAGCCGCGCTGTGCGTAGTAGCCCTCCTGCTTCTGATTTCCGTTGGAACCGTGGTGGTAGACCTGGTGACGGGAAAAGAAATTTACCGGCAATTTGTGGTGGGGCAGGATTTGATGATGAAATTAAAAGGACCATCCTTTCAAAGCCCGGCGGACTGGTTCGGGAGGGACGAATTTGGAAGAAGTATTTTTTTCAGAGTTCTCTGGGGCACCCGGTACTCCCTGTTTATCGGCCTGTTTACAGTGGGTATGGCAACAGCGGTTGGAGGAATCCTGGGGGCGGTTGCCGGTTTCTATGGTGGCAAGCTGGACAATATGATTATGCGGGTAATGGACGTGCTGCTGGCAATACCGTATGTGTTGTTTGCGATTGCGATTGTGGCGGCTCTGGGAGCCAGTATTGTAAACTTACTGATTGCAATGACCATTCCCAGGATTCCCAGTATGGCCCGGGTGGTTCGGGCGGCTGTGATGACAGTTAAGGACCGCGAATTTGTGGAGGCAGCCCGGGCGGCGGGTTCAAACGACTCGCGGATTATTGTAAAATATATACTTCCAAACGCAGCCTCCTCCATTATTGTGCAGTCTACGTTGAACGTGGCACAGTGCATTCTGGGAATTGCCGGCCTGTCCTATCTGGGGCTTGGCGTCCAGCCGCCGCTTCCGGAGTGGGGCGCCATGCTGTCCTCGGCAAAGTCGTTTATCCGGGATGCCTGGCACATTACGGTAATTCCTGGTCTGGCGATCACGGTTACGGTGCTGGCGCTCAACATTTTCGGCGACGGTCTGCGGGATGCCCTGGATCCCAAACAGAAGAACTGAAGGAGGGCTTAGATGGAGCGTTTGTTGGAAATCAAAAATTTGACGATTCGGTTTGATACAAATGACGGCATCGTGCGGGCTGTGAATGGAATCGATTTGAATATGCACGGCGGGGAAACCCTGGGACTTGTGGGGGAGACGGGGGCGGGAAAAACCACACTGGCCAAAGGCATCATGCGTCTGACCCCATGTCCGCCTGGAAAAATTATGTCGGGGGAAATTCTGTTTGAGGGCAGGGATCTGCTAAAAATGAGCGACAATGAAATACGCCAGATCCGGGGAAAACATATTTCCATGATCTTCCAGGATCCGATGACCTCCTTAAACCCGGTGATGACCGTGGGGGCGCAGATCGCCGAGGTGATCGCAACCCATGAACACTTGTCGGAGGGAGAGGCCAGGAAGAAAGCGGAGTCCATGCTGGAGATGGTGGGGATCACAAAGGAGCGGTATGGGGAATACCCGCATCAGTTCTCGGGTGGAATGAAGCAGCGTGTGATTATTGCGATTGCATTGGCATGCAATCCACAGCTGTTGATCGCGGACGAGCCCACCACGGCCCTGGACGTGACGATCCAGGCCCAGGTGCTTGAGATGATGCGGGAATTGAAAAATAAACAGAATACCGCAATGCTTTTGATCACCCATGATCTGGGGATTGTGGCGCAGAACTGCGACTACACAGCCATTGTTTATGCGGGTAAGATCATAGAGTACGGTTCCGTGCTGGAGGTTTTTAAAAAACACCTGCATCCCTATACTGAGGGACTCCTCGGGTCGATTCCCAATATGGCGGTGGATGTAAAGCGTCTGACGCCCATTGAGGGGCTGATGCCCGATCCCACCCGTCTGCCGGAAGGATGCGCGTTTCATCCGCGCTGTAAATATGCAGGTAAACGCTGCGCTTTGGAAGCGCCTGAACCCGTCCGAATCAGCGAAACTCACTATGTCCGCTGCTGGCGGCAGCATAAGGAGGTGAAGCAATAGAATGGAAGAGAGACAGGAACTGCTGCAGGTGGATCATCTGAAAAAATACTTTCAGACGCCGGGAGGGCTGCTCCATGCGGTGGATGATGTGAGCTTTTCGATCCGTAAGGGGGAGACTCTGGGGGTTGTGGGGGAGTCCGGCTGCGGCAAAAGCACGCTGGGCCGGGCTATTCTCAGACTGCACGAACCCACCTCAGGGGAGATTTACTTTAAGGGGGAGAATATACGGAACCGGAGTAGAGAAAAAATGAAGGAACTGCGCAGGAATATGCAGATCATTTTTCAGGACCCGTTCGCTTCCCTGAATCCCCGTATGACGGTCAGCCAGGCCATTGCGGAACCGCTGCTGATTCAAAAAATTTATACGGACAAGGAAAAAGCGCAGATAGCCCGCCTGGTTCGTGAGATGATGGATCTGGTCGGCCTGGCTCCCAGATTGGTGAATACATATCCCCATGAACTGGATGGAGGGCGCAGGCAGAGGATCGGAATCGCCAGGGCGCTGGTGTTGAATCCAGAGTTTATTGTGTGCGACGAACCGGTATCCGCGCTGGATGTGTCGATCCAGGCGCAGATTCTCAATTTAATGCAGGATCTTCAGGACAAACTGGGGCTTACCTATCTGTTTATCACGCACAATTTGAGCGTGGTAAAGCATCTGTCGGACCATATTATGGTGATGTACCTGGGCCAAATGGTGGAGAAGGCCCCGGCAAAACGATTGTTTGCTAATCCGCAGCATCCTTATACCAAGGCCCTGTTGTCCGCAATCCCGGTTCCGGATCCCGAGTTCAAATCGGAGCGGATTATTCTGCAGGGAGAGCTGACCAGCCCCATCAATCCAGGGGAAGGCTGCCGGTTTGCCAGACGGTGTATTTATGCCAGCGAGATATGTTTTAAACAAAACGTAGCGCTAAAGGAAGTAGAAGACGAGCATTTTGTGGCCTGTCATCTGATGGATCAGGCCCCGGAGCAGGAAAGGAGAAGGAAATTATGAAAAAAAGATTGGCAGTAATTTTGGCGGCGGTCATGGCGGTGTCCGTGATAGGCGGATGTTCAGGTGGGACTACTTCCGGCACTGCAAATACGGAAGCTGGTTCGGAAAATGTGGCAGGGAGTGAGATTAATTCAGAAAATCCTCAGGGCGAGGAGGCAAAAATCAAGGATACTATCAAGATTGCGCTGGCGTATGATATTACCTCCCTGGACCCCCATATCGGTAAGGAAATGCGGGCCTGTATCATTTCGCAGCAGATCTTCGATACTCTGGTGGAGTGGGATCCGGCAGGAGGGATCGGCTCTGAAATTATGCCCTGTCTGGCAACTTCGTGGGAATACTTGTCGGATACCGCGGTTCAGTTCAAGCTGCGGGAAGGGGTTAAATTCCATGACGGCAACGTCATGACCGCTGAGGATGTGAAATATTCCATTGAGCGCTGCATGAATTCACCACAGGTGGGATATAACGCCACGGCGTTGGAATCAGTGGAGATCGTGGATGAAAATACGGTGATTATCAACACCAAGGAGCCCTATGCGCCCTTGCTGGCGAGCCTGACTATTACGCCGTTTTCGATTGTCAGCAAAGCGGCTGCTTCGGCGGATGAGGATAATTTCGGAGCTCATCCGGTGGGAACCGGGCGCTATCAGTTTGTTTCTTATGAGACAGGCGCGTCCGCAAAGCTGGAGGCGTTCGAGGACTGCTGGAGAGGCGCTCCCAAGACCAAGTATCTGGACATGGTGATTGTTCCTGAGAATGCCCAGAGGACTATTTTGCTGGAGACCGGGGAGGTGGATATTGCCTATGAGATCCTTCCCAATGACGTAGAGCGGGTGGAACAGTCGGAAAATCTGAAAATGGCTACTACAACGGGAAGCAAGTGCTATCTGGTCAATTACAACACCCAGGCAGAGGGAAGGCCCATCGGCAACAAGCTGGTACGTCAGGCCATCGAGTGTTGTATGGACAAGCAGCTTCTGGTGGATATGGTGCTGTACGGCAAGGGATCGCCGGCTTATAACATCGTGTCTGAGAACAATGTGGCTTACCAGCCTGTTGAAGAACGGCCCTGTGATCTGGAGAAGGCCAAAGCGCTTTTGGCAGAGGCGGGATATCCGGGCGGAGGCTTTAGCCTGAATATTTGGCTGGATACAAATGATGTCTGGCTTCAGTACGCTCAGATAATGCAGGCGGAGTTAGAAAAGGTTGGAATTACTTTGAATATTGAGACGATGGAATCCTCGGCGTTGGCTAGCCGTGAAAAATCTGACACGGACAACTATGATATGAGTGTGCGGTTTATCAATTCACTGACAGGAGATTCCCGGTTTACAGTGTACAACCTGCTGTTTTCAGAGTCTGCCAGCAATAAGTCTTATTGGAAAAATGACAGGGCGGATGCACTTATGCTGGAAGGAAGGGCTATTCTGAATGTGGAGGAATCCAAAGATATTTACAAGGAACTTTACGGGATTATCCGGGAAGAGATGCCTTGCCTGCCCATGTGGTTTGACGAGATTTTAGTAGGATTGAATAAAAATGTGGAAGGCTTTATGCCGCGGGCGGACGGTATCCATGTGTACGGCGGAGACGTAGTCTGCTATGAATAAGGACTCGGAATAGCTGGAGGAAAACTGATGAGAGATTTAAAATCATATTTGGACTATCCGGTATCGATCGACCGGCTGATGGACAACCTTCATCACATCTGCATGTGGGAGCGCCTCTCCGGCACGGAGGAGGAGCTGGAGGCGTTCTGTTACATGGAGAGAGAATTAAAAGAAGCCGGGGCGGAGACGGAGATGATTTTCCATGACGCCTATATCAGTCTGCCCGTGTCGGCAAAACTGTACATCAATGGGCAGGAGTATATGTGCCACACTGCCTCCATGGCGAAGAGCACGCCGCCTCAGGGAGTAAAGGGGACTCTGGTTTATGTGGAAGGAGGACCGGAGGAGATCACAGCGGAACGGTGCAGGAACAGGATCGTTATGCTGGGAGGCGGAGCTGGTTTTGAGAAGATCCACAAGGCCTGGAAGTCGGGGGCCAGAGGCGTGATCGGATGCCCGGGCGAACATTTTCATGAGAAGATTATTTCCAATGCCTGGGGATCTCCAACCCCCTCTACCCGTGATCTGATTCCCGAAATCCCGTATGTTTCCGTGTTGGAAAAGACACGGGATGAGATTGTGGAGCTGGTTAAAAATGGGATTTATGAAGCCTGTATCATCACGGAGGTGGACACCGGATGGAGAAAGATCCCACTGTTATTTGCAGATATCCAGGCTGAGCAGAAAACAGACCGGTATGTGATGCTCAGCGGGCATCTGGACTCCTGGTATTACGGAGCCACGGACAATGGTACGGCCAACTGTATCCAACTGGAGCTGGCGCGCATAGCGGCACAGCACCGCCGGGAAATGAAGAGGAATATCAAAATTGTCATTTACTCCGGCCATTCTCACGGGCGCTATGCAGGCTCGGCCTGGCATGCGGACAATTACTGGAATGATCTGCACAAAAACTGCGTGTTGAACATGAACTGCGATATTATCGGCGGAAAAGGGGCCACAGACCTGAGCCGATCCATCATCATGCCGGAAGTCCGTGGAGTGGCGGCCGATTTCATAAAGGCTTATACAGGGTGCGAGTTCAGGGGCGGGCGCTGCGGACGGAATGGAGATCAGTCCTATTATATCAATGGAGTTTCCAGTGCATTTTCATCGTTTTCAAAGCAGCCCAGGCCGGACGACCCGGAAAACCATTTGCAGCAGACACGCTCAGGGGCATATGATTTTGGCTGGTGGTGGCATACCACGGATGATCTGACTGACAAGGTAGAACCTGAATATTTCCTGCGGGATGCCAGAATCTACATATCCATTGCCATGTATTTTGCCTGTAATCCTATTATACCGCTGGATTTCCGGGAAACAGCCCGGGAGCTCTGCGATGTGGTGGCATATTGGGCGCAGCGGGCTCAGGGGAGATATGACCTCTCAGAGCCTCAGCGGCTGGCCGATTGTCTTCTGAAGCGGTTGGAACAGCTGTACGGGGGCGAACTGAGAGAAACGGAACGATTCAATAATTTACTGTTGGCTCTTGGGCGGATTTTGGTGCCGCTTAATTATACGACGGGAAATATCTATGAAAATGACAGCGGAGTTCCTCTTCCGCCCATGCCGTCTCTGAAGTTGATCGACGAGCTGGTCCGGACGCCGGTGGGAAGCAGCGATGCCTATGATATTGTGACGGCCCTGAATCATAAACGGAATTTTGTGCTGGACAGTTTTGAACGGGCGATCGAGTTGACGCAGCATTATATGGATGGACTGTCTGAGGAGGTCTGATATGGCGTTGAAACAAAGAGATTTCGATGAAAAATGGAAATGTTTTGCAGCACAAAATGAGGAGCGCTGGATCCGGGAATGGTTGGATCTGGTGAGACAGCCAAGTGTCAGCGCTACAGGCCAGGGGGTTGAGGAATGCTGCAGGATGATCGCCGGACATATGAGGCAGATCGGGCTGGAGCCGGAGATTTATCCGGTCAGGCCGTATCCGGTGATTGTGGCCAGGCATGGGGACGCGCCTGAACGTCCCACCGTGCTGATTTATGCCCATTATGACGTGGTGGAGACAGGGGATCCGGCCTTGTGGAAATCGCCGCCTTTTGAGCCGGTGATTGTGGACGGAAAGGCGTTCGGGCGGGGGACTGCGGACAATAAGTCTCCGCTTATGGCCCATTTGAAGGCCTACGAATTCTGGAAAAGCATGGAGGAGGAACTGCCGGTTAATTTAATCTTTTTATTTGAGGGCTGTGAGGAGTCGGGGAGCAGAGGATTGCCGGAGTTTTTGAGGGAGCACAGAGCAAGACTGAAAGCCGATCTGGTATTTTTCAGCGATGGACCAAAGAACGAGCGGGATCTCCCGATCATCGCGCTGGGGGCGAAGGGGAACATTACAATTAAGCTGGAGCTGCGGACCATGAAGCAGGATGCACATTCGCGGTATGCGCCGGTTCTGCCCAGCGCGGCCTGGCAGATGGTGGAGCTGCTGGGAAAGCTTAAGACGGGCGACCATGTAAATGTCGAGGGTTTTTACGACGGGATTGTTCCGCCCGGACAGGAAGAAATGGAGATTTACCGGGCTCTGCCTCCGGTTGAGCGGGAGATGGAGGAAATTTATGGAGTAAGACCCATGTGCGGGGCAGATGAAAATTATTATGTAAGGCTCAACACCACCCCTACATTTAATATCAAGCAGATTTCGTCCGGGGATGGCAGAGGGGTGGTGACCAGCACGGCAGAGGCGCTCATCGATATCCGGCTGGTGGAAGGACAGGAACCGGGGGATATATTGGAAAAAGTGCGCTCTTATGTGGAAACTCTGGGATATCGCAATGTGACGGTGGAGTCGGACGGCGGTGTTCTTCCGTCCAAGACGCCGGTGGACAATCCCTATGTCCCGGTGATCAGTCAGGTTGTCCGGGAGGTCTACGAGGATTTTGTAATCTATCCCTGCCGCCCGTCCACCGCCCCGGATTACCTGTGGACAAAGATTTTGGAAATACCCGCAATCCAGGTGCGCTGGTCCGATGCGGACTCCAACAATCACTCGCCCAATGAACACCAAAGCATTGCGGGGTACCTGAAGGGGGTTGAACTGACTGCCCGGGTGATCCGGGCGATAGGGGAGCTGAAGGGAGAAAACAACTAAAAGGATGTTGCGTTCCCACCGGGAAATTCTTGCATTTCCCGCCCATACCCAATATAATAAACATAGCTGTGTTACGATGAATTATTGGGGGAAATGGAGCGGTATGGGAGAGCAGGAAGAAAAAGAAGTCATGGAGCTGGCGCTGCAGGCCGGGCACCTGCTTCTGGAGAACGGGGCGGAGATTTTCCGGGTGGAGGAGACTATGGACCGGATCTGCCGTCACTACGGGGTGCGGTCGGGGAACGCCTTTGTGCTCAGCAACGGCATTTTCGCCACTGCGGGCAGCGAGCGGGAGCGGTATTTTGCAAAGGTGCAGCACATCCCGGTGAGCGGCACCCATTTAAACCGGGTGGCGGCGGTGAACCAGCTCTCCCGGGAGATTGAGAGCGGGAGGTACACGGTGGAGGAGGCGTCGCAGGCGCTGGAGGACATAAGGAACATGCCGGGCAAGCGTAAGATCACCCAGGTTCTGGCCTCCGGCGTCGGCAGCGCGGCCTTCTGCTACCTGTTCGGTGGAAATATGGGGGACACGCTGTGCGCGCTCTGCGCCGGTCTGGTCCTCTATTTGTATGTGCTTTTTGTCAGCGCCCCGCGGCTGTCCAAGATCGTGGGAAATATCGGCGGCGGGGCGTTGGTGACGTTCATCTGTAGCGGTTTTTATCTGCTGGGGGCAGGGGCGCATCTCAACTTTATGATCATCGGCTCCATTATGCCGCTGATCCCCGGGGTGGCGTTTACCAACGCAATCCGGGATATTGCGGACGGGGATTATATTTCCGGTTCTGTGCGCATGCTGGACGCGCTGCTGGTGTTTTTCAGCATCGCCATCGGCGTGGGTATGGCGTTTTCATTTATCAGCCGGGTGACGGGAGGTGCGTTGCTGTGATACAGGAAATTTTGGCGGCCATGGTGGGAACCATTGCGTTTTCCCTATTGTTCGGCGTGCCGCGGAAATATTATGCCTACTGCGGGCTGATCGGAGGCGCGGGCTGGGGCGTGTACAGCGCGGCCGGTCTCCTCTGGGCTCCGGCTCAGTCGGCCTTGGCGGCCACCATTGTGGTGATTCTGCTGTCCCGTCTGGCGGCGGTGAAGGAACGGTGCCCGGTGACCATTTTTTTGATTTCCGGCATTTTTCCGCTGGTACCGGGGGCCGGGGTCTACTGGACCGTGTACTATATGGTGACGGACCAGTTGTATCTGGCGGTGCAGACGGGCTACACGGCGGTGAAGGTGGCGGTTGCCATTGTACTGGGGATCGTGTTTGTGTTTGAGCTGCCACAGGGGTTGTTCCGGGCGCTGGTGGGACGGAGACGGTGACCGGTGCCGGGATACCGGATGGCGGCGCCTGGCGGCCGGATACCGGGGCGGAGACGGTGCCTGACAGGAGCTGGAGCCGGAGAAACGTGCGGATACTGCGGGGAAATGGACAAAATGCGGAGGAGATCGTATGGGATCGGGAGTGTTTGACTTCAGGAGCAAGGAAGAGCGGGAACGGGATTACAAGGCGTTTTACAAGCGGGTCTTCCCGGGCGGGGAGGTCCAGAAGGAGCGGGTGAGAAGCGTGCTGGCGGAGCGCCTGCCGGGTGAGGAGATTACCTTCCTGCTGATGTATTACATAACGCTGAAGGACGCGATGGTTTTGGACGACGAGCTGGATTTTTACGAAGCGGCCGCCCAGGCCCAGCGAAAAATGAGCGTGATCAAGGTGACGCCGCAGATGCTGGAGATTATCCGGGAGGTCATGGAGCAGGACGGAGCGGGGGGATGAGGGGCGGGCTTGAGTCCGAGGTGTGGCCGGTTTACAGCTACTTAAGCGAGGACTGGCTGCGGACGGATTTCGCGGAGGATTCGGCTTACGGGGGAGCTGTGCAGGAATCCGTTGAACTGCATTGAGCCCCGGATTTGATCGAGGTGGGACAGCGAATTGAGATTCCGCTGCATGTGCTTTTGGAGCGGGAGATATATGAAATCGGAAATGAGTGATGGGCGGAAAAAAGATAAATTTTCCGGAGAAGGGTTATGATATATTCATTTTATCATAACAAATAGGAGGAATTTATCTATGAAACGAAAAGCAGCTTTGGGGACCGGGATCCTGGCCATGGTCCTGTGTCTGGCGATGGGTTTTACCGCGTACGCCCAGGGGTGGGAGCAGGATGGAAACGGCTGGTGGTATTCGACGGACAGCGGTTATCTGAGCAACGGATTCTCCCAGATCGACGGAAAATGGTATTATTTCGGCGGAGACGGCTATATGTGCACCGGTTGGGTGCAGGATGGCGGAAAGTGGTATTACATGGACGGTTCCGGCGTGATGCTGGCAAATACCACTACGCCGGACGGTAAATACTGGCTGGATGCGAACGGTGTCTGGGATGGAAAAACAATCGGCTCATCAAACGCAGCCTCGTCCCTGGAACGAAATACCATGAAGGCTACGATCGACGGAGTGGAGGAGACATTTTATCTGACGTCCACAGGCGGAACGGCCGGCGGTTATAAATATTATTCGGCTTACGCCCTTAAGGCGGACGGTACACTGGGGAAAAAGCTGTCAATTAACATAAATCCGGACGTTTCATCCGGCACCACGGCTAAAAAGGGGGACAAAATAAAGGGTTTTAGTTTGTCCTATAAAACCTCCCCTGGGGGCTTCCAGTATAGCGCCAGGCCTGGAAAAGGGGATTACACTATCACAATCACGTCCAATGAGTCAAATGGTTCCCACGTAGAGGGGACATTTTCCGCAACTGCCAGGATGATTGACGGAAACGGCAAGGTTTCCATCACTGGCGGCTCTTTTAACGTATATTTCGGGGAGCAGGTGGCTTCGGTAGCGGCGCTGGTGGACGCTAATTCCGCAGGCGGCGGTTCTTACGCCGGATCGGACGGATACGATACAGGCTCGTCCGACGTCCTCGGAAGCGGTTTTTCCAATGATTATACCTGCCGCAGCTGCAACGGCGACGGGCGCTGTAAGAGCTGTGCGGGGCGGGGATATAAGAGAAGGAACGGGGATGGGAAGGAAGTCGATTGTCTCAGCTGCCGTGGTTCAGGAACCTGTCCGATCTGCAACGGGTTTGGAAAAGTTTATTAGAGAATCTTGCGCCGCCGGCTGTTTGGACCGGCGGCGCTTTTGGGCATGACGGTGGCGAGGGGACGGAGCTGGCATACGCCAACGCCCATCGCATTCAAACAAAAAACCCTGCAAGCTTCCGCTTACAGGGTTTTCCACGCGCGCCAGAGAAGATTCGAACTCCCGACACTACGGTCCGTAGCCGTATGCTCTATCCAGCTGAGCTACTGACGCATCCGCTGTTCTTCAACAGCAAAAACTATTATATCTATAGATTGGACAAAAGTCAATAGCTTTTTGGAAAAAATTTAAAATTTTTGCGGAAACTCTGCCGGGCGCCCTGCGGGATGTTACAGGATAAACATTCTGGCGGTCATCATCTCGTCCACGGTCGCTGCCGTGTACGTCACGGTGTAGGGGTCTACCAGAGTTGCGCCGGGGTAGTGGGAAGCGCGCAGGGCTTTGAAGTGATCCTTAAAGCCGATCTCCATGGTCAGCGTCTCCGGCACGGCCAAGTGGCAGCGGTTCCGGTGCAGAAGCCCTTCCCGGGCGGCCTCGCGGATGCGCTCGCAGGCCAGCTGGGGCGTCAGGTTGACGGTGGCGCGGCCCAGCCCCTCCTTCACCGGCGCGGTTTGGATTCCCGGAACAAACTCCTGGGCGTGGCCGCAGAGCAGTTTATCGCCGGAAACCATCACGGAGGGCACGCCGCGGGCCGCGCCCACATAGGCGTGGAGCAGAAATTCCGAAGCCAGCTCCCCATTGATCTTTACATAGTTGTTTCCGCGGTTCATGGTGTGGCTCAAGGGGCTTCCCGGCAGCCCTGCGGGAGAGTGGTAGCCCACAAACATCAGCGCGTCAAAGGAACCGTCCAGCCCGGCCACCATGGAGTCCGGGGTCAGGGACCAGTCGAAAATGACCTTGGCTTCCCTGGGAAACAGAGACAAATCCATGTTGCGGCCGCTGTCGTGGGCGTCCTTTACATAGAGTTCCGTGGCCCCTGCGTCCAGCGCTCCCTGGCAGGCCGCCACGGCCTCCAGAGTCATCTCCTGTGCGGCGGCGCGGTGTTCCGGGTCGCCTAAGTTGGTTGCGGACCAGGATGCGATCCCGGCGGTGCCTTCAATGTCTGCGCTGATATATACCTTCATTTTCGTCTCCTTTATGGGCCTCTGTGAAGCGCGGCGGAAACGGTGTTCCGGCGGCGATTGGCAGGAGGCGCGCTTAATGATCTTTTGCCGAAGGCGGGATAATCCTTAAGTGAATGGAAGAATCTCCCGGCAAAACGGCGGTTTTAATTCATATTATAAAGGGAATGCCGTAAAAATCAATGGCTTTGACTTGACTTTTAAATCTGATATAGGTATAATTTTTCACATCAGATTCTTTTTTAGTCCGGAATAGAATGAAGAGAAAGACGGTGATGAAGCGATGCTGCTGAAGAAAGTAGGCGGGCATCGCTTTTTTACACAATCGGACGGAAAGGCAGTGGTCGATCATTATGTTGAAGTACATATTAAAGCGTTTGGCAGCCGGCGCGGTTTCCCTGTTTGTGCTGGTGACCATCACATTTTTCCTTATGCACGCTATACCGGGAGGACCCTTCAGCCCGTCGGAGGAGCGCAACGTGCCGCCCCAGATTCTGGAGCGCATTGCGGACAAGTACGGCCTCAACGAGCCGATTCCGGTCCAATACGTGAAATACCTGAAAAATCTGCTGCACGGCGACATGGGCACTTCCTTCAAGAAGCGCGATACCACGGTGAATGAGCTGATTGCCCACGGCTTCCCCATCTCCGCCCGCGTTGGAGCCTGGGGCGTGGCCCTGGCCCTGGCGGCGGGGATTCCCCTGGGGATGGTGGCGGCGGTGAAGCGTGGAAAGCTTCCCGACGGCCTGGCGATGGTGTTCGCCACCATCGGCGTCTCGGTGCCCAGCTTCGTGATCTGTGTGCTCATGATGTACCTCTTCTGCGAAAAGTGGAAAATATTCCCATCTTATGGCCTGGATTCCTGGCGGCATTACGTGCTGCCGGTATTCTGCATGGCCTTCTCCCAGATCGCTTATATTACCAGGCTCATGCGCTCCAGCATGTTGGAGACCATGCGCCAGGACTACATCCGCACCGAGCGCTCCAAGGGCGTGCCGGAGTTCCAGGTGATCGGGAAATACGCCCTGAAAAATTCCGTGCTGCCGGTGGTGACCTACGTGGGCCCCATGGTGGCGGCGCTGCTCACGGGAACCTTTATCATTGAGAAGCTGTTTTCCGTGCCCGGACTCGGGCGGTATTTTATCTCCGCCATCAACGACCGGGACTACTCCGTCACCCTGGGACTTACGGTGTTCGTGGGCGCCATGATCATCGTCTGCAACCTGGTGGTGGACATCCTGTACGCGGTCATTGACCCGAGAGTAAAAATTACGAAGTAGGTGACACAATGGAAGAGACTTTAAGACAAGGCGGATTCGCCATGGACGACGAGATTCCGGTTGACCTCATGGAGGAGCTTTCCGCCGCGGAGCGGGACCCGGAGGAGATCGACCGCCCCAGCATTTCCTACTGGAACATGTGCTGGCTGCGCCTGAAAAAAGATAAGCTGGCTATGTTCGGCTTTGCCGTTATTATCGTTATAACGGCGCTGGCCATCGCGGTGCCCATGCTGTCCCCGTACAGCTATGACCAGACGGATTTCGCCCACATGCTGGAGTGGCCCAGCCGCCTTCACCCCTTCGGGACGGACAAGATGGGCCGCGACATTTTTGTGCGGACCATGTACGGAGCCCGCATCAGCCTGACCATCGGCTTTACGGCCGCGGCCATCAACATGGTGATCGGCGTGTTTTACGGCGGAATCGCCGGATATCTGGGCGGACGCACGGACATGATCATGATGCGTATTGTGGACGTGCTCAGCGGAATTCCCAGCCTTCTGTACCTGATTCTGATCATGATGTTTCTGGGCAACACGGTCAAGAGTATTCTGCTCGCCATGTGCCTTACCTTCTGGATCACCACGGCCCGCATGGTCCGCGGACAGATTCTGACTCTGCGGGAGCAGGATTTTGCGCTGGCGGCCAAGGTCTGCGGGCAGAGCCGGTGGCAGATTCTGATCCACCATCTGATTCCCAACAGTATGGGGTCCATCATCGTGACGGTGACATTTTTGATTCCCCAGGCTATTTTCCAGGAGGCGTTTTTGAGCTTTCTGGGGATCGGTATCCAGGTGCCGAAGGCCAGCTGGGGAACGCTGGCCAACGATGCCATCGAATATCTGTTTTCCTATCCGTATCAGATGCTGTTCCCCGCCTTTGCCATCAGCATCACCATCTTTGCGCTGAATTTCATCGGCGACGGCCTGCGGGATGCGCTGGATCCCAGACTGAAGAAATA
>PVML01021408.1_pt1 | contig 21095 bp, 7 predicted proteins | sample 1853371 | NCBI WGS metagenome assembly PVML01 (sample SAMN08533508, study PRJNA380276) | Human gut metagenome, whole genome shotgun sequencing project. | isolation source: participant 1, chromium library | host: Homo sapiens | collected 2017 | reverse complement strand
TCTTAACCTGAGCATAAACGTCAAGGCCTGCATCTTTTGTAATCTTTTCAGCTTCCTCGATAGAAGCAATGCCATAGCTGTTTAATACGGAATTGATCTTATCAATTCTTCTCTCATATGATTCAAATAATGCCATCTTCTTTATCCTCCTAATTGGTCCTCATCATTCTTTGCGTGGGTCAATGATCTTAACAGCGTCATCTACACGGCCGTACTGTCCCTTTGCTTTCTCCCATGCAGTGTTAGGATCGTCGCCCTTCTTGATGAAGTCGGTCATCTTTCCAAGGTTTACGAACTGGTAACCAATAATCTGATCTTCTGCATCCAGAGCGATGCCTGTTACATAACCCTCAGCCATCTCCAGATAACGCGGACCTTTCTTAAGAGTTCCATACATAGTACCAACCTGAGAACGCAGTCCCTTGCCCAGATCCTCCAGGCCGGCGCCTACAGGAAGTCCATCCTCAGAGAATGCACTCTGTGTTCTTCCGTAAACAATCTGTAAGAACAGCTCTCTCATAGCAGTATTGATCGCATCACATACCAGATCAGTGTTCAGTGCCTCAAGCAGGGTCAGTCCCGGAAGTATTTCAGATGCCATAGCTGCTGAATGTGTCATACCGGAACATCCGATGGTCTCAACCAGAGCCTCCTGAATGATACCCTCTTTTACATTCAGAGTCAGCTTACATGCGCCCTGCTGGGGAGCACACCAGCCCACACCGTGTGTAAGACCGGAAATGTCTGTAATCTGCTTTGACTTTACCCATTTTGCTTCTTCTGGAATTGGAGCAGCGCCATGATGAACGCCCTGTGCAACTGTGCACATTTCTTCTACTTCATGTGAATAAATCATGTGTTAAAACTCCTTTCAAATTGAAATTTGATGTAACAGTTTAGGACGGCGTGATAGCAGAAACAAAAACAGACGTCAAACTTGCTTGTACGCACAATTTTTCCCCTGCCTTCACATCGGATGGACATCCGATTTCTTCAGTCGGACTGAACATCCGGCTGAAGGATGCCGTCCTGCTCCATACAGTTTAATAAGTATCGTGTTCCTTGTTAATTTTATCACGTTATACTCGTGTTTATTTTCTCACAAAATACGACATTTGTCCAGTGATTTATCCCTGTTGCAACTGCCTATTTTTGACTCTTTTTTACAGAAAAATCAGCAATTTTTATAGATTCTCTTCCCTTTTCTGACTCTTCATGGGGAATGATGGCATGCAAAACCAGGCGCTTTCCCCAACCGTGACAGGTAGAAAGGGTCAGAAAATCTTCATTTTCATATTTTTTAATCCCCGTATCATAAAGAGACTGTTGGGACATCGCAGTAAAATAGGCTTCCCGCTCTGTTTTTGTCATCCCTGCCTGATACGGTGAATGATCATTTTCCTGAACCACATGGCAGGAAAAAATAGGGCAGACAATCCATTTTCCCTGCCTGAAAATCCGAATACAGGGCGATTTTCTAAAAAACTCCGAATCCATATAGGCCTTAAGGCCTCCAAACATGGAGCCGTCTTTCATATTATGGCCATAGAGAACCGTGTGGCCGGACGCAAACGGTTCCGTAAACGGATCTGTAAAAATTACTCCCGATACGCTGTCCTTCCCCTCAAAGCTGTGGTTCAGATAAAAGGAAGTGTCTTTTCCCCTGACTACAGGATAATCCATCTCTGTTTCCGGAATATGGAGCCAAAAGGAATACTCTGGATTCATCATCCGCAGCATTTCTTCATCCGGCACTCCCCCATTCTGTTCCCCTTTCTGAGAAATGCCGTTTCCATCTGCCAGAACGATATTTAAATCCCCGTCTTTCTCTGCAAATGCGTTATTCCGGAGAATCTCATAATCCCTCCTGGCCTGATGATAAAGCTTTGATACCGAAAGAAACTGAAAAAAACATACGACGGAAACAACCAGAAACAGTATCGGAACAAAATATCTCCTGCACGGCTGTTTTTTTAGAAAAAATCTCCGCGCACAAAGCCCCCAAAAAAGGGCAACCGCTCCCAAAAGCAGCAAATCCATCAAAAAAATGGACTTTCCTGCTCTGATTCCTTCTGTTATCACACTGTTTTCTGCTAAATTCTGCCCCTGATTTTTAACAGCCGCTCCATTTTGCCCGGCATGTACCAAACCGCCGTACTCCACCCGGCAGTCCCAAACCTTCCTTTTTCCATAAGCAGTCAGCTTCCTGTTTTCATCCCCTGAGCTCGTATCTTCTCTTCGGATCCCCTGAATCTCATAATCTGCCTCTGAAAGTCCGGCTGCCTTAAGGAGCTGTCCGCCCCGGGACAGAAAGCCCTCCGGCTCTCCATCCCAGATCACTTCCTCTCCCAGTACATATCCCTGAACATTTTCTCCTAAAACAGAAAGCTCCAGTTCAAAATCCTCCTGCCAGCGCTCATTGCCATATTCTCTGCGGATCTCCGGAAAAATTCTCTCTTCTGTTTTACCTGTCTGAGGATTTTTCACTGATATACGGGCCGTTTCCGGAAGAATTTCCCTTTTCTCTACCGCTTCATACAGAATCGTCTGGGAAATATTCTCCGTATTTCCCTCACAGACCGTCTCCGCATGGGCGGAAACAGAAAACAGCAGACAGGCCCCCGTCAAAACGCCAATCACTGCCAGCATTTTCATTGTTCCAAATCGTCCCTTTCTCTTTCCTTCACGCTCAGGCAGAGTAAGGAATATTCCTGCCAAAAACAGCAGTGACAGAACCATCCATTCCCGGTACGCCATGGTATCTCCGGTGCGTATGCTCCCTGAGCCGCTGCCTGAACCATATGTAAAATTGCCAAACCGGTTTTTCGGCTGATATACCGCCCGTATCTGTCCCAGGGTCTTCTTTCTCTTAAAATTATAAACCGTAAGACTTCCCTCTGTACTTCCATCCTCTTTTACGGTAAATTCACAATAGCTTTCCGTTCTCTCATAGCCGTCAGGCGCCATTGTTTCATAAATATGGTACGTGCCGGGATGGGGCGCATGGAACACAAATGTACCCTTTCCTTCTGGATTTTCTCCTGAAATTCCCTCCTGTACGATATGCTCTGCGCCCGTCTGCCCTTCCACGCTTCGGATTTGCAGAGCGGCTCCATCCAGAGTTTCCTTTGTATCTCCGTCCAGTTTTCTTATAATTACCTTCATTTCCCTGTCTGTTATCTCATAATCCCCCCGGTATATCTCCCCCTGGCTGACTGTAAAGCTGTGAAGTACCGGATCCAGTCCATAGCCCTGAGGCGCTTTTGTTTCCCGGAAGGTATAGGTTCCATCAGAAGGCTTCGGGATGGAAAAATATCCCTTTTCGTCACTTACTGCCCGATCCATCTCATTTCCCCACTGGTCATAAAACGTAAATTCCGCTCCTGGTACAGGCAAATGATTAACATCTGTCTTTTTAAAGGAAATGTACTCCTTTTGAGGCCTGTGGCTGCCTCCGCCGCCGGAAGAAGTGATTCTCGTATTCGCAAAGGAAAATGTCTGAATTTCAGCGGATTGATCCTCTATTTCAATTTCCATATCCTCTGCCCTTTCATAGCTCTCAGGCGCATACAGCTCATGGATCCGGTAGCTTCCCGGCTTAAGCCCCACAAAGGTCTTTGGGGTGTGCTCTTCAGAGGTCCACTCCTCTATCACTTCCCCTGTATCCGTTCGGATCAGCTGCAGCCTGGCTCCTGCCAGAAAAGCTCCGGAACTACGATCCGTCTTGGCAATCTGTACAATGACTGTATAATTTTTCATCACCAGCTGCAAAGCCTCTTTCATACCGTCTGCAATGGTAAAATAAACAGGCTCTGCCAAAACATTGCAGCCCTCCGGCGCTTTCTGCTCTGTAAGGCGGTATTCTCCTTCTTTAAGCCCCTTTTCTAAATGAGGCTGATCTCCGCTGATCCACTCTGCCGCTGTTTCCCAGCGGATTTTCCCCGTATGGCCTCCGTCCTCCGCAGATATCTTTCTTTCTAACCGAAGCAGGGCGCCTTTTAACCGTTCTCCCGTATCTCCCAGCTGTTTTTCCACCTTCACCCGATTACTGTCGTTTTCCGGATCATGCTGCACGTTCAGGATCTTCGTCCTTTCATCCTTATATTCAAACTGAAATTCAAAGTCCGGAGCTGAAAGCATATGGCCGGGAGCTGCCTTTATTTCTCTGCACACATAGATATAGGGGGCAAAGCTTCCGTTAGAGGCCAGATACCCGGCAGGCTGCTTTTCAAACACAGCCCTTCCTCTGAAATCGGTGACTGCCTTCTGACAGGAAATTCCCAGCGTTTTGTTAAAGAGCTCAAATTCTGCTCCTTCCAGTAAAAGTTCATGGTCGTCTCCATCATGCTTGATAACCTGCAGCACCCCATCGGGGATTTCATCCTTCATTTCCAGTTTCTGAATTACTCTGGAATCTATAACGGAAAACGGCAGATCTACGGACTGTAAAAAACCATAGGGCGTCATTTCTTCTCTGAGAATATAATCCCCGTCCGGAATATACTCAATCAAATGCGGCTTTAAATCCCCTTCTTCAAAATCCTCCGGGATGGTTCCCGCCTCTGCCTCTTTCTGTGTATATTTTCCATCATTTCCTGAAATCCACCTTGCTTCTTCCTCACGGCAGCTCCCATCCTTTTCCGGGATATGGAGGATCAGCGCTTCACTGGATATCCTTCCATCTTCTGATACCGGATAAATGGAAAGCTCCGCTCCGGCCACCTCTTTCCCGCCGGAAATCACACGTTTGGACACAGAAAGCTTTAATGGCTCATCCTTCATAGACCACTGTCCTACGGACACCATATGACCCTTATCGGGAATCTCAATCAGGATTGGATCTGCTGTGGCATACCCTTCCGGCGTCTGAGTCTCCGCCAGTACATAGCTTCCCACCGGCAGATATTCCATCCGGACCGATGCATTCTCTGTATAATAATACCTTCCCTGAAAGGTTCCAGGGATATCATTATACTGATAATCATATTTCATAATAGGATAAAGTCCTGCTGCATCCGTTTCCACCCGTCCGGTAGCTGCCACTTTCTGTCCATCCTCCCATGTAGCTGCCCGGAAGGTAAATACAGCCAGATCCTCCCGAATGGCCGGATGGCCCTCTTCCATCACCGGCCTTCCCTCTGCATCCAGAAGGGCTCTGTAAAGGGTAAGTCCTGTTTCTGTATCACCGCAGAGCACCTCGTCCCGCTTTCCATCCAGTTTCCAAACCTCAATGGCTGTAAAATCGTCCTCCATTTCAAAGCTCTGAACATGGCCTGTTTCCTGTATTTCCACATTGACAGACTCCGACTGTACATAGCCCTGGTCATAAGGACAAAGCGTTTCCTCCAGCACATAAAATCCAACGGGAATGTGGTCGATCCAGTGAGGTTCATCCGTAGGGATGGGATTTCCCTGTGAATCCTTTTTCATCACGCCTTTATCATCATACGCATATCCGCTGATCCAGGCGGCCCAGGGCTCCCCCTTTTTGTAAATACCGTTTTCTTCTGTTTCCGGTCTCCCATTTTTATCCAAAAGAGCTCTGTAAAGGGTCATCTCTGCCCCTTTGATCTCCTTTTGTGTGCGGATATCAATTTTTGCAAAGGCAGCTTTTGTAAATTCATCCTGATGGAAATATTTCTGAGGTCCTTTCCTATCCTCAAGGATCAATCCCTGATACGGAGCCTGGACATATCCCTGCTCAAACGGAACACCTTCCTCCTGTAAAATGTACGCTCCAAAGGGAAGGCGGGCGATCACATGAGCTTCATCCATCCCTTCTTCCTTTCCATCCGGGCCTGTGCTTTCTCCTGTAACCCAGCGTTCTTCTTTCCATACCGGCTCTCCGTTTTTATAATATACCGGAAGTCCGTTTTCATCATCTGCGCTCTGCTTGTCCTTATAAATAGAAGGCGCTCCTCCGTTTTCTCCCACGCAGATCGAACGCACCGGGATTTTTTCTCCCTTTTCATCTGCCCGATATGCAATGATCCTTCCATAATCATCCCTGACATAGGCCATACCGGAGGCTTTATCTGCAAAGCATATAACATTTCCTCTCTCATCCAGTACCTGCAGTTCTCCTGTGTGGATATCCTCCCGCAGCCGTCCCTGGCTCTTCTCCTTCTCTAAATCGTAAAAATACAGCTCTATGGGTTCATTGGGCTGCTTTTGATCCTCCCAGAGATCCAGCTTGCCCGGCCCCAGATCTGTACCGCTTTTTAACAGCTCCCTGTGGGTACCTGTATGCGTATTTACTATTTTTTCTGTCCTTCCCTCACGGCTCAGGACTGTAACACCCTCATACCCGCCGTTTTTCTTTGGCTCCAGACAGCTTCCTTCATAAAGCACCAGTTCTGCCCCGGAAACCGGCCGGTCAAAACGGATGCCTTTTCCCGTAAATGTACCATCCAGCTCATACAGAAGCTTCACCCGGTCCATAGCCTTTAATTCCTGCTCTGTTCCCTCTATTACGTGTTCGGAATATGAGTCAAAGGCCTTTGTTACATAGCCGGTCCATATTTGCTTTTCCTGATCAAAGGTAATTTCCCTAACATCCCCTCTGGCCTCCAGCTTTTCCTTTCGCCCGCTTACTTTATAGAGGAGAAGATCGCCCCTGTCATTTACATAAATTTCCTCCTGATTTCCTGTAAAGCCTCCGCTTGCTTCTTCTTTTCCCTGAGCATCTGTCTTTTTTAGGCCGTTCCCATTTCCAACCAGAGAATCGCCGTCCTCCGTCTTGTAGATCCAAAGCTCTGATGGGTAATCCTGTACAGGTACCTCACTTACCTTCTCAGTGCCTCTGCGGTTTTCCTCCCCGGTTACAGGAATGGCATATTCATACTGTCTGGCCGTTTTTCTCTCCCAGCCATTCCCTTCCTTTAAGGTGTTTTCCTCATAGTAAACGACCTGGTCTCCGTAAATCTCAAAGGCTACGGGCCGGCTCTTTGTATATCCCTTCGGGGCCTGAACCTCTACCAGCACATAGGCTCCCGCTCCCAGAGGACGCGCCGTTTCGATATAGCCCACAGGTACCTCACACAGTCGTCCGTCAATCACCAGCTCCTTTAAGGTAGAATAGGATCTGAAAATTCCCTTTTTTATCCCATTTTCATCTAGCTGGCTGATCCTCTGGCTTTCATCATAAAGGGGAATCCCATCCTCATCCAGCCGGATGGGAACATCACTTTCAGAACTATTGTCTGCTCCCACTCTTGGGTAAAGAATCTGCTTCCCGTTTTCATCTTTCACCGGCTTTCCCTCTGCATCCACAGCCGAACCGAAGAGGACCTGTCCGCTTCCTCCTGCCGTGCCGGTTCCTGTCTTTTTTACATCCCGCTTGGCAGCATAGATACGAAAAAGAGCCCCGTCATGGAAAATAGTTTCTCCCGTTTCTGCATCCATCTTTTCGATCCGCAGCCTGGAGCTGAAATAGGTATTTTCAACATCCTCCTGAGCAAAGGAAACATAGTTAAAATTGGCTCCGCTTCCTGACGGATAAAGCGTTTCAATGCTTCCCGTATCCGGATTGACCCGGTCTGTGGCAGGGGCAAGAACCGTCCAGGGTACAAGCATGGGAGCAAATTTACCGTGAATTGCAGTGCCTTCCCCTTCCATTACAGGAACCTGATCCCGGATCTGCACCTGTCCGTTTTCCGTTTCATTTCCATCATAGACAACCCCATCCATGATTCCCTTATTCTCACTTTCACTGGTATAGCCACTGTAATAAGCCTTTACCGCCGGATTGGCTCCATCCATATATTCTTCTTCATAAGGTTGTGAGGAAGTAAGGCTGTGACCGGGACGGCTGTTTAGATCCAGACCGTATTTATATACCTCAAATTCCCCATCCTGACCGTTCGCCCGGATCACATGGCTTTCTCCGTTAAAACGGATCTTATACTTACGAACCAGTTCCTCGGCAGAATCTGTACTGTTATAACGGAAATAGGAACTTCCTGTTTCATCCAGAACATTTTCTTCCCCGGTCTGCTCATTTTCCACGATTTCAGGCACAAAAGGAAGCGTAATTTCTTTTGGTTCCTCAATCCGATAATGACGGTTTGCCAGCTCCCCTTCAAAGGCAGAAGGCTGCTGCTCAACCATCACATATTCCCCGTAAGGGAGCATGATAGAGGTATCAAAATAATCATCTTTCCCATTCCGTGTGCTGCACTGAAGGGTCTTTTTATCCCGGTCTGCCCCCCCTGACGGATCCCGATCCCAGGCAATCGAAAGCTTCTCATCCAGTCCCTTAAAACGCTCTGTATAAGCTTTGGCCTCCTCTTTGGCCTGTGCAAGAGCCTGCCTGTAGGCCCTGTCTTCGTTCAGATCTGGCTGCTGCTTTAAAATCTCCTCCTTATATGCTTTTACATCCACATAAGACAATGCAAATTCTGTCAGCTTCTGTTCCGCTGCCTCAGTTCCCGGCCTTTGGTCTGCCGCATACAATGCATCAAAAAACTTTTTATAATTCCAGCTTCCGTCTGCTTTTTTCTCTAAAAGCTTCTGCCCGCCGCCATCCTTTGGCGGCAGAAAATGAGCCTGAACTGCCTCTGTAAAATCTTTGCTGCTGACATCCTCTGACAAAAGATTTCCTGCCTCATCTGCATAGAGATTTACAAGATCGCTCTTTAAATATAACCGGAATTTAAACTGATCCAAAAGCTTTGTTCCTCTTCCGGAACCACCGAAAAGTCCCAAAAGCGCTGTCATGGGATCATTGTGGACCGAACCGTATGTGTTTACATTTTCATAGGATTCCTGTGAAATGTCTTTGGAAACCCTCACAGACTGTTTAATCGCCCGTTCCAACACCTGAACCGGTTCTTTTTGCGTCTCCCCATCCTGTACCGGTTGATTCTGGCCCGGATAAGACAGCAGCACCGGCTTTATATAGCTTCCCGGATCCTGTTTTATGATAGAAGAAGCCACATCCACAGCCGCTCCCATTTCATGGATCAGATACTGATTATACGGGATTGCTGTTCCGTGAAGCTCGATGGTCTTTTTATCCGTAACCGCCCGAAATACATCCTGTACGTTCTGTCCTTTGACCGATTTCGGAATAAAATGGATCGTATAGCTGCCTGCGGATGCATCCCACACGGCCTCCACAGGCTCCTTTGCCAGAGTCTGGTATACGACCTCTTTTTCTTCATAAACAGGCACCTGCTCCATCTCAGGAATCGGATTTCCCTGAACGTCAAGCAGGATTTCCCCCTCCTTATAACACTCATAAACCGGCTGACAGCAGACTGCAGCATGATCCAGGGTGTTTTCCTCTAAAAGTACCTCGCCTTCAAGCTCTCTCTTTTCTTTCAGCGTCACTGTACGGCTTTTGAGGCTGTAGGTTCCCTTTTCGTATTCCAGCCAGTAAATTCCCTGCTCCGCTTCCTTTTTTACATACATCCGCTGATCTGCCCGGTCATAAATACCGCTCATAGGAGGAATGTTTCCCGAATGATCGTAATGCAGACGGGCAAACCACTCTCCCTCTTTTTCATAGACCGCTCCCACTCCGGCGCAGTCATAAAACCCATGCTCTGTATACCAGTCCAGTATCTGACTGGCCGCTGTGGAATTATCCAGAAAAGAATTTTCTTTTTTCAACGGGATATTGACCCAGGGAGCACCCATTTCTTCCGCTGTCAGATGATAGCCAAGCTGAGCCAGCATGGCCTCTGCCTGCTCCTTTAAATAATCCTCTTCCACAGGCTGATCCCATAAGGAGAGATCCTCCGGCTCTGCTGTGCCAAAAGGATAGGGAGCTGTGCGGAAACGGTAGGGAAGCGTCTCTTTTAAAGGAAGCTTTTCCTCTTCTGAACTATCTTCTTTTAATATAGGATTTCCATGCTCGTCTGTTTTCAGTTCACCGCCTGCAGCCTTTTTATAAACAGGCGTTCCATGTTCATCCACCTTTTGCTGCGGTACTGTATTTACAATCTGCTTTACATTTTCCCTGCGCTCCTCCGAACTCAAACGGTAAAACCGCGTATGCTCCGGATAGCCTGTAATTGTAATATCATAGCCATTTTCTGCATCATACGATTCGATGGTAAAGTCATTCCAGGAGCCGTCCGCTTCCATACTGTTGTGATCAGAAAGGCCATTTTTCACCCAGGCTGAACCGGAAGAAATCACTGTAACGCTCTCATCTGCCTCCCGGTTTGTCTCTGCCTTATTAAGGCCCTGCACAGAAAGCTCATATCCCTCCGACCGGCTCAATTCCATAACGTAATAGCTGCCCATGAGAAGGGGACGTCCAATCCAGACCGAGCCGTTTTCTGACTTATAATCCGGATAGATTTTCGTTCCAAAGCCATGATCGGATGAGGTAATCTGACTGCCCTGATACAGATTTTCAGGCCCCGTAAACGCAGAAACTTCTGTACCGCTGCCATTCCACAACGTACCCGGACATTCAGTGTATGCTAAAAATGAGGCGTTCCCCTCCTTGTCTGTGGCAGCGATGGCTGTCAGCTGATCCCTGCCATATACGACACCGCTTTTCCCATCCGGATGAATAATGTCCTGAGCAGCAAAAAGACCGTATACCGCTCCCTCTAACGTGGCATTTCCCTGAGTTTTTCCATAACTTCCTTCGGGATTTCCTTTATAAAGCTCCAAATCCCGCTTATTGATATGAATCCGTCCCTCTGTCCGGTGATCCCAGATTTTGAAACGATAAAGACAGCGAAGAGGATCCCCATAATCGGAAGGATCCATTGGCTCCAGATCATCATCTATGAAATCCGGAAGTACAGCATAAAGACTGTCCCCCTCCTCCTCATCCTCTGACAGAAATGAAAAAAGTGCTTTTAAGCTGAATGGGTGTTTCTTCTGATCCTCTCTGATTTTTTCTCTGGGAGCAGAGGTATATTCCGGTTCGGATAGAGGGAAGGGGGCAACGGGATGTTTTATGTATTCAAACTGCTCCGTAACCGGCATATCTTCCTCCTCCGGCAGCAGTCCTTCCTCCTGTTCCCCCTTCTCTGGCAGCTCTTCCTCCCGTTGTGCATCATTGGATGTAGCCAAAAAGTGTATCGGAGCAGAGGAAAATGGGCTTAAAAGACGGCTGCGCAAATGAGGACTTATGGCAATTTCGGCAATATCCGGATCCCTTTTCTCTGCTACGCTGCCGGATTCCTGGCTGCCCGGCTGGTTCCCGGCTTCTTGTCCGCCAGTTTTCTGACTGTCTGGCGGATTTTCTGAGACTTCTCCACCGACTTCCTGACCGCCCGATTGATTTCCAGCTTCTTCTCCGACATTGTCCTGCTTGTCTGACGGATTTCCCGAACTTTCTCTACTACTTTCCTGCCCTTCCGGCGAATTTCCGTTTACTTCTCCGCCGGTTTCCTGCTTATCTGACGGATTTCCGGCCTCTGTTCCTTCCATTTTCTCATCTTCCGACGGATTTTCGGCCCCTTCTCCTTCCGTCTCATTCCATCCTGACTGTCCTCCCGCCTCTTCCTTATTCCCGGCTTCTCCACCAGTCTGCTGACTGTCTGGCCAACTTTCCAGTCCCTCCTTATCCGGTTCCTGTGCGCCGGCCTGCTCCTGACCTGACGCACTCTGGGTCTCCTGAACACCAGTCGTTTCCCCGGCACTTTCCTTCTTTGCCGGTTCTGTACGTTCCTGTTCCCGGATTTCAAGGATGCTCCGAAGCTCTTCCAGATCTATTTTCTCCCCTTCCGGGAGCAGACAGCGGTATCCCCGCTCCTCTCCCAGCGCTTCTAAGCTCTCTCCATACGTTTTTAAAGCTGGAAGCCCCATTTCACCGGAAACCTCCATCTCACCCTGCCGTACATTGCTTTCTGCCTGGGCAGACATAAGAACTACGGTTTCAATCATGGGGTCATCGCGGTGCGTTCCGTGAATGGTATACCCGTTTCTGGCCTTTTTCTCCTCTGCGGTGTACCCATACTCCAGACGGATAAAATTTTCATACGTCTCATCCCTGTCCTCCAGCATTGCTTCCATGGCTTCTGTGCTCTGGCTATGGTTGTCTTCGTCCTCATTTCCCACATGAAAGTCACAGGTTCTGCTGCAAAGTTCCTGCTCTGCCAGCCACTGGCTGCGCAGTCTTTCATTTTCCTCCTCACAGCTGCATTCCTCTGCCTCGTCTCCTTCCCCCTCTCCCTCATGGTCGCATTCAACCCATTCTGGCGCAGGATGGCCCATACAGTAGGTTTTGCTGTAATGATAACTGCGGATATCGCTGTGGGAAGCCGTTCCGTTTTCATCTGTGGAAATCACATCACAGAGAATACGTTCCTCCGGTTTTGGAGACATGCAGTTTACATAAACCTCTCCTGTGCTTCCGTCCGGATTTCCCTCCTCATAGCCGTGTTCATTGACCTGACCGAAATCAAAGGTTTCCCATACGTTAAACTCAGCCTCCTCTAAGGGCTTTCCTGTTTCTGCGCAGTATTTTTCCACCTGCACCTTATAATTGGACTCAAATACCTCTTTATGCCTGTAAAGTTCCAGTCCCGGACCTTCCTGAGAGTCCAAAGACGGGCCTGCTTCAAACCAGACCTCTGCATCCGTATCCGCCATATCCAGCCATCCCATCTGCATCTGGTATTTCTCCTCCGGCTGGAAAATGTAAGCGTAATACTTTGTTTTAATTCCGCTTAAAGGCCCGGAAGAAATCCGTCCGGAAGGTGTTTCTCCCTGATAGATAAAGGTAACAGAAGTTCCGTCTGCTCCTATTTCATAGATCCAGTTCCCGTCCGGAAACTGCCACACTGCATTCTTAAGCTGGGGGCAGCTGCTGATATCCAGAGTAAGCTCATATCTCCCATCCTTGAGCTCCATTCTCTGCTGGCGTCCGTTCCACTCCGGCAAGTCCGTATTTCCCTGATTATCGTATTCCTCCAGACCATTTTCCACATATTCCCGCATCTCATGGAAAAATGGGAGCACCTTTCCATCCCGGATCACGCTCTCTAATTTGTGCATCATCTCCTCCTGCACATCCCAGGCCTCCTCATAGCCTGCAAGGCACCCCCAGAGATAGGTCTGCACCATAGCATATCGGGTCTTATCATAATAATTCCCGGACACCATCCACTCATAAGCTAATGTCATAGGAAGATACCGGTCAAAGCTTCCGATGACAGGCACAGATGCTCCCGGCTCTGCGTCATACCGGGTATAGGATGACACCGTATGATTGGGCAGCTTTTTTCCGGGCTGAAGGCAGAAGGCCGGCACATGGCCTTCCACCGGATTTACATAGTAACATGTAATCGAACGGTGGCTGTGTCCGAAAATATTGATGGGACGGTTCTGAAATGCATCTCCCCGGATGATCATTTCCACCGTGTTCTCCTTTGCCGCCGACTGGAAGGGAATCCCCGTAATGAGAATAGCGGCTGCCAGAAAAAGGGCGCAAAAACGCCTCCAATGTCTTTTATTCACTTGTTATGTCCCCCTTGGTTTCTCCTGAACAGTTACATTTGTTTTATAAAATAATCCTACCAGGCCATATATGGACATTCCCCCTTTTCATACAGTCCCCGGATATACGATCCGCAATTACGGGTGCGCAAAATACGCCTCGTCTTTCCAGACTCTGTTCTGATTCAATTTTTCTGTTTTTGTTCTGAAATGCGGCTGAAACAGCCAATAAAATGAAATTTAGATAAATGATACAGAGAATTCCGTATCGGTTCTTACAGAATAGCATAAGAAACAGGACAAGTCAACTCTCCTGTCCTGTTTTTACAGAAATTTTGTAACCGATTTTCCTGATTGTCCTAATCCATCAATCCCTTTTTCGCCCAGTCATATTCCTCCATTGCGAGAAGGAAACGAATGGATGCCTGTGCCTGATTTCCTTTTTCTTCCATATACTGGCTGTAAATCTCCAGATATTCTCCCTCAGCCATTGTCCCCTGTTCCCTTTTTCTGACCGCAGACTGCCACACTGCCCTTTGCGCCTGTTCCTTCGCACAGGCTGCCTCCCATTCTGCCTGACAGGAACGGATCTGATCCCCCAGAGTCTCAAGGGAAGCGAACATCTGGTTTTCATCCAGCTCTGTCTGTCTCTGTTTTTTGTGAAGCTCCTGATTGCTTCCTGCATTTCCCATGCGTCCGCTGCGAAGCTCATAATTATTTCCCAAAGCCTGCTGCCTGTCCTCCTGTGGATTCACAAGAGCAGCTCTTGATACATCGGGCAGGGGCATTTTTTCTAAAACAACCGGGCTGTCCGGTGAAAAGCCTGTGAGCAGCAAAAGCTCCTGACGGACCCGCTCCTGCTCCTTTTTAAGCCGTTCATATTCATTTAGGGCGGACTGCCATTTCTGATAAGCCTCCTGTGAATGGTAAGAGGTGCTGCTTCCCAGCATTTCCTGATCTTTAACTTTCTCAGATAAATGCTTTTGTGCCTCTGCCCTGGCGCTGGCCGCAGCCTGCTCCGCTTCCAGACTGTGATACGTTCCCATCAGGTTCTGAGCCGTCCAGAGCATGGTATCCTCCATCCTGCGCAGTTCCATCCGTCCTGCGGCATTTCCCGCCTGACGGATCTGCTCTTTCAGGCTGTCTGCACCATCCAAAAGAGCCTCCGCCTGCCATCTGTAATGTTCTGCTCCTGCCGCATCGCCGTCCTTTTCCCGATCAGAGGCCTCTTCTCTCAAAGCCCTCCGGCTCTCTAAGAGTTCTTCCCTTGCATCTTCCAGACGGCCCAGACGCTCTTCAAACTGCCTTCGCTCCATTTCCACCTGCGGACAGGACTCCTTTACCAGATTCTCCAGATTCTCATAACACAGCGCCATTTCCGTTTCTTCCCCTCTGCTCACGCCGGAAGCTGCCACTGTACCGGCCATTATTCCCACAAAAAGCACAGCCATCACCCTGATAACCGTCCGCCTTCCCGCTTCTTTTTTCATCCAAATCCCCTGCTTTCCTCAACCCTCATACGCTGCCAGCCCTTCGACTGCCCATTGGTAGTCCTCGTATGCCTGCCGAAAAGACAGGCCGCTTATCTCCCAGGCTGCCTTTTTAGATGACAGCTCTGCCTGAGCCGCCATCCGGTCATTGGCAGACAACAGCCCCAGCTGATATCTTCGTTCATCAGCCTCTAGCTTTTCCTCTGCCAGGCGGTATTCTTCTTTTGCCTGACCGTAATCCGTCTGAGCCTGCATCAGGCTGTTATATTTCGCCTCTATATCTGCTTCTATTTTCTGCTGCCCGGCTTCCACCTTCTGATTAAGCACATCCTTTGCGGTACCAGAATCTGTATTTTCCAGTCTGCGGCGGTCTGCTGCCAGACTGAAATTCGCAGCTAATGCCTGTGTTCGGTCTGACTCAGGGTCTTCTTCAAGCAATGCCTCCTCAGGAATGGGAATTTCTCCCAGACGAGGCAGATCATCATATTGCCATCCGGTCATAACAATCAACTGGCGGCGCAGCTCCTCCTGCTTAGTCTTCCCTGAGGCTTCTGCTGCCTGAGCCGTACAGACGGCTGCCTCTGCCTCTAAAAGCTCCGGCTGTGAAAGCATTCCAAGGGCTGCCTTCCGTCTGGCTGTCTGAACTTCTGCTTCCGCCTGCTGCAGGGTTCCCTCAAGAACCGGACGCTCCTTTTCTTTTTTCCAGTATTCAATCATCAGCCCCTGGGCCTTCTGGATTAAAAGAGCCTCCTGCCTGTCGTACTCCAGTTTTTTTACCCTGCCGTCTTCATTTTCCATATCTGCCTGATCTCTGGCCAGCTCTGCCTGAAGCCGTATACTCATGGCCGATGCCTCTGCGGCTCCATATCCGGGCTCATCTTCATTTATCCCGTCCATCATCCGGTCACTGGAGTCCTCTAAACGATCCGCCATTTCAGAATACGTATTGCGGAAATCGTCATTGGATTTTCCCCGGTAATCATCATATTCCAGACGGCTGTTGATCACCTCTGCATTGTATTCGTGGATCAGATCTGCCAGTTCCTCATATTCCAGCACATCATCCCGCAGGGACGCCCATTTTTCCGGCGGGTAGGCAAATTCAGGGCTGGCTAAAACAGTCTGAGCCGCAGCAAAGCCAAAGAGAAATGTCAGGCCGATGATCTTCATGCAGCCCCTCCGGCCACAGCATATCCCCTGTGTTTTCATCTTCCTTCTCTCCCTTCTGTTATTCATACCTGAGAGCGTCAATCGGATCTGCCTTTGCAGCCTTTAAGGCCGGATACAATCCAAAGAAAATTCCAACAACCGCTGAAAATGTAACCGCAATAAGGATCACGGAAGGCTTTATCACTGTTTTTAAGCCCAGAACCGCTCCTCCCAACGCCACAACGCCCGTTCCCAAGATCACTCCGGCAATTCCTCCGCAGGCAGACAGGATGGCCGATTCGGTCAGAAACTGGATCAGCACATCCCTTGTCCTTGCTCCCAGGGCCTTTCGGATGCCGATCTCACGGGTGCGCTCCGTCACCGACACCAGCATGATATTCATAATGCCGATGCCGCCTACCAGCAGTGAAATAGCCGCAATCCCGCCTACTGCTGCAGACAGCCCTCCCATAACAGAATCCACGCTGTTCATCTCATCCATGGCTGTCTGGATATACATATCCTCCGGCTCCCTGCCGTGAAGCCCTGCGGTATAAGTCTTAAATTCTTCAAAAAAGCGGTTCAGATCCACATCCTCCTCTGCAAATACATGGAGCATATAAAACCGGTCATTGGGCCAGGTAAGAAGGGTATAGGGAAGAAAGGCAGAGCCTGTATCTTTCGTTCCTCCCATCATCAGAGCCTGAAATGCATTCACTTCCTTCCGGTAGATCCCTACCACGGTGTATTCATCCGTATTGCCGTAAATGGTGGTCCTGAAGGTCTTTCCCACTGCATTTTCCGTACCAAACAAAAGCATGGCGCTGTCCGTATCCATAACCACATTTTTCCTTCTTCCAAGCACATCCCCCTCATTGAGATACCGTCCGTAAACCATATTCACCGGCTGTACCTCTTTATAATTGGAATCAATCCCCTGAAAATCAAAGCTGATGGAGGTGCGCTTATATTCCGCATCTGCCGTCGTATAGGCATTGCTGTCAATATAGGCAATTTCATCCGAAAATGCCTCCTTTGCCCGCTCCATTTCATCCAGATTGAAATAATCGCTGTCCCTTACATCCTCTACCCAGTATCCGATCCCCACATAAGCCTGAGTAATACCCACATCCTTATAGAGCTCAGCAAACATTCCCCGCATGGTATCTCCAATGGAAACAATGGCAATCACAGATCCGATGCCGATAATGATCCCCAGCATGGTAAGAACCGAACGGAGCTTATTGGCCCGGATCGCATTAAAAGCCATCATCATGTTTTCCGCTAACATGGCCGTCTCCTTTCTCCCACACCGGATGATTGATCCGGTCGCTTAAGATTTTCCCGTCTCCAAAACAGATGATCCGTCTGGCAAAGGCAGCAATATCCTCCTCGTGAGTAACCAAAACCACCGTAGCTCCCTCCTGATAAAGCTTTGTAAAAAGCTCCATAATCTCGATGGAGGAAGCCGTATCCAGATTGCCTGTGGGCTCATCTGCCAGGATCAGCGGCGGTTCATTTGCAAGAGCCCTGGCAATGGCCACTCTCTGGCGCTGTCCTCCGGAAAGCTCATTGGGGAAATGATCCATGCGCCCTTCTAAGCCCACCCGGACTAACAGCTCTCTGGCCCGCCTGATTCGTGCAGCTCTGGGAATCCGCGCATAGGTCATGGGAAGCTCTACATTTTTAAGAGCCGACGTACGGGAGATCAGATTAAAGGACTGAAACACAAAGCCGATCTTCCGGTTGCGGATTTCAGAGAGCTGATCTGGCGTCATGTCCGCCGTATCCACTCCATCCAGATAATAATGTCCCAGGGTAGGCCGATCCAGGCAGCCTAAAATATTCATCAGCGTGGACTTTCCTGAACCGGAATGTCCCATGACAGCCACAAATTCTCCCCGGTGAATCGTCAGGTTGATCTTTTTTAATCCCAGAACCTTAAGTGCTCCCGTATCGTATACTTTTACAAGATTTTCCAGTTGGATAAGGGGCCTTTGTGCAGATTCTCTTTCCTCATATTTCATTCTTATCTGCCCTCCTGACTCCCGGAAACCATAACCTCCATCCCCTCCGTCAAGCCGGGATCCGGAGATGTTACCACAGCCATTCCTTCCTGCAAAACCGTTCCATCTGCCGGGAGCACCTCCACCTTTGTTTCCCCGTCCGCTCCAATGGTTACGGGAATCCAGCAAATCTTTCCATTCTCAACAATCTCTATATAGGAAGCTTCTCCGCTGTCAAATACCGCTGATACAGGAACTGCAAAAGCGTCCTTTGATTCCCTGACAAGCAGCTCTGCACGGGCCGTAATCCCTGCCATCAGCTTTGTATCCGGCGTATTGACGCGGATAATCGTGGGAATGACCCGTTCTGTGGAACCGCCTCCCTTTTCTTCACCGGTAGGAGAGATTTTTATCACCTCTCCCTCCTCTTTTTTGCCGTTTAATATATCCGCTCCAATCAGCGCCTTCTGGCCTTCCTTTACCTTTCCGATGGAAAACTCACTGATCTTAACCTCCAGCTCCAGCTGATCCAGATTTTCAATGCTGAATATGGGCTTATCATCCTCTACCTTGTCGGCAAACTGGCCTACCTTGGAATTGACCCGAACTACTGTACCGTCAATCTCACTTTTAATTTCTGTCTTTTCCAGCTCCTCCTGTTTCTTTTCCAGCTCATAAGCCGCATTTTCCACCTGAAGGCCGTAGGAACGATCCGAAACGCCCCGGCCGTTTTCCACCGTATACTTCTCCATCGCCCGTCTGGCGTCATTTAAGGCATTTGCGCTCTGCTCCATATCTGCCTGTGAAATGTCTCCGGCTGCAAACAGCTGGCTGTTTCTGTCATGATCCGTACTTGCTTTTTGAAAATCCTGCACCGCCTTCTCATATCCAAGCGCCGCTTCCTTATCCTGGGCTTCCTTATTGGCCACTGCCTGCTCATAGGCATTGCGGGCAATATTTACCTCCCGTTCCAGCTCTGTGCGGTCAAGCACGGCCAGAACCTGCCCCTTTATAACCTTATCCCCTTCCTTTACGTTCATCTGAAGAATCTCTGCATGGATATTCGACACAACATCCACGCTGTCCGTACCGGATACAGGCCCGCTGATGGAAAGCTTTTCCTGTATATCCTGCTTTTCCAGAGGAATCACAGCTACCACGGGAGTCTGGCTGCCTCCCGTGGAAACCATTTTTATACCTAAAATCCCCAAACCGAGAATCCCCGCTGCCAGGATCCATTTTTTCTTTCCGGGCCGTTTCTTTTTCTCCTGTTTCTGATTGTCCATTATCTGTTCCAGTGTGCGGTCAATTTCCTCACTTTCAGATGCCCGCTCAGCCCCCTGTTTTCTTCCCGTCTCCCCATTTCTTCGTCTCTTTGTTCCATAACTCCTCCTCACCCGCTCTGTCGGCAGCCCTGTCCTTTTCACTGCCGTTCCTGTCTCATATCATACCAAAGCCTCCCGAATATTTACCTCTGATAACTTCCAATTCTTTCTAAATGAAAATGAAAGAATTTCTAAACACGCAAAAAGGCAGGATATCCTGCCTCAAAACTTTGCCAGCACAAGCACATCTCCCTCGCAGACCTTTGTATCTCCTGCCGGGATAATGGTAGAAGTGCCCCTTCGGATCATAACGATCAGCGTCCCCCCAGGAATTGTAATTTCGTGAAGATATTTTCCGTTCCATTTATAATTTTTATCCACCGTTACTTCCTGAAGGGTCATATTTCTCCGGTCTTCAAATTCCTCCGCCGCGGCGATCAGAAGATCCCCCTGCTCCAATATAGTACCTCCGTTTGGAACCAGAAGTTCTTTCCCGCGGATAATCAAAACTACTAAGAGTTCCGGAGGAAGAACGATCTCCTTTAACGTCTTTCCTATAAAGGGGTGGCTTTTATCCAGATGGAATTTCACAAAACTGATGCTGCCCTCTTCCTGATAATCCGTAAAAGTACGGCGCACATCCGCCTTTTCATCTATCATGTTCAGACGCCTGGAAACCCATGGCAGCAGGCTTCCCTGAATGGAAATGGATAACAAAACAATACAAAATACCAGATTAAACAGGTCGTATTTCATCGGTACTCCGCGCAGCACAGCGTAAATGGCAAATACAATGGATGCCACGCCCCGAAGCCCGGCCCAGGAAACAATTCCGATCTGACCCCAGGATGCTTTAAAACCGCCCAGAAGCGCTGTCACAGCCAGAGGACGTCCGACTAATGTCAGAAATACCATGATCACTGCCGAAGGCAGCAACACCACGCCCAGTCTGGATGGAGTCACTAACAGCCCCAGCAAAAAGAAGATCATCATCTGTGCAATTCCTGTAAGCGCATCAAAAAATTGTACCATATTCCTTTTATGAGGCATGGAAGAATTTCCCATAATGATTCCGCAAAGATACACGCTTAAATACCCGTTTCCTCCCAAAAGCACAGGAACGGCATAGGCAAGAACAGCCGCGGCAAATACAAAAATGGTCTTTCCCTCTGCAATCTGAAACTGCAGGCGGTTTAAGGCCCAGACCGCTCCCTTTCCGAAGAGAACCCCAAAAATCAGACCGAAAAAAAGCTGCTGAAACAGCATAGCCGGAACACGGATGGACGCGCCCGTGAGAAGCCCTGTCAAGATCACTGTGAGCATATAGGAAATAGGATCATTGGAACCGGATTCCATTTCCAGTAAGGAGGCCGTATGCTCCTTTAAGTTCAGATTTTTAGAACGCAGGATGCCGAACACCGAGGCTGCATCCGTGGAGCCGATGACAGATGCGGTCAAAAGGCTTTCCAGCAGAGAAAGCCCTAAAACGAAATGAATAAAAAGACCCGTAAGCCCTGCAGTAAGAACTACGCCTGCGGTAGACAATACCACAGACCGGGCAATCACCGGCTTTGCCTCCTTAATGTTGGTTCCAAAGCCTCCGTAAAACATAATGAACACCAGGCTGACGGAACAGATCATCTCTGATGCCTCATAATCATCAAAAGGAATTTTAAAAATACCGTCCACTCCAAAGCACATGCCAAGGGCAATAA
>PVML01017622.1_pt1 | contig 21169 bp, 19 predicted proteins | sample 1853371 | NCBI WGS metagenome assembly PVML01 (sample SAMN08533508, study PRJNA380276) | Human gut metagenome, whole genome shotgun sequencing project. | isolation source: participant 1, chromium library | host: Homo sapiens | collected 2017 | reverse complement strand
CGTATGGAGGGCTTTTACTATATTTGAAATAGATTAGGATTGGCTTAATCGATAACGGAGAATATTGAGACCTAATCATTGGTATGTATAGATGCAGTGGAAATCATAGAATTGCTAGTCCTTTATGTATATATGTGCTAACATTAAGATAATATAATTGCTTATGTATCGGGTGTTATTTCCGTATATCGGGAAAGGATCGTATATGTTTTTCTCTAGCATTACTGCAGATTATACAAAAATGGGTTATCCTAAAGCCATCGTACGAGCTTTAGATTTCTTAAAAAATACAGATTTGAAAGCATTGCCAGGCGGCCGTCATGCCATTGAAGGCGACATGATGTACGCCAATGTAGACGATGTAGAAACAAAATTGTTTGAAACTACAAAACCTGAGTCTCATCGCAACTATGTAGATATTCAATTCATGGTAGATGGAGAAGAAAATATGGGCTTTTTCGTAGATAAAGGCCTCGTAAAGCCTGTGGAGTCTTATCCAGATCGTGATTGTTATTTCTACCCAAACGAAGCTGTTGATGAAGGACACATTCACTGTCCAGAAGGATATTATACAGTATTCTTCCCATCTGATATCCATAGACCACTATTAGCTGTTAATGATAAGCCTATTAAAATTCGCAAGGTTGTTGTAAAAGTACATGTAGATCTCTTAGGCGACTAATCCTATGAAGCGATATGAAATTATAGGTGTCTTACTAACCCTATTAGGAGCTGTTTTATGGGGCGTATCAGGTGCTTCAGTACAGTTCTTAAGTAACTATAGGGATATGAACTTGGAATGGCTAGTCACCATGCGATTAATTACAGCAGGACTATTGACTGTTATCTATGCATGGTTTAAATATGGTAATTCTATCTTCCATGTCTTTCGTAGTTTAAAAGATACAGCAGGCCTTATCGTTTTTGGCGTATTTGGTATGGCTTTATGCCAATATACATACTTTAAATCCATTGCTTTGGCAGGGGCCGGTATTGCGACGGTGCTTCAATACTTGGCGCCATCAATGATTATTATTTATATGCTTGCCCGTTATGGTAAAAGGCCCTCTAAAGGGGAAATTATTTCCGTTATACTGGCCTTGGTAGGTACGATTTGTTTGATGGGGAATGATGGCTTTTCTATGGAGCGATTCCCACTGGCAGTGCTCGTATGGGGACTTCTATCTGCTGTAGGGGTCGCTGTATATAGTGTTTCTCCTGTAGATTTACTATATAAATATGGAACCTTGCCGATTGTAGGATTTGGTATGCTTCTCAGTGGTATTGTTGCTGCCATTTTATTTCATCAGCCTAATTCGTATGCTATGTGGGATGTATGGACTGTTATTGGCTGTTTCAATGTTGTCTTTTTGGGGACAATTGTATCCTTTAATGCTTATTTAGAAGGTGTTAAGAGAATAGGTGCAGTGCCAGGATCCATCTTGTCATCTATTGAACCGATTTCGGCAGCTTTCTTTGGATGGGCTTTGTTAGGCAACCAATTTAGTGCATTAGGGCTAATTGGCATGGCCATGATTATTGCTACAGTTATTATAATTGCTCTAGAAAAACGTACATAGTTTGAGGTCTCTTTGCTGGATATTGCGGTTTAGAGGCCTCTTTGTTATGATTGTACATAATGTGAAAGTAGTTGTGATAGGAGGTTGTATGGAGGAAAAACAATGGAAAGGTATGGCCCTTGCCATTTTAGGTGCTCTATTTTGGGGGCTTTCAGGCACATCTGTACAATTCCTTGAAAATGCAAAGCATATCAATGTGGAGTGGCTACTAGAAGCGCGTTTGCTCATAGCAGGTATATTGACGATAGGACTTGCTTATATAAGGGATGGTAAGCGTATTTTCTCTATCTTTACAGAACCTAAGGATATAGGGAAATTATTAGTATTTGGTATTTTAGGTATTGCTTTATCTCAGTACTCATACTTCAAGGCCATTGCCATTTCAGGAGTCGGTATTGCTACGGTCCTTCAATATGTTGCGCCTACGCTGATCATCATCTATTTGTTTTTGAGATACTTTAAAAAGCCATCTGTACCAGAGTTTTTCTGTATTATATTAGCCTTAGTGGGAACACTCTGTATCGTTATGCAAGAAGGGCTAGATGTTTCGAACTTTAATGTGCTTGCTTTATTCTGGGGGCTTGTATCGGCAGCTAGTATCTGTGTATATACATTGCAACCTATTGAGCTATTAAAGAAATATGGCACCACATCCATTGTGGGCTTTGCCATGTTTATCTGTGGTATTTTATCCTTAGCCATGTTTCAACAAGTAGAATCAGAAGCCCTCTGGGATGGCATGACCTGGTTAGGATTATTCGCCATCATCATACTTGGTACGGTCGTATCCTTTAATGCTTATATGGAAGGGGTTAGACTCATTGGTGCTATACAAGGCTCTATACTTTCATCATTAGAACCAATCTCAGCAGCAATCTTTGGATGGGTATTGCTAGGGAATCGTTTTACGCTGGTCGGTATTTTTGGCATGATTTGCATCATTGCAACTGTATTCATTATCGCCTGGGATCGACACCGTCAAATCAAACGAGAAGTACTAGAAAAACTGAATAAAGTAGAAATGAAATAAACAAACGAAAACACATATACCATGAGGTATATGTGTTTTTTGTAATCAAATATTATATTTTTTCTAATATTTTTTCAAATAATAGTTCTAGTTTCTGTAAGTCGCCATGTACGGTTCCGTCCATATAGGTATTATATACAGTATCATCTTCAGAAACACGAATTTGAGCTTTATACCCCTTTGATAATGCTAATACTCGAATAACTTCACGTTGTGTGCGACCATTACCTTCCCTAAATGGATGAAAGAAATTTAGGCAATCTAAGATTTTAGCTAAGTTCTTAATTATACTTTCTTTTGTATTGGTTTTTTGATGATATGTATTTAGCAAATCATTTATAAAGTTCTCGGCAGAGCTAAATGATTGTATCGACATAAAAGGATTGCCACTCTTTGTAATATTAACTTTTCTATATTGACCGGCCCAAGAATAAACATCTTGGAATAAATACTTATGGAGCTTTAGTATATCAGTCATAGAATATACTGGAATTGGTAACATATATAAATCTGCAAGCCGTTTTGATACATATAAATGCTCATTATTTTTTGCTAAGTTAGGATCTAGAATGTTTTGTTTATTTATTAATACAAATGAATTTTCATAGGTATAGAAATTATCTAAATCTATGTACTGGTAACCTTCGTATTGGTTCTTAGCCAATTTGTAGTTCCTTCCTTCTGTTTGTAACATAATTTTTTAATTCTAGAACTGATTCAGTTGTAGGAGTGAAGTCTTCAATCATAGATGAACCTACGGCATACCAAACTGCATCAAAGTCCTCATAATTATCAAATTGTACATCTAAAATGGTGAGTTTTTCTTTATTAACATTTAATGTCATAGGCACCTCCTTTGTTACTATTATTATATCATAGCTAGTCTCTTTATATTGTATACATGACCTATTTGGTTGACTATTTACTTATCTATTCATATAGTTAATATATAAGTACTAATTAATTTTTAGGAGGTTCCTATGTCTGTAAAAGATTTCGTACAACAACGCCGCGATGATTTTATCGCTATGCGTCGAGATTTTCATATGTATCCAGAGCCAGCTTGGCTCGAATATCGTTCTGCCGCTAAAGTAGCTGAAAAGCTAATTGCTTTGGGTTATGATGTGGCACTCGGTGCAGAAGTGCTTGATTTAGATTCTCGTATGGGCTTGCCTAGCGAGGATGTTATGAAAGCAGCAATGGCTCGTGCTATGGATGAAGGTGCTGATCCTGAACTAGTAGAGAAGATGGGCTATGGTAAAACAGCTATTGTGGCAACTATGAAGTTTAGTGATGATGGTCCTGTAGTAGCGTTCCGTGCAGATATGGATTCCAATGATGTAATCGAATCTAAAGCATCTAACCATACTCCTGCTAAGAATGGTTTCCGTTCCCGCCATGAGAAGGCTATGCATGCTTGTGGTCATGATACACATATGACAATGGGCCTTGGTCTTGCTGAATATATTGCTACACATAAGGATGGCTTGAAGGGTACTATTAAACTTATCTTCCAACCAGCAGAGGAAGGCGTACGTGGTGCTAAAGCGATGGTAGAGGCTGGCGTAGTAGATGACGTTGACTTGATGTTCGGCATGCATATCGGATTCAATGAACAGTTATCTAATTGCTTTGCTTGTAGTGATCATGGCTTTTTAGCGACTACAAAACTTGATGCTGTATTCCATGGCTATTCTTCCCATGCAGGTGGTTCTCCAGAAAAGGCTCAAAATGCCATGCTTGCAGGCTGTACAGCTGTTATTAACTTACAAGCCATTGCTCGCCATAGTGGGGGTGCATCCCGCATGAATGTAGGTGTTTTTGAAAGTGGTACAGGTCGCAATGTTACTCCTGATGTAGCAACACTTAAATTAGAAACTCGTGGTGCTACTACAGAGATCAATGATTATATGATTGAACGCACTAAGACCATTATTAAAGGTGCTGCAGAAATGCATGATTGTACCTTTGAAATTACAAAACAAGGTGAAACTCCTGCAGGCCGTATTAGCGATGATTTAGCTCGCGAAGTACAATCTATCATTGAACCATTAGGTATCTTTAAAGAAGTTCCATTCGATTATAGCGGCGGCGGTAGTGAAGACTGTGCTTACTTCTTAAACCGTGTTATTGATCGTGGTGGTCGAGCAACCTATATGGTATTGGGCTCAGCTATTAAAGCACCTCATCATAATCCATTATTCGATATCGATGAAGAAGATATGTTAAACGGCATTGTTGCATTAGGTACAATTGCTACGCACTATTTAAAATAGGACATATTGATTGAGATATTGCGATGTATATATCCAAACTATAGATGCATAACTATATAGATGCATAACTATATAGATGGATGCATAGAAATATGTATAGTGGGCTATAAGTTAGATGTAATATGGGGATTAGATTGTGAGGTGTTATATGATCCAACGAGAGCGTTTAGCTAAGGACTTTGATGCTATGGCACAGTTGAGTGCACCTGGTGAAGGTATAAATCGTCTAGCTTTCACCGATGCAGACTGGAAGGGGCGCCAATATATTATTGATTGTATGACTGATGCGGGTCTAACTGTAGAGATAGACGATTTTGGAAATGTGCTAGGCTATAAGGTAGGTAAGAATCCTGATTTACCGGTTGTCATGGTTGGTTCTCATACGGACAGCGTGCCTAATGGGGGCAATTATGATGGTGTTGTAGGTGTATTATCTGCTATCGAAGCGGTTCGCAGTATGACTGATGATGGTTTTGAACATGACCATACCATTGCAGTGGTGGACTTTATGTGTGAAGAGTCTAGCCGTTTTGGAGCGGCTACATTGGGCAGTAAAGCTATGCGTGGTGAATTGACATTACAAGATTTACAACGCTTAGTAGATAAACAAGGTGTGTCCTTGTATGATGCTTTGAAAGGTCGTAATTTAAATCCCGATGCTATTGAGCATATGGAATATGAACGACCTGTAAAGTCTTTCACTGAAATACATATCGAACAGGGTAAGGTGCTAGAGCACGAAGCAAAACCCATCGGCGTTGTAACTGGTATTGCCGCACCAGAGCGGTTCTATGTAACCATCCGTGGCAATGCGGATCATAGTGGGGCCACACCAATGAACTTGCGTCATGATGCACTCTGTGGGGCTTCTAAAATCATTCTCGGTATTGAAGAGATTGCATCCATGCAAGAAGAGCCTCCAGTGGTGGGTACAGTCGGTGTAGTAGAGGTTGTGCCAGGAGCGATGAACGTTATTCCTGGGGCCGTTAAACTGGGCGTAGATATTCGCAGTATTTCTAAGGTGGCCCGAGATTCTGTAGTTACCCTCATTAAAGAATTTATTGATGTTATTGCAGAGAAACGAGGCTTATCCTATACGATTGAGCCTGTTGCACAAGATCATCCGGTGGCGATGCATCCGGCAATGATTCGAGAAATTGAAGAGGCTGTTCAGTCTGTAGGCGTAGACTATATGACCATGCCAAGCGGTGCTGGTCATGATGCTATGCATTGGGCTGATGATGTTTCTACAGGAATGATTTTTATCCCATGCCGCGAAGGTATCAGCCATAATCCAGCTGAATTTGCAGATATGGATGACATCGTTACGGGAGCTAAGATATTAGACACGGTGCTAAGAAAGCTTAGCTTAGAAAGTACTAAACTTAACTAGATTGAGTATTGTGGAATATTTGAGGTAGATATAATTTAGTTAGATCTGTGTTAACTAGCTAAGATATCATATTTTACGTGGTTAGAAGGGTGTATTCCGTAATAGAATGGCAGAGAATACTTGCTATTGGTAGGGAATACATGGATTGGAGAGATTATGGTTATTGCTGGTATTGTTATCGTAGTGGCAACGTTTATTGCCATTATTAAGCAGTTTGAAACACGGCTTGTGTTGTTATTATCGGGCTTATTAATGTGTTTTATTGGTGGACAGCTTAGTGCTGGTACGACAGCCTTTGTAAAAGAACTTACAAATCCAGGTCTTGTACCAACTATTTGTACAGTGCTTGGTTTTAGTTATGTTATGGAGTATACAAAATGTACAGAGCACATGGTATATTTCATCTCTGCAGGCCTTAAAAAAATGACTAAAATCATCATTCCTGGTGCTGTTATTATTACGTTCTTGATCAATATTGCGTTACCTACAGCGGCAGGCTGTGCAGCTGCAGTAGGTGCTCTATTAATTCCTGCACTTATTCGCTCCGGTGTGCATCCAGCGATGGCAGGCTCTGCTATTTTCTTAGGGACTTGGGGTAGTGCATTGAGCCCTGGTCTTATGTTTAACCCTCAAGTGGCACAACTCGCTGGTGAAGATGTAATGACCGTTATCGCTAGCTTCTCTATGCAAGCCATTATTGGCATTGTCGTAGCAGCTATCTTGCTCAATATCGTAGCTATCGTTAAGAAAGAGCATACAGGATATGTATTGAAAGATGCTAACGAAGCAGAAGGTAAAGAATTTAAAGTAAATTATTTATATGCTATCATCCCAATCATTCCGCTTGTATTACTCGTACTCGGTAGTAAACAAGTAGCAGTGATTCCTGAAATTTCTGTTCCTGTATCTATGCTCATTGGTACAGCTATCGGTATTATTGCCGTACGTCCTAATGTAACGGAAGCAGTTAAGAAATTCTTCCGCGGTACTGGCGATGGCATGTGTGATGTAGTCGGTCTTATGGCTGCTGCTGCATGCTTTACTGCGGGTATGCAATATATCGGCCTTACAAGTGCACTCATTGATGGCATGAAGAACTCTCAACAAATCGCCCAAATCGGTGCAGCCTTTGGTCCATTCTTATTAGCTGTTATCTCTGGTTCTGGTAATGCAGCAGCCCTTGCATTTAACGGAGCTGTTACACCGCATGCAGCAGACTTTGGCTATGGTATTATGCAACTCGGCTCCATGGCTCAATTGGGTGCTGGTATCGGCCGTAGTATGAGTCCAGTAGCAGGTGCAGGTATCATCATTGCTGGCCTTGCAGGTATTAACCCTATGGAAATGGCAAAACGCAATGCTGTACCATGTATTATTGCTACCGTAGTGATTATGCTCTTGTTACTATGATTAGATTAAAATGTAGCTGTAAAAGTATAAATTCATAAATTACAGATATATTAAAGACGTTAAACTTTAGAATACACAATAAAAGAACCCTATTTTGACATAAAAAACTGCACCTCCAAAAATTGTGTCCAATTTTTGGAGGTGTAGTTCGATCATGATAGGGTTCTTTTTATATATCTTTATATTATTTAAGTTTGAAGCCAATCCAGAGAGCGGAAATAATAAATAAGCCACCGCTAACCCAGAATAGGGTAGTAAAGCCTAGCCATGCCATAAGGCTAGCACCACCGACGGATCCTAAGAAGTAGCCAAAGAATAGACAAGATTGATTGTAGGAGAATACTTGTCCTGTAAATTCACGAGGCGTTTTTGAGGATAGATAGGTGTTTAAAGCAGGCAACATGCCACCTAAACCAAAACCTTGTAGGAACCTGATTATTGCAAGTTGATATACATCAGAAACATAGGCTTGAGGGATATTTAGAATCCCTACATAAATAAGAGATACTACTAATACTTTCCGTGGCCCGATCTTGTCGACTAATTTACCTAGTGGAGAACTACTCATAAGTTGAGCAATACCCATAGCGGAGAATACAGCGCCTGCAATAAATGCTAGATTTTCTGTATCACTAGGAACGATTCCCTTAATATATACAGAGATAACAGGTTGTAAGGACATGATGCATATTGCATAGATAAAGGAGGCTACACATAATGCGACAATACTATTAAATTCCGGTATTTGCTCTTTCAACTTACGGATGGAAAGTTTTTCAGGATTCGGTTGTGGTACATAATTTTCATGGATGAATATAGTAGCCAGCACACCAGCTAAACCCATGAGCGTACCGACGATGATGAAGTCATTGCGAATGCCTACTGTATCTGCAATATATCCACCCAATAAAGGCCCTATTAGTGAACCAGCAAGATTAGCAGATGCTAATAATCCTAAGGCCCAACCGGTCCGCTCAATAGGTGATTCTGAAGCTATTAATGTAATTGATGCCGAGTAAAAGCCACTTACTAGACCTTGGACGAGCCGGATTAACACAACCCCTTCGGGTGTAGTTTGAAAAGCAATTAATATATTACATAATGCCATGCCAAAGCTAGAACGTATTAATGTAATTTTACGACCTTTTTTGTCCGCAACACGCCCCCAAAATGGTGCTGCTAAGCAAACGATTATATAGGTTGCACCTGTGGCTAATCCAGACCATAAGGACATAGCTTCTGGAGTTTGCACGCCTAAATCATGAAAGTATAAAGGCAGAATTGGAGCTAACTGGCTTACACCAAAGGCTGTACAGAATACACAGACTAAACTGATGTACACTGTTCGTTTCCATGTTTCCAAAGTATCCCGCCTTTCTTAGTCTTAGTATGTTCTTAATAAAATAATACCCTTATTTCTTTTTAATTTCATCCCAATCACTTAAATCTGGAAGCGTATTACTGGTTATAGATTCCTGAATCCAGTAGTTGATGGAGGTTAAGTTGCAAGACTCTCGTTCAAAGACATATTCGTTGTCCTCGTCTACCGTGGCATAAAGTTGAATGCGTAAGTTTTTCCCTTTTTTGCGCTCAATGTAATAGCTAATACATTGCTCATCAAGGCTAGAAGGGCGAACCGAAATCATATTATACTTGCCATTCGCTACGCCTTCTAAGGCATCCTTAATCATTTGATTTGAAAATTCATATTGATTGAGGTAGAAGATATCGTTGTCACAAGTTAATACATATTCTCGTGGAGGAGTAGTGTTTTTATACTCTTTCTCCCAGCTTTCATCAATAACAGGCAATGTAGCATTATCATAGAAGTTTTTAATTAATGCGAGACCTGCAGGAATGGACATCTCCTTGAAGTATCTCATTTCATATACCCTAGGATCCACGTTTTCATCCTGTCTGCTAGTATCCTCAATGTAGCCGTATAGATAGATAGTACAAGCATTTTTATCTTCATTGTGGAACATAACGATACTGTACACATCGTAAATTACGTTTTCTATGGATTGGCGATTATCATAGATGATCAGGCTGAGATATTTTTGTGTATCCCATTCCCGTTGAATGAAATTCCAGTCGTATTTATTCGTGCGCCAACCAGTAGTAGAGTCCTCAAAGATTTCTAATACATCTACGGAGTTTTGAGGCCAAGCAGGGGGCATAGGATTACATGTTGTAGAAGATTGCGTTATCCCTTCTTTGTACTGATAGTGTCCATCAACGAGTTCAAAGGCCTCTAATCGCTCAGAGGCTTCGTCAGGAATTACCAACGGCTCACCAGTACCTAACCAATTATCGTTTCTTGTGTTGAGACGTCTGATGCTTTCACGAGCATGCTCGTAGAACGTAACGGCTTGGTCTAAATCAGGTTCTTTTGTAATGGCACCAATTTCGTAGCAATAGCCGGCTGCCAGTTGCCATAGATGGTACGCATAGTCATAGCTACCGTATCTATCGAAACATTTGCTAGCCTGATTGACGCACTCTATGGCGGTTCTTATAGCAGGGGTATTACCTTTTTTAAAAGTAAATACATAAGCGAGATATGGCCAGATAGCATCGAGAGTGTAAATAGCTGGTTGTTGCAATAAGTGAGCGATGCGAGACCAGTCTTGAGACTGACCATCGATATTCAAGGTGCGAAGAATGATGGCTTGCATTGTAACATAAGCGTGGTCGTTAAAGTCTAAATAATCTGGGCTTATAGCGGCACGTTCATAGTATTTGAGGGCCTTTTGAATATTCTGAGGAATTCGTTTGTTAGACTCACATGGTTTTGCATAGTACTCGGCAGCTTCACGCAAACACATACCATTATTCATGGCGGCACCGCGCTCAAAATATTCGAGCGCTCGTTCATGCTCCCCGCGAGACTTACAAATATCGCCAGCTAAATACATCATGAGTGGCAAACCTGCTGCAGCCCCTTCAAAAATAACTTGTTCTTCCATGTTGCTATTATCTTGCTCTATATAGGTAACGCGTAAGTTGCGGTATGCAATAACAAGGCCTGCTTCGGCGGATTTACGCAACCATTGTTGAGCAATGGCAGTTACTTTATTTGCCAATCTACGTTGATCTGCTTGGGCAAACAAGCCTTTTAAGAAACGGACAAAGGCAGATGGTTCACCTTCATTAGCCACCTTTTGAGCCGATGGTAAGATGTGGTAATCCCCCCATTGGAATACATTGGCAATGGCGTAGGCGCAGTAAGAACAATCCTTTTGGGCGCCCTCATAGACGTGCTGGAATGCTTGGTCCTTTGTCATAGGCAACTCTTTTTCAATAGTTGGTGTAAGGGCACCAGAGGTACGCATAGCTTGTAAAATAGCGATGGCACTGCCTTTGCGAATAGCCGTATGTAAATAACTATACGCCTTTGTGTCATCCTCAGGAAATCCTGCTTCAATCCACGTGAACTGAGGGCCAGAATAGACGCGTGCCAAAATAGCATACACATCGCCGATACCAGGAATCTTTTGGCCTTCCTCGTCAAGTTTCACAAGGGCGTCAAGCTCGGCCTTACCCTCCCAAGCGATATCTTTATTACATTGATGGAATATTTTATTGAAAGACTGCTGTATTTGATCAGTAAAATAAAAACTCATGCTCTCTCCTCCGCATAATAATCAGTAGAAGCTGATAACATATGTAATTTCAGTATACTATTAGTGTTTAGAGGAAAACAATATAAATATTCTGAATTTGTTAAGGGAGTAGGGGGATATTATTTAATTACAAGTAGCGATATTATATGGGGGATGAATCTAAGGATAAGGTGAAAGTTAAGATTCTCCTTGACTTTCATTCTATAGAAACATTATAATCAGATTATAATTTTATACTCGCCTAAAAGAAACCGATGAGGTGGAGATAAAAATAGGAAATGCACTCACAGAGAGCGGGATTAGCTGAGAACCCGTAGTACGCAGCTTATTAAATGGACCACCGAGGGCGCATGGAAAAGAATGAATTTCATTCCTAGTATGGTGCGACGTCACACGAGCGTTAGTCGTGAGGGATATGTTAGTATCCTGCGAAAGGGGAATGCGTTGCATTCAAACAAGGTGGTACCGCGATTTATAGCATAATACAAGTATTTTCTAATACTCTTGTAAAAATAGAACTATAGACTCGTCCTTGACGTTACATTGTCATGGGCGAGTTTTTTTATTGGCAAACGCCAGATGGAGGTTCTCATGATTTTCCCTAGTCTTGACCGTGTGAAAGCTATCGCACCGGGCTACGATATCGTGCCTGTATATATGGAAATTTTATCCGACGTACGCACACCGATTAGTGTGTTGAAAGCATTAAAACAAGTGAGCAGTCATACGTACTTGCTTGAAAGTGCGGATAATAGTAATCATTGGGGCCGTTACTCCTTCTTGGGCTACGATCCTAAGATTGAGCTCTTCTGCAAAAATCATCAAATGACTATCAAAGACGGTACAACGCGTACCTTTGAATGCTCTGACCCAGCTGCAGAAATTCGCAATATTTTGAGCCAATACAAAAGCCCTCGCTTAGAAGAATTACCAACCTTTACAGGTGGCTTTGTAGGCTACTTTGCTTGTGAATACATCCGCTATATCGAGCCAACCCTCGATTTCCCAACGCCAGATGATGACTCTGCTATGGTTAACGATGTAGACCTTATGCTCTTTGATAAGGTTATTGCATTCGACCATTACAAAAATAAAATCTACTTAATTGCTAACATCAGTACAAATGATTTAGAACGTAACTACAACAAGGCTGAGCTTGAACTTAAAGCACTAGCTGATCTTGTAGTAAATGGTAAAGAGGCGGACATTCCAAAAGGCATCCTTAAAACAGAGTTTACCTCTGAGTTTACAAAGGATGAGTTTGAAGCAGTTGTTAAAAAGACACAGCACTACATTAAGGAAGGGGATATCTTCCAATGTGTTGTATCTAACCGCCGTGAAGCTGAGTTCGATGGTAGCTTGTTAAATGCATATCGCGTATTGCGTACGTTGAACCCATCTCCATATATGTTCTACTTATCTGGTGGCGATGTAGAGCTTACAGGTGCCTCTCCAGAAACATTGGTAAAATTAACGGACGGCAAAATGTATACCTTCCCAATTGCAGGCACTATGCGCCGCGGTAAAAACGAAGCAGAGGACCTCGCTATTGAGGAAAAACTCATTAATGACGAAAAAGAGTTGGCTGAACATAATATGCTCGTTGACCTTGGCCGTAACGACTTAGGTAAAATTTCTAAATTTGGTTCCGTAAAAGTAGAGGCGTTACACATGTTACAACGCTTCTCCCATGTTATTCACATTACATCTACTGTAAGCGGTGACATTCAAGAGGGCAAAGATGCACTCGATGCTATCGGTGCTACATTGCCAGCAGGTACTTTGTCCGGAGCTCCTAAAATTCGTGCCATCGAGATCTTACATGAACTAGAAAAAAGCCCACGCGGTGTATATGGTGGCGCTGTAGGTTATATCGATTTCTCCGGTAACATGGACGTATGTATCGGTATCCGCATGGCCATGAATAAAGGCGGTAAGGTTTATGTCCGAGCTGGCGCTGGTATCGTTCGCGATAGTGTTCCTGCTAGTGAATATAACGAAACTTTGATGAAAGGCCAATCCATGATTTCCGCAATTACAGATGCACAGGAGGTAGAATAATGGTACTCCTTATAGATAATTACGATAGCTTCTCCTTTAATTTATACCAATTAGTAGGCTCTATCGATCCAGATATTAAAGTCATCCGCAGCGATGAATTAACAGTTGAAGAAATTCGCGCATTGAAACCAGACTATGTGATACTTTCACCAGGACCTGGCAGACCAGCTGATGCGGGTGTATACGAAGACCTATTGCGCGAATGCAAAGGTGAATTCCCAATCCTCGGCGTATGCCTAGGTCATCAAGCCATCGGCGAAGTATTCGGTGGCACCGTTTCCTATGCAAAACAAGTTATGCACGGCAAACAAAGCGTAGCCAAACAAGTACACCCATCTAAAATCCTTAAAGATGTACCTGAACAATTTGAAGTAGCACGCTACCACTCCTTGGCAATTATTGACGAAACCATGCCAAGCGAACTCATCGTTACATCCATTACCGACGACGGCGAAGTAATGAGCGTAGAACACAAAGACTACCCAATCTACGGCGTGCAATTCCATCCGGAATCCATCATGACACCAAACGGGGAACAAATGATTCGCAATTTCTTAGAAAAATAAACTATAGTCTAATTTATGTATCGAGGGGCCATTCTTAGGCTCTAGAACGATAGGACAGAAATAAGGTCTCTCGGAACTCCGATGGCCACCCACCCCACTACGTGGGGCCGCCAAGTCGTTCCTTAAGACCTTATTTCCTGCCAACATAATCTTGGCAATACCTATAATAGCCTCTCTACAATACATATATCGAACTGTAGCTATATTTTCTAAAGAAATATGCGAACCAGAACCCCTAATATAAGAAAAAGTGGTGCGTAGCACCACCATTCCCACTCTCCCTATAAAGGGATGACCTGTGCATTACTCCATATAATGCGCAGGATCATTTGAGAGATATTGAATTGTTGTTCATTTTATTCCGCGTGTGACAGTGAGTAGGGCATATAAAAGATTAAGTGTCCTAGTGTTTATGTGAGTTCACGGGGTTCTAGGCCCGACTTTGGCCCTGCGAAGGCCGTAGGCCGTAGTCAGACCCGGCCAGTGGAGGGCATAGGTCCACGTGAATCACATGTAGCATTAAAGCAGGTATATGCCCTATTATCGTTGAACCGAAGTAAAATGAACAACAAGTAAGGAGCTATAAAATGATTAAAGACGCATTATATGCAGTAACGCACGGTCAAGATTTATCCTACGACCTTGCTAAAGATACAATGAACAAGATTATGAGCGGTGATGTAGCCGAGGTGCCTATGGCAGGTTTCTTGTGCGCTTTGGCTGCAAAGGGTCCTACTGTAGATGAGGTTACAGCCTTTGCTGAGGTTATGCGTGAGAAAGCAGGTTCTGTACCTCATGAAGGTACTGTTGTGGAAATCGTAGGTACTGGCGGCGACGAAGCGAATACGTTCAACATTTCTACTACTTCTGGTTTTATCATTTCCGCTGCAGGTATTCCTGTAGCAAAGCATGGTAACCGCAGTGTATCTAGTAAATGTGGCGCTGCTGACTTAATCGAAGCATTAGGCGCTAAGTTAGAGCTTAACGGCGAACAAAATGAGGCAGTTCTTAATAAAGCTAATATGTGCTTTATGTTTGCTCCTGTATATCACCAAGCTATGAAATATGCAGGCCCTGTACGTAAAGCGTTAGGCGTTCGTACGGTGTTCAACATACTTGGACCATTGGCGAACCCCGCAGGTGCTACTGTAGAGTTGATGGGCGTGTACGATAAATCTTTGGTAGAACCGTTGGCTCGCGTATTGGCTAATCTTGGCGTTAAACGTGGCGCAGTTGTACACGGTTTTGACGGCCTTGATGAGATTACAGCTACCAATAAAACGTATGTATGCGAAATTAATAATGGTACTTTCACAAGCTACGAATTCGATCCTAAGGAATATGGTTTTGAATACGCAGACAAAACTGAGCTTGAAGGTGGCGACGCTGCGGTAAATGCTGAGATTACACGCCGCGTTCTCGGTGGTGAACAAGGCGGTAAACGCACCGCAGTTCTCCTCAACGCTGGTATGGCGATTTACCTTGCTAAAGAGGGCCTTACATTGGCAGAGGGCATTGAAGAGGCGAAAAACATGATCGACTCTGGCAAGGCGCTTGCTACAATGGAACAGTTTGTGAAAGCAACCCAAGAGGTATAACCATTGATTTTAGATAAGATTGTAGAGGCTACCAAACTTCGGGTAGCCCAAGAAAAACAGGTGGAATCGCCTGAGGCTGTAAAAGCAGCAGCGTTGGCGTTACCATCTGATACAGGATTTCCTTTTGAAGCAGCCCTTCGTCAGCAAGACTTTAACTTCATTTGTGAAGTAAAGAAGGCATCTCCGTCTAAGGGAATTATTGCTGAGCACTTCCCCTATTTAGACATCGCCAAAGAATATGAAGTGGCTGGTGCTGCGGCTATCTCTGTATTAACGGAGCCAGACTTCTTTAAAGGTGATAAAAAATATTTGCAAGAAATTGCAAGCACTGTCAAAATCCCTGTCCTTCGTAAGGACTTCATCATCGATGAGTACCAAATCTACCAAGCAAAACTGTGGGGCGCTAGTGCGATTCTCTTGATCTGTGCATGTTTAGATGTGCCTACGTTAACAAAATTCCGTGAGTTAGCCGATTCTCTTGGTTTGTCCTCCTTAGTAGAGGCTCACGACGAGCACGAAGTACAAATGGCCATCGATTGTGGGGCACGCATTATTGGTGTTAATAACCGTAATTTGAAAGACTTCACGGTAGACGTACAAAATAGTGTGCGCTTGCGTAATCTCGTTCAAGACGATGTGATTTTCGTATCTGAAAGTGGCCTTGAAACGCCAGAGGATATCCAAGTGTTGCGGGATAACAATATTGGCGTAGCCTTGATGGGCGAAACTTTCATGCGTTCTCCTAACAAGGTTGAAAAGTTGGCATATCTCTATGGTCCCACATACTACACGCCAAAGGTTAAGATGTGTGGCATCTCTAAAGTAGAAACAATTCCGGCTATTATAGACGCAAAGCCAGACTACATGGGCCTTGTATTTGCACCGAGCAAACGGCAAGTGACGGTAGACCAAGCTAAAACATTAGTGGAAGAACTTCATAAACAATACGCAAAAACATATGGTGCAGTTGAAGTGCCAATGAATGCTGAAACAGCAGAAGATAGTAAGGAATTTGTCCAAGAAAATCCTAATTTTGAGAACATTAAAACGGTTGGCGTTTTCGTCAATGAAACTCTAGAAAACCTCGTTATGATTGCACAAAAAGCCCATCTTGATGCAGTGCAATTGCACGGCGATGAAGATGAAGCTTTCATCCAAGCTTTCAAAGAGAAAACAGATGTAGAGGTTTGGAAGGCAGTTCAAATTCGTAGTGCTGCTGATGCGGAAAAATGGATCGATAGCAGTGCAGATATGCTGTTGTTTGATGCGTATCTGAGAATATTAAAACGGTAGGCGTATTCGTAAACGAAACGGTAGAAAACCTACTTAAGATTGCTGAGGAAGTCAAACTTGATGTGATTCAACTTCATGGCGATGAAGATGAGTCTTTCATCCAAATATTAAAAGAACAGTCTAATGTAGAGGTTTGGAAAGCTGTTCAAGTCCGTAGTGCTGCCGATGCAGAAAAATGGATTGATAGCAGTGCCGATATGCTTTTATTTGATGCATACCACAAAGACGAACGGGGCGGCACAGGCGAAGTATTCGACTGGTCATCCTTAGATGAGTTTGAACGACCATTTATGCTCGCAGGTGGTATCGATAGTACCAATGTGGCCCGTGCCATCCGCACGGTTCGTCCTTATGGCATCGATATTAGTAGCGGCATTGAAACAAATAGCGTGAAAGACGATGAAAAGATGAAAGCTTTCACCAACATCGTAAGAACAATAGCCCTGTCATAACATGGCACATTAGCAGGAATGATATATAGAAAGGTAAGTTATATGAGTGAACAAAGACATGGTTATTTTGGCTCCTTTGGTGGCCAATTTATGCCAGAAACATTGATGAATGCAGTCATCGAATTGGAAGAGGCGTACAACAAGTACAAAGATGATCCTGATTTCGTACGCGAACTTGAGGATTTACATAAAAAATATACAGGCCGTCCATCCCTTTTATACTATGCAGAACGCATGACCGAGGATCTTGGGGGCGCTAAAATCTATTTAAAACGGGAAGACTTGAACCACACTGGTTCCCACAAGTTGAATAACGTAATTGGCCAAATGTTATTGGCAAAACGGATGGGTAAAAAGCGCGTTATTGCTGAAACTGGTGCAGGCCAACACGGTGTTGCTACGGCGACTATTGCGGCATTGATGGGTATGGAGTGCGAGGTATACATGGGTGCAGAGGACTGTGAACGTCAAGCGCTCAACGTATATCGCATGCAATTGCTCGGTACAAAGGTACATGCTGTAACTAGCGGTACGAGCACGCTGAAAGATGCAGTATCTGAAGCGATGCGCGAATGGACAAACCGCATGTCCGATACGCACTATGTATTGGGCTCCGTAATGGGTGCGCATCCATTCCCTATGATCGTTCGCGACTTCCAATCCATCATCAGCCGTGAAGCTCGTGAGCAAATTCTAGAAGCGGAAGGTAAATTGCCAACTGCTGTTATGGCTTGCGTAGGCGGTGGCTCTAATGCGATGGGCATGTTCTATCACTTCATCGAGGACGAAGGTGTGCGCCTCATCGGTTGTGAAGCGGCAGGCCGTGGCATCGACACAGAGGAACACGCAGCGACAATTGCGAAGGGCTCTGTGGGTATCTTCCATGGTATGAAATCTTATTTCTGCCAAGATGAAGACGGCCAAATCGCTCCTGTATATTCTATCTCTGCAGGTCTTGATTACCCTGGTATCGGCCCTGAACATGCGTACTTGTACGCTAGCGGCCGTGCAGAATACGTGCCTGTAACAGACGACGAAGCAGTAGATGCTTTCGAATACTTGTCTCGCCTAGAAGGCATTATTCCAGCTATCGAGAGTGCTCACGCAGTGGCGCATGCTCGTAAAATCGCTCCTACTATGAGCAAGGACGATATCATTATTATTTGTTTATCTGGTCGTGGCGACAAAGACGTAGCGGCTATGGCGAAATACAGAGGGGTGGATCTTCATGAGTAAAATTAAAGACGCTTTCACAAAGGGCAAGGCATTCATCCCGTTCATCAGCGCTGGTGACCACGGCATCGAGACCACAGAACGTTATATTCGCGTTATGGTGAAAGCCGGTGCGGACATGGTAGAAATCGGCATTCCCTTCTCCGATCCAACGGCGGAAGGTCCAGTTATACAAGAAGCAAGCACACGCGCTCTCTCTACAGGCATAAAAATCAACGATATCTTTGATATGGTACGCCGTTTACGTACGGGCGATGATGCGGTGACCATACCTCTCGTATTCATGACCTATTTGAACCCGATTTACGTATTTGGTCGTGAGAAATTCTTTACTCTCTGCGAAGAGGTGGGTATCTCTGGCGTTATCGTGCCAGATATGCCATTTGAAGAAAAAGGCGAACTAGCGAGCATTGCTAATACACACGGCGTTGAAGTGGTATCCTTGATCGCTCCAACATCTGAAAATCGCATCGAAATGATTGCTAAAGAAGCAGAAGGCTTTATTTATTGCGTATCTTCTCTTGGCGTTACAGGTATGCGCAGCGAAATCAAGACGGATATTAAATCCATCGTTGAAACGGTTCGCAAATACACAGATATCCCTGTAGCAGTTGGTTTTGGTATTTCTACACCAGCTCAAGCAGAGGCTATGGCTCGCGTATCTGACGGTGCTATTGTAGGCTCTGCCATCGTTAAAATCGTTGCAGAACACGGCGAAAATGCAGACCAAGCATTATTTGATTACGTACAATCTATGAAACAAGCTGTCCAAAAGGCTGGCGCATAATAGGGTTACCTTATATAATAGAGGCAACAAGTAAAAATAGGACCTATCATCATGATAGGCCCTATTCTTATATGCAGAGTATTACGAAAATGTTTATAGTAGTGTTTTTGGAGGTCGTATGCAACGCTGTACACGTTGTGGTAAAGAAGGGCCAGATGAACAAGCCGTCTGTTTACGTTGTGGCGGGAATATGGGGCCCTTAGGTGGTCCTATTTATACAAATGTGCACCGCCAAACAGGTGTAACCATTGTAGATTTTGAACGATATAACATGGGGTATAAGGATAACTTTATCAATACCTATCTCATACAGTGGACCGTTATCAGTGGTCGTTCTTCGCGGGGAAACTATTGGCGATTTATGCTTGTCATAGCACTTCTATGGGCTCTTATGTACATGGTATGTGCTCTTATCGGTTGGGCCAATGCAGATGATTCAGATCAATTTATTGCTTGGGTATTCTTAGTTTTTATAATGCTTGTTTTTACGATTATTCCAGTTGTTAATATTACGATTCGTCGTCTCCACGATGTGAATCAATCGGGCTGGCTTGCACTGCTTATGATAGTGCCTGTCATTGGTCCATTAGTTTTATTAAATTGGACGGTGAAAGCCGGGGATCCAGATGAAAATCGCTTTGGGAAACCGCAGTATACTGAGCCCGTCGATGAAAACTTGAGTGCTCGATTAGGTATTGCTACAAGTCCCACTCGTTCTACGGATCGTACGATGATAGCTGTACTCCTTGTGAGTATGGCCCTTGCGTGGTATGGCAATTATAATATTGCAGAAGGCGTATTTAATGTCATTCGAGGTGGAGAGTTTAAAGCTGCTGCTAGATACTCTAAGGCGATAAAGTCTGAAGAAAAGTCTTATGGCTTTGAGGCTCGAATCTCTGTGGAGCGTTTCTTTGAAGAGGTCGTTAATGAGCGTTTTAGAGATGCTCATGCTCGTCTTGGCGGCGCCGAACGGGAGAAATATCCAACTAAAGAAAGCCTCGCGAAAGCCTATGAAGGTGTGCGCCGCGTAGACTACGATAAACTTGAAGTCATAGCTGACTCAAAGGATGAGGTGCAAATCGCCTTTGCGATTATAATGAGCGGCAAAAAAGATGGGGCACCATTTACTGAGCGTCGCAGTGGCACTATGATTTTGCGACCTAATAAATATACGCAATTCCAAATCGTAGAAATTAGGGAAAAATAATTGTTATACTGATTAGTAGAGACTATACAGTTTATAACTCTTACTAGAATCTCTATGTTTTAAACTAGCAAATTCTATATAAACGATTACAACAAAAGGACGTTATACAATGTATAACGTCCTTTTGTTAGTTAGTTTAGTTATGTCTTATATAACCAGCAGGAACTGATTATGAAAGGGGCTTAGTCATATAATTGTCTTCTCTATAATAAGTTGTACGAATTTTAGTTGTAAAAAATCTAATTAAAGTATAGAGAAATTTAATGAAGGTATGATGAATAAAATAGGTTGATACATCATAGTATAATAAGATTATCTATGTTTGTATATTATCTAAAATTATAGTAGGAGTTTTATGAAACAGAGAGTATATGAGATCCTCTATCGTGAACTAGTGGAAAACTACGCGAACAGTAAAGGTCGAACGAATACAGCCGATTTTTGGCTAACCATAAGTGCCATATCCTTTGCATATGGTTTAATTACATGCATTACGGGCCTTGCAAGCTATATACCGTATGGATATCTTTATGCTGTATCCTTGGGTGGAGGCATATTAATCACTTTGTCTATCTTGTTATGTTTGCCGACGATCATGCTCATGGCGAGACGATTGCGAGACTCTAATAATGATCCGATGTTGATTATTTTACTGTT
>PVML01010330.1_pt1 | contig 21188 bp, 19 predicted proteins | sample 1853371 | NCBI WGS metagenome assembly PVML01 (sample SAMN08533508, study PRJNA380276) | Human gut metagenome, whole genome shotgun sequencing project. | isolation source: participant 1, chromium library | host: Homo sapiens | collected 2017 | reverse complement strand
AAGTGGCCCTGGGGCTGGACAAGATGTTCCCCGAGGACAAGCGGATTTTAAATCTCTGCGACCAGCCGTTTTCCCTGATGAAGAGCTACGCCAAGATTCTGGGCGTGCCTCAGGAAAAGCTGCGGGCCAGATATTTCGGCCTGAACCATTTCGGGTGGTTTACGGAGCTTAAGGATACGGACGGAAACGACCATTTCGATACCCTGCGGGCCTATCTGCGGGACCACGACTTCCAGCCCTTTAACGCGGAGCAGCGCTCCAAATCCTGGCTGGACACCTACGTGCGGGTGAACCAGTATATGAAGTTCATCGACGAGTACATTCCCACCACCTATTTGCAGTATTACATGTTCCCGGAGGAGATCGCGGCGGAGAGCGACCCGGCGTACACCCGGGCGGACGAGTCCAGGGATTCCCGGGAAAAGGAAGTGTTTGAGGTCTGCGCCAGGGCGAAGGGACGGGACAGCATGGAGGGGCTGGAAATGCTGACCAACAGCGTGTTCGGCAACCTGATGGTGGAGGTGGCGGAATCCATCGCCTACGACTTGAACCGGGAGTTTATCGTGCTGGTGCGCAACGACGGCATCATCGGCAATTTTGAACCGGACGCGATTGTGGAGGTGGCCGGGACGATTGGAGAGGATGGGGCGAAGGGGTATCCATTTGGGGACATTTCACCTTATTATAAGGGGCTGATGGAAGGGCAGTATGCGTATGAGCTTCTGACGGTGGAGGCGTTTTTAGAACAGGATTATACCAAGGCGTTGAAGGCGCTGATTTTGAACCGCTCTGTGGTGGACCCGTCCAAGGCCAAGGCGGTGCTGGATGATTTGATGGAAGCGAATAAGGATTACTGGACGTTGAAGTGATAGGGCGAAGGCTGGGGCGCGAAGCGCCCGACCGGGTGAGGATGGCGGAGTGACATATAGGGCGCGGAGCCGCCCGGCCACGGTGCAATGGTAAAATTTACATATTTTTGGGGGAACATGCGATGATTCTACATTCGAAACACATCATCCTGGAGGACCGGGAATTTGACGGCTTTTTGGAGCTTCAGGACGGGAAAATCAAGGGGCTTCACAGCGCCTGGGACGGCCCGTACCGGGATTTCGGGGATCAGGTGATCCTGCCGGGATTTATGGACATCCACATCCACGGGTGGGCCACCGGCTCCTTCTGGTTTGAAAAGACCGCAGGGGCGGTGGGGGAGATGTGCCGCACCCTGCCCTACGCCGGGGTCACGTCCTTTTTGGCTACCTCGGGGGCGGACACCATCCCGGAGATCAAGCGCTGCATCGCGGCGGCGGACGAGGCTTACGAGGCGGGATATCCCGGGGCGGAGATGCTGGGCGTGCACCTGGAAGGACCGTTCATCAACCCTCAGTACCGGGGTATGCAGCGGGAGGAGTGCTGCATTGCTCCCAGTCTGAAAATGATGGAGGAGCTTTACGGCAGCTTCCGCCACCCACAGCTGTGCCGCCACATGACCATCGCCGTGGAGCGGGAGGGGGCCGGGGAGGTTCTTTCATTCTGCCGGAGCCACGGAATCCAGACCGCGGTGGGCCACAGCGCGGCCACCTTTGAGGAGATCCGGCGGATGCGGGAGTATGGGATCGGGGGAGTTACCCACACCTTCAGCGGCATGAGGGGCTTCCACCACCGGGAGCCGGGTGTGGCCGGGGCCGCCCTGTATTTCGACGATATGATGTGCGAGTTCGCCAAACAGACCGGCATGACGGTGAGCCACGAGGCCTTTGACATCGCCTACCGGATCAAGGGCAGCGGACGGATTATCCTGACCACGGATTGCAGCGGACTGGCCCAGACTCAGACCGAGTTCGACCACTATGTGCGGAAAATGAAGTTTGTGAAGGACGGGGACCGGCTTCGCATCGACCACTACGACGGGCGGCAGGAGTGGGTGAACCCCAGAGATTACGAGGCGGTGAAGGAGCTGGAGCTGAGCTACGCGGGTTCCGTCCAAAACATGGCAAAGCACACGCGGGTGGACTGGCAGGATATCATGCGCATGACCAGTCTGAATCCGGCCCGGTATATCCATGTGGATGACCGCAAGGGGAGTATTGCGCCGGGAAAGGACGCGGATCTGACGATTCTGGATCAGGATTTGAATCTGGTCTGCGTCTATTGCAGGGGAAGGGAGATCGGAAATGAAATGTGCAGTCAGTGATTTTGACCGGACCTTTTACGTGGACAGCCGGGTGAGTCCGCGCAATCTGAAGGCGGTGCGGGCCTGGCAGTCCGCGGGAAACTGGTTTGTGATCGCCACGGGCCGCAACGAGGCCTCCCTGCGCCAGCTCCTGGACGAGTACGGTGTGAAGCCGGATGCGCTGATCCTCAACAACGGCGCGGTGATTCTGGACCGGGAGTGGCGGGAATTGTTCTGTAAGCCAATCGGGAAGGAGACGGCCATGGAGGTGCTGCGCTACCTCCACGGTCTGGACGGCGACGGCAGCGGCGTTTCCCTGCGCCATTACAAGGTGAACGTGCTCTCCGGGGCGGGAACCACCACCCAGAAGCCATGCAGCGGGGATTTGACCATCGACGAGGCCGGGGGCCTGGAGGAGATCGTGCAGATTCACCGGCGGCGGCCGGACGAAGCCTATATACGGGAGCTGTGCCGGGATTTGAACACCCGGTTTTCCGACATTTCCGCTTACGCAAATGTGTGCAACGCGGATATCGTGGCCCACGGCGTGGACAAATCCGCAGCAGTGGGCTGGCTGGCCCGGTGGGCGGGGGGATTTGACGAGATTCTGACCATCGGGGACAGCGCAAACGACGTGCGCATGATCCGGGAGTACGGCGGGGCTACGTTAAAAAGCGCGGCGTTGTCCGTGCAGGCCCTGGCCATGCGGGTGGTGGAGGATGTGGCGGAGTTTTTGGAGATAGGGATTTAAAAACAGCAGTGCTGCACAGCCGGCGGTTTCCAAGCGGAAATCGCCGGCTTTTGATGTTGCAGAGGAATTGGAAATTTTTGAAAATCTTACCCCCCTCCGGATTGTAAATTGTGCAGATTGACTTTATGATTATGAATAAATAGTAGGTTATCTGCAAAATGCACAGAATATAACCGGAAACGTGGGGGGATCCGATGACACTTCGAAAGAGGCTTCAGCTGTACTTTATTATCATAGCGGTGGTTCCAACCGTATTGTTCAGCATTCATTTCTATCTATCATCCCGAACGTCGATGCTGACGGAGTTGTGCGAGAGTAATTATAAGGTAGCCTGCCATCTCATGGACAGCATCGACGCACAGTTCAGCCAGGCCAGCGGTCTGACGGACTGGATCTGCTTTGATCGGGCGGTGGGGGAGCTCTTGCGGAGAAATCAGAAATCCAGCGCTCTGTACGACTACAATAAACAACAGGTGCTGGAACATCTGGATAACCAGTTCAGCTATCTGCCGGTGACGGAGTATATTCCGGCGCTGTTTATACAGGGGAAGAATGGGTTGGATCTGAGGAGAGGGATTGACGCACAGCTGATTTCACCCAAATCATTTCAGGATACGTGGTGGTTTGAGGAAGCTGTTAAGAGCGAGGACAAGGCGGTTTGGGGAACGATTTACCGGCAGGAGGGGATTCTGTCGGAGCCGGGATATGTCCTGCCGCTGGTGCGGGGAATCCAGGACAGCAATTCCAGGCAGATTCTGGGCTATATGGTGGTGTTATACAGCAGGAAGCTGTTCGCCAATCAGATGAAGTCTTTTGAGTTCTCGGAGGATGAGCGCGTGTACTGCATCGACGCCCGGGGAAACATTCTATACTGCAATTTGGAAGAAGAGGTTGGACGCCTGCCGAACAAGCTGTTTGGGGATATCTGTCAGGCCAGGCAGGACGGACTGCGCTATAAGCAGGTGGAGATGGATGGAATCCCTTATATGGCGGTGTTTGCATTTTCCGAGCTGAACAGCTGGGGCGTGGTTGAGATGATTCCGCTGACATTTGTGCAGCAGCAACGCACAATGCTTCTCAAAACGGTGGTGATCGCCGCTTTTCTCATCGTCGTTGTGGGGATTCTGGTTTCCGTCTATCTGACCGCGAATTTTACGAAGCCGCTGGAAAAGATATCCACCTACGCCAGAGAGGTTTCCAAGGGACGTTTTGACACCGCCCTGGACCTTAGGGGAAACGATGAGATCACCCGCCTGGGCCAGAATATCACAAAAATGGTGGAGAAAATCAATCAACTGATGGAGGACAGCATCCATCGGGAGCGAGAAAAGCACAACTTGAAAATCGAGATGCTCCAGCAGCAGATCAATCCCCATTTCCTGTACAACACGTTGAACTCCATTCAGTGGATGGCCGCTTTGCAGGGAGCGGAGGGAATCCGGCACGCCGTCGGAAGCCTGGGGCAGCTTCTGCAGTATGGGCTTAGGGACTCCATGGCTCAGGTAGAACTGAGGCAGGAACTTAAGGCGCTGGAGGAGTACATTTACATACAGAATATCCGATATAAAGGAAAGATTATCTATGAGTCCCAGGTGCAGGATTCCCATATTCTGGATTGCAAGATTCCCAAGCTTATTTTACAGCCCCTGGTGGAAAACGCAATCTTTCATGGAATTGAGCCGCGGGTGGGCATGGGAAGGATTGTGGTATCGGCGGAGTGCAGCCGGAATGTTCTCTATCTGCATGTTTGGGATAATGGGATCGGCATGTCCGCTGACGAGATGGACCGGCTTTTGACGGATAAGGACAGAAAGGCGGAGCATGACCGGTTAAACGGGATCGGGGTCGCCAATATCCATGAACGGCTGCACATCCTGTATGGGCCGGAATACGGGATATCATTTGAGAGCAGGCAGGGGGAATATACCAGAGCGACGCTCCGGCTTCCTGCGGAGTGGAGCGGACAAAAAGAGGAGGCGGTGCGGGAATGGTAAAGGTGTTGATTGTAGACGATGAGGCGGTGGTCCGCATTGGACTGAAATCCATGATTGACTGGAAAACTAATGGATTTGATCTGGTCGGGGAGGCTCCCAACGGAGAGAAGGCGCTGGAGCTGATTGAAAGCCAGCGGCCGGATATCGTGCTGACGGATATCAAAATGCCTGCGATGGACGGCCTGGAGCTGATTTCCTATCCCTTTGCACCGGAGCTTCAACCGCAATTTATCGTGCTCAGCAGCTACGATGATTTTCAATTTGTGAAGGGAGCTCTTAAAGCGGGCGCCAAGGATTATCTTCTGAAGCTGGAGATGACTCCGGATAAACTGTTGGAGGTGTTGAGAGCCACGTCTCAGTCTCTGGAAACAAGCAGAGAGGAACATGCGCGTTTAGCGGTGAAGAGTCCTCACCGGACGGTGAGGAACAGCTTTTTCAATCTGATTAGCGGCGTCGCCCTGGCTCCGGCCGACCATGAGGCGTTTCTCAGCTTGTTTTCAGAGCAGGCGGGGCGGCGTCGCTTCGGATGTCTGGTGCTGCGTTCCCTGGATCTGCACAAGTTTGACACGATCTCGGAGACGGATCTGCATATGCTGAATTCTTCAGTGGTCAACGTGGTGGAGGAAATCCTGAACGAATATGGCACGGCGTTCTGTATCGCAGGCTACCGGGGAACTTATTACGGGGTGTTCGCAATCCCACAGGAGCGCGAAGGTGCCGGGGAACACGCCCGTGGGGAGGAGTTCTGCACCAGGATTCCGATCCTTTTGGGACAATACCTGAATTTGAATGTGAAGGCGTGCATCGGCTGGGGCGGAGAGGGGCTGGAAGGAATCCGAAACGCGTACCAGGAGGCCATGGGCAGCATTGAGAACGGCGAGGCAAAGGGGGATTTCTCATGGGGAGTGGCCAAGGCGCTGGAATACATCAACCACCACTATCAGGAGGATATCTCCCTGGACGATGTGGCGGATTACGTAGGGCTCAGCGAGTCCTATCTGAGCCGTCTGCTAAAACAGGCCACCGGAAAAAGTTATTCGCGGATTCTCATCCACAGCCGGATTGAACGGGCAAAATATCTGCTCAGCAATACTGAGGAAAAGGTATATGCCGTCAGCGAGCTGGTGGGGTATAAAAATCCTTTTTATTTCGATCGGCTATTCAAATCCACCGTGGGGATAAGCCCCAGCGATTACCGGAACCGCCGAAAAAGATAGGAAATGTCCGATTTGTTCAAACTGCGCTTGAATCTCGCTGGAAAAGGAGAGGAAAACGCAGTTCTTGTTTATTCAGGCAAAAACGCGGTTCCGCTATACTTAAATCACAATTAATTCTATGAGGAGGAAGGATGCATGAGAAAAAAATGGACGGTTCTGTTGGCGGCGTTGTTGACGGCATCTTCGATTGCGGGGTGCGCAGGTGGTTCGGGGACTTCCGAAAGCGTTTCGGGGGATAAAACGGAGGAGACCCAGAGCGAGGCCGCTCAGACAGAGGGACAGAAGAGCGGGGAAAAAACGGTTTTAAAATTTGCCTGCTGGGATTATGAGAATCCGGGTTACGACCGGGACCTGATTGAGGCGTTTATGGAAACATATCCGGAGTATGACGTGCAGGTATTCGATATTCCGGCTAAGGAGTACCCGACCAAGGTGGCCGTTATGCTGGCAGGCGATGAGGACATCGACGTATTTTATAGCAAAAACGCGCAGATGTACAATTCTCTGATTACGAAAAATCAGGCCATGGATCTGACGGATCTGTTGAAGGAAAAAAATGTGGACATGTCCTGTTACGGCAGCGTGGTGGACGATCTGACGGTGGACGGTAAACTGTACGGCCTGACGTACCGCGCGGACAGTATGCTGCTGTATTACAACAAGGATTTGTTTGATGAGGCGGGGGTGGCCTACCCGACCAATGAATGGACCTGGGATGATTATGCTGACGCGGCAAAAAAGATCGCCCATGGGGATGGTGACGATAAGGTTTACGGCGGTTTCTGGGAGACGAGAGGAAATATTTTCTGGACTCCGGCCATGGGCGAGGACATGGGAAATATTCTGGACGGGGACTACGACATGTTTAAGCGCACGCTGGATATGGTAGTGGATTTGCAGGACTCCGGCGCCATTATGGACTGGGCGACCAACCGCTCTCTGAACACCAACGCCCGCTCCTTCTATCAGGGGAAAATCGGTATGCTGCATCACGGCTCCTGGGTCCTCGGATGGCTGATTCAGGACAAGGAGGCCGGAAAACATAACCTGAACTGGGGCGTAGCGGAGCTTCCCTCCTGGCCGGGAAAAGGAAAAATCAACCGGAATTCCTATACGCCGGTCTGTATCAACAGCAAGACCAAAAATCTGGAGGGAGCGTGGAAGCTCCTGGACTTCCTGGCCGGAAAAGAGGGCGCCATGAGGATGGCGGATTGCGGCATGTCTCCGGGTTACCTGGATGAGGACGTGCTGAAGGTCTATTCCGATCCCAAATTCCCGGAGGGCGTGGCAGAATTGATCCGCCCGGAGGATATCCGCATGGATCTGCCCGCCGGTCCCATTACAAATGCAATTTCCGATATGGTGACGGAGGAGATCGAGCTGGTGGTTACCGGCAACAAGTCCGTGGATGATGCGATCCGGGATATGAAGGAGAGAAGGGAAGAAATCCGCAAGGAAAATCAGTAAGGAGGCAGATTCAGGATGGCGAGATTGAACAAAAAGGCGGGGATAAATCCTGCATTGGTCCGCAAGCGGCGGCTGACGGCCCTGGCATTTTTACTGCCCAATCTGATCGGTTTCCTGCTGTTTACGCTGATCCCGGTGATGACGGCGTTTGTGCTCAGTTTTATGGAGTGGGACAGCGCCAATCCGGCTAAATTTGTGGGACTTAAAAATTTCATCGCGTTGTTTCGGACCAGAAGTTTCCGGGTAGCTCTGTGGAACACCATTTACTACACTGTGGGAGTTGTGCCGCTGACTATTGTTGTGTCTCTGGCGCTCGCTGTCCTGTTTTCCAAACCGATCAGGGGAATTGCGTTTTTTCGGGCCGCTCATTACTTTCCGTACCTGGCTTCTATTGTGGCGGTGGCCGGAGTGTGGCAGTTTTTATACAATGCCGATGCGGGTCCCATCAACATGTTTTTAAAATCCATCGGGGTGGCAAACCCGCCCCGGTGGACCGCTTCTACTACCTGGGCGATGCCTGCGGTGATCATTATGAACGTATGGAGAAGCTGCGGTTATTATATGATCATGTTTGTATCCGGAATACAGGCGATTCCATCCCATCTCTACGAGGCCGCGATGCTGGACGGCGCAGGCGGCTTACAGCGGTTCCGCTATGTCACCCTCCCCATGCTGAGTCCAACGATGTTTTTCGTTTCGATCATCTGTATCATCAACTCGTTTAAGGTGTTCGGCGCGATCTATGTGATGACCCAGGGCGGGCCGGGGGGGTCCACATCGGTGCTGGTGTACGAGATCTATACACAGGCGTTTTCAAACTTCAAGTTCGGATTCGCTTCGGCGGAGGCTCTGGTGTTGTTCCTTTTGATCTTTATCGTGACGCTGATTCAGTACCGCGGCCAGGAAAAATGGGTCAATTACATGACATGACGGAGGCGGAATTATGAAAATGAAAACAATGATTCGAAAAACGGTGCTTTACGGGATCATAGGCCTGTCCTCGCTGATTATGCTGCTTCCGTTTTTCTGGATGCTTTCGGCCTCTTTAAAGCCGGAGACAGCGGTGTTCCAGTTTCCGATCCAGTGGATTCCCGAGAAGCCGCTCTGGTCTAATTATGTAAATATTTGGAAGAAAATACCGCTGGCACGGTATTATCTGAATACGGTGAAGATTGCCTTTTGCGTAACATTTTTGCAGCTGCTTACCTGCAGTCTGGCGGCTTATGCCTTTGCCAAAATCAACTTTCCGGAGCGGGACAAGCTGTTTTTAGTATACCTGGGAACCATGATGGTGCCCTTTCAGGTGGTGATGATCCCACAATTTATTCTTCTCAAACAGTTCCACCTGACCAATACGCATACCGGACTGATTCTTTTGCAGGCGTTCAGCCCCTTCGGGGTGTTTATGCTCAGGCAGTATTACCTCAACATTCCCACGGAGCTTTCGGAGGCGGCCCGGATCGACGGGCTCAGCGAATTTGGGATATACAGCCGGGTGATACTTCCGCTCTCCAGGCCTGCGCTGGCGTCACTGGCCATTTTTACGGCTTCCGCTTCCTGGAATGATTTCCTGGCGCCGCTGATTTTTCTCAATGACAGCGCAAAAAAAACGCTTCAGATCGGCATCCGGAGTTTTATGGCGGAGAGCGCCACCGATTACGCTTCGATTATGGCTGCTTCCGTGTGCGGGCTGCTTCCGGTGGTGATCGTGTTCATTTTACTTCAAAAATATTTTGTGGAAGGAGTTGCGTCATCAGGGCTGAAAGGATGATGGCGGGAGATTATTTATGAAAATTACAGATATTAAAACAATACGGGCGGAACAGTATCTGTTTGTCCAGGTGTACACGGACGAGGGGATAACCGGCCTTGGGGAGTCGGGCACCTGGGCATATCTGGAGGCGTCGGAGGCGGTGATCCACCGCTTTAAGCATTACCTGATCGGACAGGATCCGCTTCAGATCGAACATCATTGGCAGTATTTGTATCGGGCCCATCATTTTCGCGGTTCGGCCATTATGGGGGCGCTGGCAGCCATTGATATCGCGCTCTGGGATATTGCCGGAAAGTACCACAACGTGCCGTCCTATATGCTTCTGGGAGGAAAATGCAGGGATAAGGTGCGCACATACTTTCATGTGATCGGGGATTCCACGGAAAAATTGGTGGAGGGCTGTATCCGTGCGAAGGAGCTTGGATTTACCGCAGTGGGCCATCTGACGCCTTTTCTGGACGACGGGCGGGATACTGTTTACAATGAGACGTACGTCCAGAAAATGACCCGGGCGGCGGACCGCGTGCGCAGATACCGCGAAGCGGTGGGGGACGAGGTGGATATCTGTCTGGAGCTGCATCGCCGTATGAGTCCGGCGGAAGCCATTGTGCTGGGGCAGGAGGTTGCGCCGTACCATCCGTATTTTTATGAGGACCCGGTGCTTCCGGACAACATGGATTCCATGGCATGGGTCGCTGAGCATATCAATATTCCGATTGCAACCGGCGAACGCCTGTTGAATATTCAGGAGTTCAGCATGCTGTTGCGCCGGAACGCCGTCCATTTCGTGAGACCCTGCGTCTGCGCGGCTGGGGGACTCAGTCATGCCAAGAAGGTGGCGGCTCTGGCGGAAGCGTTCAATGTTCAGGTGGTGCCGCACAACCCGTTGGGGCCGGTGAGTACGGCGGTATCCGTGCAGCTGGCGGCCTGTATTCCGAATTTTGCGATTCAGGAGTATTCCAACATTGAGAGCAGCGAGATTGTGAAAAAACCGGTGGAGCTGAAAGACGGATATCTGATCGTACCGGACGCTCCGGGAATCGGCGTGGAGCTTCAGGAGGATTTGGAAAAACGTCATCCGTACCGCATGCGCCAGCTGAAAACAAAATTGAACTATGACGGTTCGGTTGTGGACCGGTAAAAGAAAAGTGGGGGTCAATAGGTGATACAGGGAGAGATAACAAAGGAGAGAATGGCGGGATGGAAGTTTGTGTCCTCCGAAGAGCCGGGACTGCACGAGGTAATTGCGCCGGGGAAGGCGGATTGCCAGGAAGTGTGGATTTACCGCCTGAATCTGCCCGCGGGACAGCGGTTTTGCCTGAAAACGGGCGAGAAGGAGATGGCGGGGGCCTGCATCAAGGGCAGCGCCACGGTTACCTGGGATGAAATCGGGAATATGTGTGAAAAACTGGATTCCTTCTACGCAGTGCGGGATATGGAACTTACGTTTGAGGCCCGGGAGGACAGCGTATTTTATATTGGAAGCGCAGTGGACGAAGGGTATGGAATCCCCTATTTCCGGCGTTTTGACAGCCAGCTTCCCATTGGGGAGATTCACCAGATTCATGGTCAGGGAGTCGGCCGCCGTGAGGTGTTTATGACGGTCAACCCGGAGGTCATGTCCTCACGTCTGCTGGCAGGGCTGACATGGGGGGAGAACGGCACGTGGACCAGCTGGCCGCCCCATCAGCACGAGAAGGACCTGGAAGAAGTTTACTGCTATTTTGATATGGATGCGCCGCACTTTGGGCTGCATCTGAGCTACATGAAACCGGGAGAGATCCACGGGGCCGTAGTCCACACGGTGAACAGCGGTACTATGGTGCTTGCGCCCTGCGGATATCACCCTACCGTTGGCTCGCCGGGGACGCAAAACGCGTATTTCTGGGTGCTTGCAGCCCACTCCCATGAGAGCCGGCGCTACGATCTGGCGGTGGCGGACCCGGAGCGGGACGGAATGAATTAGTAGGAGGTTTGAGGGGATGGCTTATGATTACAGGGAGGCATTCAGCGTGGCGGGTAAACGCTGCATCGTGACCGGAGGGGCCCAGGGGTTATCCCGGGGAATGGCGGAGGCGCTGTTGGAAAACGGCGCGGAGGTGGTGCTGATGGACGTGCAGGAGGAAAAGCTGCAAGGCGTGGTGCAGGCGTACCGGGATATGGGATACTGGGTGCATGGAATCGCCGGAGATCTGTCCCGAAAAGAGGAGATTGACCGGATGTTCGCCGCAGCGATGGAGCTGCTGGGTGGAAAACTGGACGTGATGATTCCGGCGGCGGGGATACAGCGCAGATATGAACCCTGGGAATTTCCGGAGGAGGTCTGGCGGCAGGTCATCGACGTGAATTTAAACCATGTCTGGTTTATGTGTCAGAAGGCCATACAGGTTATGCGCGACCAGGAGAGAGTGGGAAAGATTATTAATATCGGCTCCATGTCCTCCTATTTTGGGGGAACCACCGTGCCGGCGTACACCGCCGCAAAGGGCGCGGTGACGCAGCTGACCAAGAGCATTGCCTCGGACTGCGCAGACCACGGTATTTGCTGTAACGCCATTGCTCCGGGGTATATGGATACGGAAATGTGTGCAAATATGACGCAGGAGCGCCGGGATGAGTGCACCAGAAGGATCCCTGCCGGCAGGTGGGGAACACCAGCGGATTTGAAGGGACCGGTGCTGTTTTTGGCCTCTGCCTCCAGCGATTACCTGAATGGGGCTGTGATCGCGGTGGATGGGGGATATGCGATTAAATAACCGGGGGAAAGACGGGGATTCTATGGCGGCGTTGCGCTGAAAAGCGCTGCGCCGCTGTGGAATGCCGGCATCGCTGGCGTGTGGAAGTAGCGGGAGGGGTGAAATCAGAATCACCATCTGATTTTTCTCAACTCCTCGTCGGCATTAAGGCCATACGCCTCAATACATCTTTTCAGGTAGTTCTCATCTGCCTGGACGATGCCGTTGTCCTGATAATATTCCGACAAGTATTTAACCCTGTTTTTGTCCTCATACAATTTGACATATTCAGCATATTTTTTGACCGTTCTCTTCGGCCCCATTATCTCCAAAACCGGATTGTGGACCCAGATACCGCAGACAATCGATTCCTCAAAAGTCGGAATCGTCCTATCGTAAGGATTACATTTATATGTAAAGCCGCTAGAGGCGGATGGCGGAGTTTCATCCCAATCGGTTACCGCAATCACCAAATCCAGATAGGGGAATGCCATCATTTTGATAAACCATTCTGCAATAAACTCATCAATGTCAGGATACTTTTGAGTAATCCCGTCACAGCCGACTGTGCCGTCCGCATGAATCCAGCCATAGTGCTGCGGGTAATGGTGACGGTCAAATAGCCAGCTGTCAAAATTCAAAGACCCAATATAATCAGGATGATTTTGAATCGCGTCAGTCAACCTAAAAATATTGTCCACCCGTCTGATTATATCAAATGCCTGCTCTGCAGTTACTTTTTTCCCTCTCATCCGATAGTAAGGGCGTCTTACAAGAGAGTCGAAGTCCTTGACATTTTCATCGACAATGATCTCAGGAATAAGCAGCTTGTTGTACCGGTCCGCAGGGACCAATAGCCATTCGGCAAAAGCCGGGGGAAAAATCTGTTCCATGTTACATAAAACCTGATTTGAGCCGATAAATTGGTCTGACAAGTAACAATTACCAGCTTCATCAAACATTATGACGGAATCCGGGTCTGATACTTCCTGTAAGCAGTATTCGATGATATTAATAGCGTTCACCCCCTGCGGCAATATAGGTGTGATACTGGCTTATGACCCAATCCTTGGTGACGACGATTGCATTCTCGTTAAACGGGGAAATAAACCCGCGCTCTTCATATTCCTCACAAAGACTTCCGGGTTTTCCGATGAATTCAAAACAGTTCTCGACGAACTGCTTGTCACAAACGCAAGTATGCCTATAGTCGTATAATGAAGAACTGAACATAAACGCATATTCCGGCGCAGAATAGAGCGAGTTGTATTCGTTGAATTTAGAAGCTGCCCGATTGCCAAAGAGAATTTCAACATGTCCGTCTCGTATCCAGATCGTCAGGCAGACTGAATCGTCCACATCGCTTCGTACATGGCTGTGACTCCAGAAAGAGTAATAGAGCGCTTCGAAGTCAAAGGATTCAGAGTGTCTCATAGTCTTGGAAAAGCTGTGGGTTCGAATCTTATCCAAATAAGGGATACAATCGGTTGATTTGCATAATGGGATGAACAGAGATGGGGAATCTACATTGCAGCGGCCACAGCAGGATTCATCTTCCAGCGTATAGGAAACCACCATATCCAAAAACGGATACTTCCCCGCTAAATCTGCGTACATTGGAAGAAAATCCTCCAATTCCGGGTATTTTCCCAGGTGGATCAGATCTCCGCCGATTGTGCCGTCCGTATAGACCCATGTGGACAGCCAATTATATCCCTGACGGTAAAAGATATTCTTCAGCATGCCGCGATCGCTTCTTGGGTCGAACCAGGAATCTTTATTATCAGAGCCCTTTCCGAACAAAGGCTCTTCCCCAACAATCAGCTGCATCACCTGTTCTCTGGAAATGGGCTTGCCTCTCACCAACACCAAAGGCCGGCGCACATCGTTTAACTCGGTACAGACTGCTTCATCATAATCCGTTATGTGATATTGCTCGATCAGAGACCGCCTGTTCCGGGACCATTCCGTTTCATATTCGGCTTGCATTGCCTTCATGGCTTCAGTAGGCTCAAGCGGGCAAAACCCAGGAATCGTTTTAGTTTCAGCCATAACTTAATCACCTCGTTTCTTTGAAAAGTATGCATTATTTGGGGTATCGTTTTAAAGCAAGAATGGCCATCTGATTTTTTTAGCTCCTCATCGGCATTAAGACCATATGCTTCAATACATTTTTTCAGGTATCCCATATCTGCCTGAACGATCCCACTGTCACCATAATACTCTGAATGATATAGATTCTTGTTTTCTCCCTCATACGATAGTAAGGACGTCTGATATAGGAGTCGAAGTCCTTAACGCCTTCATCCACAATGATTTCAGGCTTTTGTAACTCGTTGTACCGGCTTTGCCGCTCCCTGTAAGCAGTAATCCATTATATTCATAAAAATCACCTCCTGACAGCGTTTTTACACCGGTAGATGCCGGAACGGGGGCGGAGGGGGATTATTTTCCAGCGATGTAAGTATTGTACTGATTTATGACCCATTCCTTTGTAATGACCACTGCATCCTCGTTAAATGGAGCAATGAACTCCTGCTCCACATATTTATCGCAAAGACTTCGGGGCTTGCCGATGGCTTCTTACGTGGTTGATTTCCCAGGAGCTATAATATAATGTCTCAAAATCAAAACGGTCGTCATTTCGCCGGTAAGTTTTAACTTTATCTAAATACGGTAGGCAATCTTTAGATGAACACTGCGTGTCATGCCCATATTTCGGTTTTATTTTATCGCATGCAAAACAGCAGCATTCATTTATCAATGTATAGGAAACTACCATGTCCAAAGACGGATATTTTTCTGCCCAATATGCGTACATTGCTTAACTTGATGCAAGCATTCTCGTCGAAATCCGTTATGTTATATTGTACGACTAACGCCTGCCAGTCGTCTGCTTCAGACTCGGGCCAAGATAGAGCACTGGCTTCGGTGTTTTGGATCGGATCAAAATCGGGCACCATTGCAATAGCCTCGCCTATATCTATTGAAAATTTACCATCAATCATCATAAAAGTACCTCATCTAAAGATAAGTTACTCATGTTGCAGCGGATTACTCAGATGTTCTAATAAACGCGCTTTTGTCTTTTCCAACATCCGAATCTGTTGTGCACTGTAGTCCTCCTCGAACCCGCTGATTGAAAATTCTTTTGGCTTAAAGAGAAGTGCACTGAGCACATCGCTGAATGTGTGCTCATGATCCCGGCCGAAACCGATGGAAAAACGATAGAAAAGCCCGTCGGAAATGTATTCTGAAATCACATATTCGATGCAACCTTCTTCCGTTCGCCCGTCAATGATAACCTGATAACAGTCTTTTTCTCTGTTGTAAGTGGGAATTGTGTTTTGCGGTTTCACGTCCATTGGCCTCCTTTGTGTGACAGTGGCTAATACAGGGTAAACAAGCCGCTCCCGATCATTCCATCATAGATTGCTGCCTTATCGTACAAAAACATTTGCTTGGAACCGCCGCCTGCGCCGCCGTTGTTGTAGGAGCTGCGGTCAGTGATCTTGATTCCACAGACATAGCGGCCGCACTCCAGGGGATTGACGGTCTTGAGGAATTTCTTGATCTGCTTTTTGCCCCACTTCTCCTTGGTCAGTTCCTTAATATATTTGCTGGTATCACGGAGGCCGTCATCGCTCATTCCGTCAGGAGCGCCATAATAGGTGTACTCAAACTGCTGCGTTCCGAGGTAGCCGGAGGGCGAGAAATAAGGGTGTTCCGTAGCTCCGTGCTGGTGACTTTCCTGCCAGACATTCCGCTCAATCATCAGGCGGACATAACCATCGGTTACGACCTGCTGCCAGAAGGCGAAGGGGTTCCTGGAATAGAGGGTTGTCATGGTGTTCAGTTTGAATTGATTCATTTTTTCGCAGAAGTCCCCCAGGTTCTCCAGGGGAATCAGCATCCCACGTGAAGGATTTAATGCGCGATGTCCATGGGCTTTGACGTAAAAGTTTACGCAAATTCCCGGAAGGCGATTCAAAAACACGTCAAGCTGCGGAATATCCGTCATGTTGTCCGGCAGAAGGAGATTATACATGAAAAAAAGGGAATATCAGATACAAAGGGGGTGTACATATTTTTTAATATTTGCGGCAAAAAAAGATGAATCTGTCCACTTTTTTGGGTTTACATCGATTTGTGGTTTGCGCGAATATGGAGCATCTTATTCAGATGATAATGTTTCATTCTGCAGAAGCCTGGTGCGTAGGGATGGAATTGTTTGGCTTCAAGCTTGAAATCGACGTTTTCCAGCCATTCATGATACAGTTCAAAGTCTTCCTTACTGAGCAGTAAGGAAAAAATTCCATCTAGCATGCCTTCGATATCTTCAATGTGATCGAAAATTACAAGGTATTCCCGGGATTGCGAGCATTCGTATTTGATGTATTCATCATATTGATCGTTATTATCGTTTCTTTCGCGCTTTTTCAATTCATTTTTTATATCCAGCGGGATATCGTCATAGCCTACGATTTCTCTCAACTCCTTTGGGAGGCGTATAATGAGATTAAGCATATCGTCCAACTGGTTGAGATTGGTATTTTTGTTGGTGACCTGGATCGTTAATCCTAAATCATGACACAGGGGATTTGTGCAGACTTCATCTTTAATGCGCAGCAGCCAGCCGGTTGGAGATAAATTCGGATTCCCGGCGTGAAACGTATGTAATCCTGCTTCCAACAGCATATAGTTTTGCTTTGCCAACCAATTGTCTTCTGCCACCAGTTCGGAAATACATTGATGAAGCGCTTCCGACAGGAATGGATTTACGAGCTTCGCGGATAAGCGTTTCGCCAGTTTTTCAAGACGCTCCCGGTTGCGCGTGAAGTCCTGGTAACACAGCGTAAGGCGCATGATATTTTTTAAGGCCAGGGTAAGCTCCGGCGATAAGGCATTGCCGGTAGAATCTTTTGTATCCCAATTCACCAGCTGAGAGGCCCGACAGAGTTCATTTTCCGCCGCTTCCCAGACCGAACAGCCGCCCTTCTCCTTCACCCAGAACGTATCCTCCGCATACAAATCCTGCCAAGTGATACACAGGAGCTCTTCCAGTTTTTGTGCCAGCTCCCTTTTTTCACATGTGTCACTCCAGCCAACGCGTGTCAGTTCATTAAATCGCTGCCTATGGTTGGAGGTTTGTCTGGCTAACTCTACATGATTTAAGATTCCCTGCCGTTTGGCCGCGGAATTTAAGATAGCGACATCGACTTTTTTCCTGGGTGTAAATCCTTCAGTGTGGTTCAAATAGGAAAAGGATGAGTTCTCTTCGTTAAATCCGGAAAGTTTGATTGCCAGGGGATACCCTGTATAACGGCCGAGCGGCGCCAGACATTCTTTCAGTTCGATCCAGAACCCGGCGGCTTCGGGGTTTAAAAATTCAGGCAGATATCTCCAGATTCGCGACAGATGGAGGATATCGCATATTTTTAATGTTTCTGAGAGAATGTCGATAGCCTGTGATTCCAGCGGCTTCTTATGCTGAATCGGCGGCTCACCGGAGAGCATTTTCTGACGGCATTCCCGAAGCTCCCTGCGTTTCGTTTTCCACCAAAGGCTGGCGGCAGCCCCGCCTGCTGTGGGTATCTGACGGCATTCCTCTTCGCTGAGACAGATCCTGTCCTCCGATATTTCGAAAAACCAGCACAGGGTCTTGACAAAATTTTCAGATGCGGTGGGAAGGGGAAAGCCGTATTCCTGCCCGTGTTCATCCAGATATTCCATTCCAGTTTCAACGTACCTGACGATTTTATCGTCTTCATTATGTTCGCAGCAGAGGGAGAGTACTTTTTGGTCTAAATGGCAGCCGAACCCCTTTTCCTTTTTTGCTTTCGCTTCATTTGCGCTTCGTTTCCGCTCCTCCAGGCTGACGCGGCGGCATCCTCCTTTTTGATAGATGAGGTAACGCAGTATATAGCTGTTGATATATTTTTTATTGTTCGATCTTTGCTCCATAATCGTGTTCCTTTCTCTCGATGAGTCCGGTAGATGTTAAATTTATTATAGCGGATTCGGCGCGGAAGAAAACTGCAAAAGTGAGATGATTTGCCACGTTTTTTCATAAAAAAATGCTGTCAATACAAAATCGCGTCCGGATTCACCGGAAATTTAAGAAAATGTAAGGAGAGGGGTACGGGATTATGGCGTGATTCCCAGGCAGTTTTCATTTATACTAAAATCATTCCAAATAGTTGATGGAGAAGAGGACATGTATAAAATCACATTATTTGACTGTAATTGTCCCGGATTTGTCTCAGGGACGGTCAATTATTACTGCGAAGATATCCACCGATTTGAGGAGGAGTGGGTAAAGCTTGAGATCGATCAGGAGCGGATCAGACGGTTTAAACGTTCATTGGCAGGGGAGTTTGTGACGGATTATTATACAGATGACGAGGAGCTGAATATCGTCCAGGAAGACAAACATACTGAGATTTATTTTGAGAAGGACGTTCTGCTCCGGGACAAAGAAATCGAACTGTTCAACAGTTATCAATGTTCGGAACGCTTCCGGGTTCATGCGCTGAAGATTCATATGGCATTTGTCCGGTTCCAGGGAACGTTTCTGCGGTTGATGTCCTACCGCATAGAGGGCATCGCCATGCTGGAGCATGTTTGGGGAAAATACGCCGCCGTCCATTGTCACGGCAACAGGATATTAAAATCCGCCCACCCCGTCTTCGCCCCCGATTATTCAGACCGGATTGAGGACTTTGATGATGCGGTGATTGAGACGATTGCTTATATCCCCATGGGGGATTTTTGTTCGTTTGAGGAAATGAAGCGCAGCTACAGAAAAAAGGGCGTTTCCAGGAAAGAGATTGCCGGATTGTTGGTTGATATTATGGGAGAGAGTGGGTGAGATAAGTTGATGCCAGACTTGAAAAATTCCGGTTGACATCTCCCTGTTTATCCGGTATAATTTTCCAATAATGGCGGGCAGAAGTCGCCACGGGAATGAGAAGATTCTCTGGAAGTTAACGTAGCAGACAGAAACTTAAATTATATAGAAAATGTGAGATATAATACCAGGAAGGTATAGGCGTCCCCAAGGATGCGTATGACGGTTCCTGGTATTTTTTTGCTGCAAAGCGCTAAGGGCGCTTGTTGAATACAGAGGGGTGTTGGCTCTGGAATACAGCGAAAACCAGATTTGGGGAAAATTGGGAGGAAATGTAAAATGCGACATAAAATAAAGGCATTGATTGCGGTTGGAATGGCCGCGGCTGTGCTCACCGCCTGTTCCGGCGGCGGCACGGAGACGAAGGACAGCGGGCAGACCGTTTCGGAGACAGGCGGGGCGGGCGGCGCTGCCGTTCAGGGGGCGGACGGCACAGCCGGCTCCAAAGACAGCGTGATCGTGGTCATGGGACCCACCTCGGAGCCGGAAGCCGGTTTCGATCCGGCCTACGGCTGGGGCGCGGGGGAGCACGTTCACGAGCCGCTGATCCAGAGCACGCTGACGGTCACAACCACGGATTTAAAAATCGGCTATGATCTGGCCACGGACATGGAGGCCAGTGGGGACGGGCTGACCTGGACTGTGAAAATACGGGACGACGCCAGTTTTACCGACGGAGAGAAGCTTACCGCCGCCGACGTGGCCTTTACCTACAACACGCTGCGGGACACCAGCTCGGTCAATGACTTTACCATGCTGGACCGGGCGGAGGCGGTGGACGATACCACGGTCCGGTTCTATCTGAAGCGCCCTTATTCCATCTGGCCTTACACCATGGCCATCGTGGGAATTTTGCCGGAGCACGCCTACGGCCCGGATTACGGGGAACACCCTGTCGGATCGGGGCGTTACATCCTAAAGCAGTGGGACCGGGGGCAGCAGGTGATCTTTGAGGCCAACCCGGATTACTACGGGGAAGCGCCAAAAATGCAGAAGGTGACGGTGCTGTTTATGGAGGAGGACGCGGCCTTTGCGGCGGTGATGGCGGGACAGGCGGATATTGCCTACACGGCGGCCTCCTATTCGGATCAGACGGTTCCGGGCTACGAGCTTTTGTCCTTTGACACCGTGGACAACCGGGGCTTTAACCTCCCCGCGATTCCCGCGGGCAGCGTTTCCGCGGAGGGCGTGCCTCTGGGAAATGATTTCACCAGCGACGTGCTGGTGCGGCGGGCTATCAACATCGGCATCGACCGGGACGAGATGATTGAGCATGTGCTGAACGGTTACGGCAGCCCGGCCTACAGCGTCTGCGACAAGATGCCCTGGTATGAGCCGGGCGCGGAGGTGCAATACGACCCGGAAGGGGCGGCGGCGCTGCTGGATGAGGCGGGATGGACCGCGGGAGCTGACGGAATCCGCACAAAGGACGGACAGCGGGCGGAACTGACGTTTCTCTACCCGGCCAGCGATTCCGTGCGCCAGGCACTGGCCGCGGATTCTGCGGACCAGCTGAGGAAGCTTGGCATCGATACCAAAACCGAGGGAGTGGACTGGGATACGGCCTATACCCGCGCCCAGTCGGAGCCGCTGCTCTGGGGCTGGGGGGCGCACACGCCTATGGAGCTTTACAATATTTACCATACCATGGCGAAAACGGGGCTGGCAGAGTATTCCCCTTACGCCAACCAGACGGTGGACCGGTACATGGACGAGGCCCTGGCGGAGAGCGACCTGGAAGCCTCCTATGAGCTGTGGAAAAAGGCCCAGTGGGACGGGACGACGGGAATCACCCAGGAGGGGGATATCCCCTGGATCTGGCTGGTGAACATCGACCATCTGTACTGGTCCAGGGAGGGCCTGCAGGTGGCGGACCAGAAGCTGCACCCACACGGGCACGGCTGGTCCATTGTGAACAATGTGGATCAGTGGAGTTGGGAGTAGAAATGGGTTGAGAGGAGAACGGCAGTTTGAAGGTAAATGGAGTGTGGATTATAAAAAACCTAATCAGGATTGGGGTTTTGCTGACCCTTGTCAGCGCGGCCGCATTTTTCCTGGTGTCCGTCTCCCCTCTGGACCCTTTAAAGACCAATGTGGGGCAGGCGGCGCTGGGATCCATGAGCCCGGAACAGATTGCGAAGCTGGAGGAGTATTGGGGAGTCAATACTCC
>PVML01004831.1_pt1 | contig 21202 bp, 22 predicted proteins | sample 1853371 | NCBI WGS metagenome assembly PVML01 (sample SAMN08533508, study PRJNA380276) | Human gut metagenome, whole genome shotgun sequencing project. | isolation source: participant 1, chromium library | host: Homo sapiens | collected 2017 | reverse complement strand
ATTAAAGAAGAACATCCGGATTACACGGAGGAGCAGATTGCAATGAAGATGATTCATGATTCTGGTTGTCCGATATCAAGGTGCAGCGCAGACAGCTTTAAAGAGCGGATTTGCAGCTGATCCGGAGTTTGTCAAAAGTAAACTGTATAAGTTTTTTTGATGACGGTCATGCGGGCCGTCATTTTATATTGACTGGTAAAGAAGCGAAAGAAGATTACTCGCTGCCACAGTCAATACGTTGTTGTCGTGGCAGTTCTTCCCACTAGCAGGTCAGAATTTCATTTTTAGTGCCGCGGCTCTTTAATAGTTTTCATACTTCAAAATTCGCGCCCGTATCTTATCATCCAATGCCAGCTGATTCCGCACCATTGTCCAGTTTGACACGGGTCGGTTTGACCATTTTTTGATTTTTTCCTGATTTAAAAACGATCTGCAACCCCCTTAGGTTCTGCGGATCGTTTTGTTTTCTCATTTTCTTCTTTTCTTTTATCAAATCCAAGCTTCAGCTTTGACTTTCCTGTGTTGGCAAGTTTCCATAGTTCATATCCGTTCTTTGCGCATCTTGTCGATGATATAATCAAACGTCGTTTCCTTCGCCTTCAAAGTTGTCTTCTGATCGATCATCCCCGTCCGCGTCGAAAGCAGATCGGCGATATACATCTGTGTGATCTGACCGATCATGCTGCCGCCGCCCAGCGGTCCCAGCCAGCGCTTCAACAAAATACAGTAATCGCACAGCACCGCCAATGAGGATACGACCGACGAAGTGACGCAGACCGTCTTCACCTTCCGCTGCTTCAAAATCTCGGCGCAGTGAATCGTATCGTTGGATTCACCCGACGCGCTGAATAAAATCGCGATATCGCTGCGCTTCAGCTCATTGAGATAAATCGACTGAAAATGATTGTCTTTAAAGTAAATCCCGTTCTTCCCATTCCGCACCAGCCGCATCGCGCAGGCTTCCGCGGGAATGCCGGAGTTGCCGACACCGGCGCAGAAAATGATGTCCGCTTTGTTCATCAGCTGAGCGATCTCATCGATCTGTTCCAAATCCAGATTTTGAATTGTATATTCAATCGAAGTTCGAAGATTTTGGTAGATCTGGGTGACAAACGAGTCGTTCTCGCTCTTTAGATGTTCCTGCGTTTCCTCAGTCAGTTCTTCCTTAAAGTCATGATAGCTCTCATTTCCGATTTTCTTGCAGAAACGAACGACCGTCGCTTCCCCGCAATGCGCTTTTTCCGCCAGCTGCGACAACGTGTTGCCGGCAACCTCCGTATAGTTGTCAAGACAGTACTTAGCGACCCGCTGCTCACTCTTGGTAAACACATCATAATTATCTTTAATCTTACTGTAAATAGACACAAGGATGCCTTCCTTTCCTTCTGACGATGATTATTCCAATTATCATTTTAATCATATCATGAAATCTTTCCGCAACAATCAAAATTCATTCGGAAAATAAAAAGATATCGTAAAGACCGGCAGAATGAGGCTGGTCTTGTTCTTAAGCTTCAGAATGTAATCTTTTAAAAAGCTATTGCGTATCCGTGAAAACAGGTGTATCCTGGAATTGGAGCAAAATACTCCATTTAATATAATTTTGGAGTATAGGTGGAAATTAAGAAAAGAGATGATGTCCTATGATTTGAATTTCCCACCACGGCAAGCGGAGTGATCCGCATAAGAGAGGAGGAAAATGATGATTAATCTCATTCGCTGCGACGACCGTCTGATTCATGGCCAATGCATGACCCGTCTGGTTCAGCACTACTTTATTAAAAACATCATTGTGATCGACGAATTCACAGCGACCAATCCCACGATGAAATACGTCGTGGAGAAGATTGCGATGCCGGGGATGAAAAACGAGGTCTATACGATAGACCAGGCTGCCGCACCGATTCGTGAAGCTGTCAACAGTAAAACTGGAACGATGATTGTCTTCCGCTTTCCAACAATCGCCCGGGCCCTGTTCGATCAAGTGCCTGAGCTGCCGAAAAGCCTGATGATCGGACCGGTTCAGAAGCGTGACGATACGGTCACCGTTCAAGATGGAACCTATCTGACGCGATCGGAAATCGACGATCTGGATTATCTGGATGCCAAAGGCATTGAGATCTTTTTCCAGGTGGTTCCGGATATGAAACGCATCGAATTCAAGGAATTCAAAAACAAAATCAAATAGGGAGGGACCGTTATGAATCTACTGCAGGTAACACTCATTTCACTGCTCGGCTATCTGACTTATATTCACACGCCGTTTCTCGGCGGCGGACTGATCGGCTGGTACTGCATCGGCAGGCCGCTGGTTTCCGCCTTGTTCATCGGTCTTATTTTAGGGGACGTCAAAACTGCGATGATTCTGGGCACCTATGTGCAGCTGATCTTCATCGGACTGGTCACGCCGGGCGGTTCGATCACACCGGACATGAACCTGGCGACGTTTATCGCGATTCCGTTAGGCGTCGTCGCGCATCTGGATTCCGGCACGACGGTCGCACTGGCCGTTACCGCCTCTGCGATCGGACAGATCATGGCCACGCCATGTTATGCCGCAACGCTGCTGCCGGTCAACTATCAGAAGAAGCTGGTTGAACAAGGCAAGCTGGAAGCCGCAACCTGGGTTCCGGTCTGGGGCAATATCGTAAAATTCCTGTTCCGTTTCATTCCGACCTTTATCTGCCTGTACTGGGGGCAGAGCGCGATTGAAATGCTTGTCGCCAATTCGCCACAGTGGCTGATTGACATCATGACAATTTTCGGCAATCCGATGCCGCTGATCGGCTTCGCGATCTTAATGAAGCTGTTGGTCAAGAACCCAACGGATCTGATTTTCTTCACCGTCGGTTTCGCGTTTGTCGGCGTTCTGGGCGTCGATATGCTGACGGTTTTAGTGTTCGCGCTGTTGTTCGCCTTGTATGAATTCAAGATTAACCGCAGCCGGAAAGGAGTGCAGAACTGATGACGAATACACCGGAAACCAAGAAAGCTTCCGTGCTTTCCAAGAAATTGATCCGCAAGTGTTATATCAACTGGATGTGCTTTAATTTATCCTTATATCAGCCGGAAACCATGCAGGCACCGGCGATGGTTAAGATGTTCGGCGATATCCGCGAGGATTTGTACCCGAACGATCCGCAGAAGCAGCAGGAACTGATGGCCCGCCATTTACCATTCTTCAACACCGAACCGTTTATCGGCTGCTTGATTCCAGGCATTACCCTTGGCATGGAAGCGGAGAAAGCCCGTGGCGAGGACATTCCGGAAGATCTGATCACCTCGATCAAATCCGCGTTAATGGGACCGTTCGCAGGAATCGGTGATGCCTTGCTTCCAGGGACCTTCATCCCGATCCTGTTAGCGATTGCCTGCGGCTTAAGCGCGGATGGTCAGATTACCGGCGCGATCTTCTACATCGTCGCTTTCTTAGCGGTTATGCTGCCGCTGACCTGGTTCTTATTCAATCGCGGCGTGGCCTTTGGTGCCAAAGCGGCGGAATTGATTTTAGGCAATGACCTGAAGGATGATATCATCAGTGCCCTGAATATCGTCGGTCTGATGGTTGTCGGCTGTATCGCCTGTGCTTACGCGAACATCAATCTGGGCTTCCAGTATGTTAAAGATGGTGTTGTGATCGTCGATCTGCAATCCTTGATCAACGGCGTCTGGCCAAAACTTCCGGTTTTCCTGGCTGCGTTAGGCACGTATTATCTGATGGCAAAGAAGAACTGGAGCGCGACAAAGATGATCCTGTTGTATCTGGTCATCGCAATTCTCGGTTACTTCTCAGGAATTTTAACGGTCTGATGAAACCCAAAGTACAAGCCTGTCTGGGCCAGCTGATCGTTTCCTGCCAGGCTTATGAGGACACTCCGCTGTACGGTGCGGAAATCATGAAAAAAATGGTCCAGAGCGCCATGCTGGGCGGTGCTCAGGCGGTGCGGTGCTGCTGGCCGCAGGACATCCGGGCAGCGCGCTCGCTCAGCGAGAAGCTGATCATCATCGGTATCAACAAAGTCATGCCGAAAGGCGAAAAAAAATTGGATGACGTCTTTATTACGCCAACGTTTGAAAAAGCGCGGGAGGTTGTGGAGGCTGGCGCGGATATCCTGGCGCTCGACACCCGGATCACCGCCAAACGGGGAAAAGCGGAGCTGCTGGCACTGCTCCATGAAATCCACGAGGCTTATCCGCATATTGCCGTGATGGCTGACTGCGCGACCTATGAGGAATGCAGGTTCTGTGCGGAAAGCGGCTGCGTCGATATTTTGTCGACCACGTTATCCGGTCTGGTCAATCCGATCGAAGGTCCGGATACCGAGCTGGTATGCCGGCTGAAACAGGATTTTACCTTGCCGGTCAACGCCGAGGGGCGGATCTGGGAATTAAAAGATATCGACGCTGTGGTCGAAGCGGGTGCGGATATGATCACAATCGGAACGGCGATCACCCGGCCGCATCTGATCACCGAGCGGTTTCTCAACCACTACCGGCAGCGGCTGGCCAAGTAACGGAACGGCCGTATGCGAAAGGAATGGACGTTCACACTGGAAGCGGCGGAACTGGCGGAAGCCTATCAGTTCATGGCGTCCCTGCTTCCGCGCAACAAGCGGCGGCGTCTGGCGCTTCTCCTCTGCGTTCCGGCCTTGACTTTGTTTACTGTCTTCTATTTTCATTGGAACGGACAGCCGGCCGTCTGGGTGGCTGCGATCGGACTTTGCGGTTTATGGATTGGTAAAGTGAGCGGATGGCTGTGGACGATTTATCTGCATAACCAGGTCAGCAGTCTGCTTCAACAATTACCGGATGTGCATTATACGCCGGTCACCGCATCTTTTGAAGAAGTGATTAAAATCGGTGAACTGTCATTGACTGCCGCCGATCTTCAATCGATCGTTCCCTTAAAACACGCGTTATTGTTTTTCCATCATCAGGATCAAATGTTCATCGTGCCCAACCGCGTGATCGGCAGCGGCGACGAGATTAAAACGTTTTGTCAAGATCTGCTGCGCTGGCAAAAGCAGGCGGCCGCAGGGCGTTCATCCGATCCCGGGATGACACATCCGTCAAGGAAAAGGAGAAAAACGTCATGATTCAAATTTTAATCGTTACTCACGGGCCCCTGGCCGAAGCGCTGAAGATCAGTGCCGGGATGTTCTTCCCCCAGGCGGAACAGATTGCGGCGCTGAGCCTGAATCCGCAGGATAATCCCATCGAATTAAAAGACCGGATCGTCGCCAAAGTCCGGGAAATTGAAGAGGGTGAAGGTGTCTTGATTTTCGTCGATCTGTTCGCCGGCACGCCGTGCAACATGACCGCGCTGGCGCTGGCTGAGCTCTCCGACATTCCAATTCAATGCTTCGCCGGCGTTAACCTGCCGTTAGTCATGGAAGCTTTGGGCTCGCTGAGCCAGGGCGACTTGAATTCCATTATGGCGCACCTCAGCGAGGTGGCGCCGGAAACCATGGTGGATTTAAGAAAGAAACTCGAATTATAATAAGAGAAAAGCCGCGGTGTCCATGCCGCGGCTTTTGATGTCTTCAGACTAACCGATACAGGACACATCCATCCATTAAGGATTAAATCTGCGCTGCATGTTCGATTTTATACCAAAAAGAAAACCAGCGGCAGCCTCAGATTCCTTGATCTGAACGCTTCACTGGTTTTTACGCTTGTCGCCTTTTAAATTAATTTCCTGCCTATGCCCCTTAAGGCCGGCATTCGGCGTTGCGCTCATACGCGTCAATTTTGTAATTCAGCCGTTCCAATGTCTCATTCATCTCGCGGATGCGTTCGATCAGCTGTTCCCGCTGTTCGATTAACAGCTGTTTACGGGCCTGGATTGTTTCATCGCCCTTCTGATATAAAGCGACATACTCGATCAAGGCCTCGATCGGAAGGCCCGCCTGCCGCATACATTTAATGAACTCTACCCAGCGGCAGTCCTCCTCGGTGTAATCGCGGATTCCGCTGGACGTGCGGTTCACCCGGGGAAGCAGACCGACGCGCTCATAATAACGCAGCGTATCCTGGGTTAAATCATATTTCTTACTGACTTCAGCGATATTCATCTTGAATCTCCTTTCCTCTTTATTCAGCTTAACCCCAACTTTTCTTTCATAATGAAAACCTGAATCTTATTTACCGAACACGTTGACCGCCTGCCGCATATTCTCAGTGACTTCCACGTCAAAGGGGCAGCGATTTTCACAGGCATGGTAGCGGATGCACTCGGAAGCCGTATGTTCCAAGACTGCGTAATGTTCACGTACCGTCTCCGGCATTTCTCCCTGCGCCTTCACCAGATTCAAGAACTTCGTCACCGTCGCGATATCGATGCCCATCGGACACGGCGCGCAGTGGCCGCAATACATGCAATGTCCCTTCCAGCTGATCTTCGGGAAGGAAGCCAGCGCTGAAGCATAGTCCCGTTCTTCTGCGCTCGCCGTTTCATAGGCTACGCTCTGCCGCAGCTCCTCAACGGTATGCGCGCCCGGCAAGACGGTGGCGACACCTGGCCGGGTCAGAGCGTAATGCAGACATTGAACCGGCGTCAGCGCTTTGCCTGCCGGCGACAGTTTCTCATCCAACAGATCGCCGCCGCCAAACGGCTTCATGACCGTGATGCCGACACCTCGGCGCTGGCATAATTCATATAAGGCTTCCCGTTGGGGATCCATATTGACTAACGGCTGGGCGTAGCTTTCGTCCGCCCACAGCTTTTCCAGATCCTCATCACCCGGCTGCAGATCATAGCATGGATTGACGCTGAACATCAACACCTCGATCAGACCGCTTTCCACCGCCTGGATCGCCACCTGGGGATTATGACTGCTCAACCCGATGTGTCCGATCCGGCCTTCCTGCTTTAACTGCTGCGCATAGCGCATCACCGGCCCTTCCGCCACCTCCTGCCAATCCTTCAGCGAATCCACGTAATGAATCATGCCGATTTCCACATGATCGGTATGCAGTTGATGTAACAAATCCTCAAAGCCGGCCTGGACTTCTTCCAGTATACGCGTGCGCTTATACTGACCGTCTTTCCACACCGAGCATAAATGGGCCTGGATAATAAACTGATCGCGGCGGCCCGCCAGCGCTTTGCCTAAATGCAGACGCAGATTAGGATCCGGCGAATACAGATCAAAATAATTGATTCCCGCATCCGCCGCCGCGTCGACTAACGCATAGGTTCCCATCCCTTCCTGTTCTGTAAACCCTTCGCAGCCCAGTCCGATTTCACTGACCTGTAAACCGGTATTGCCCAACGCTCGATAGATCATCTTCATGCCCTCCTGTTTTCCACTATTTTTCTCTTCCTCTATCGTAACTCTTAGAGCTGACTCCAGGTCAAGCTTTTTTTATTGATTTCCTATAAAAGTAATTTCCATAACGGTAAACAAGGACAGAATCCTCTAAACACTTTCAAACATAACCCTTTATTATAATTGTAATTATAATAATTTGAATTATAACCCAAATTAAAATTATCTGTGATCGTCTAGTTACAAAAAATAGGAAGCCAATTACAATATAGATTAACAAATACAAAAAAACTGAGATCGCCGCGCTTCAGCCGGCCGTTTCTCAGTTTCTTTTCCTGCTTTCAAATTCAACTTTCCTTCGCTCCGGAACATCGTATTCAGGAATTTTGATCGCTCATACCCGCGGCCAGGCTGCGCAAAACAACCCGATAAGCCGGATGATGCTGACTGCGGAAAACAGCGGAATGATGAACCAGACCGCCCGGATAACCAGCCAGCCAGACGTCCAGCGTTTGTTCGTCAAACGGCAGCTTATCCGCCTAGCATAACCGGCGCATTTCTTTCAGCTTCAATTGAAAGCTGTCCTCCGATCCCAAATGCTGAGCGGCCGTCTGCCGCATGGCGTCAAAGATCGCTTCCGCGTCTTGTTCCTTAAGCCCGGCCAGATGCAGCCGGACCAGACCGCTGCCGATCTCATCCCAACGGCGTTCGACTTTCCGCTGCGCGTTCTCAGCGATCTCCCTTTTTAAATACTCCAGCATGCCTGCCGGATCCGCAATCAGATGCTCGCAGCCGAATTCGTTCTGATAAATCAGCTTCACCGCATCCTGCGGCTGCATCGTGGGATACTGTCCGGCATGCCAAAGCAGAATCTCGTTCAGCTCGCTCACGCCAGTTTCGCCTTCTGCAGTGCGTAAACGACCGCCGGCAGAAGCAGCAGCTGCAGGATAATCCCCGGCAGCGCGGTAACGAACGAAGCCGTCATCCACATCTGAATCGAATACGCCCCGGCACTGAAAATCAAAGCGTTCATCAGGCCATAAACGATCCGGCCGCCGATCATCGCCGTCAGTAACGAAGCGTACAGATTCACCAGCGGTTTTTCCGTTTTGATCAGCTTGATCATCGCTCCGGCAAGTAAGCCGTACACCGCCAGCTCGCAGATCATGCTCGGCAGATAGGCCGGACCCGGCATGCCCGTGATCAGCGACGATAAAACCGGGGTGAAAATCCCGCAGATCAAGCCGAGAATCGGACCGCAGACTAACCCGCACAGCAGAACCGGGATGTGCATCGGCAGCATCACGCTGCCGGCGTTGGGAATCATGTGGAAAGCCATCGGCAAAACGACGCCCAAGGCCATACACAAGGCAGTAATAATTAAGTGTTTCGTGTTTTTCATCTTTGCTTGCTCCTACTCAAAAACAACAGTGCTCTGCCGCTTGGAAACCTTCGTGATTTCCGCATTCGCTTTTTTGTTTCCGGTAAGACATAAGATTCCGGCTGCAGCCGGAACCGGGAATCAGGCGATCAGCTTCAGGATCATCGCCGCCGCTTTTTCAATCAGCTCGTCGACCGGGCAGTCCTGCACTCCGGCGATCAGAATACCGCAGCGGTTCAGCGGAATCAGAACCTTTTCCGCCTCGCTCTGTCCGATCGCGGATGCCATCTTCGGCGTGATTTCCCCGAGCATCGAATCCGCGACGACAATCGACGCCGGACCGGCGATCACCGCGGCCCGCCGCGCTGCGACCAGAACCGGGTTTTCCCCCGTCGCGCCCTGCTTCGCTTTGCCTTTGAGCATCGCCGAGGTGGCGGCGCTGTTGGTGCCCAGCGCTAACAGCGAAAGATCCGGCTTACCCTCAAGCAGCTGATCGCAGAGCTTTCTTCCGATCATGCCGCCCTGGCCGTCGATCACGACAACTAACGGCGCATCTTCTTTCATCCAGGATCCCCTCTTTCCGTCCTCTATAACATTAACACCTGCAGTTGACTCCAGGTCAAGTATTTTTTTTGGATTTCAATGAAAAAACCAGAGGAATTTCTCTATAAATGTAAAAGGATTCTGGAATTTTTAACCCGATACCGCTGAAAAGCCGACGCGTCTGAGCGGAATCTGTCCGTTCTTCGCACCGACTTTATGATTAGACTGAGTCTTTTTTCTTCAGCTTCAGCACATAGTTGGAATCGTAATACAAGCCCAGATCGTCGCACAGCCGCTGATTGACCGCTGTCAGCGCGTCGTGATAGCGTTTGTAAGCCGGCGACAGCGCGATCATGCTTGGAATAAAAATATCATTATATCCGGCATCTTGAAGCCGTTTCATGAATTTACGCTGGCTGACGTAGGCCGGATGGTATTTCATCGGGAAGCTCGTCTTCATCTTTACTCCGCTTAACACCTGTTTTTTCAGTTTTTCATAATCGTGATCGCTCATTTCAATCATCTGGCGCATGCGCTTTTCCATTGTTTCCGTCTGATCAAATAAATTCAGACGATTCAGCTTGTATTGAAGATAGCTGATCAGCCGCGTAAACAGCGGGACTTGAATCGTCGTCGTATCCCAAAACGTCAGGATTCGCTGATAAGCGGCCTGCTGCTCAGGCGTTGTGATCCGCATCTGCAGATAAGGCATAAAATGATGCATAAAGTAATAGCCGGTAAAGCCCGGGAACATATCCTGAATTGCCTGGCCGATCGTTTCGTAGTCGATTTGCTGGAACGCCTCATCCAGATTGCCGTCGTCCAAATATTTTTCCAACGACTGCAGCTGTGTCTGATCCTGCCGCAGCTGATCTCGCTTCTGCGCCAGAATTTCCCGCAGCCGTGCGGGATCTTCCGTATTTAACAGACTTTCAATATCCTTGATCGCAATGCCCAGCTTGCGGTACAGCGATATTTTTTTCAGCCGCTCTAAATCCTGCGCATTGTAATTGCGGTAGCCATTTTCATCCCGCCGGACTTCCAGCAGCCCTTCCTTTTCATAGTATTTCAGCGCCCGCTGGCTCAATCCCAGCTGTTCGGCCGCTTCGTTAATCCGCATCGTTTCATCACCTCGCAGTCTGAGTATAAGCCCGGACGCGGCGTCCGGGTCAAGCGAAATCCCTTAATCGAAGATAAAAAGCTTTTCGATAGGTTGATCAACAACGCGGGAGATATCGATCGCCAGCTTTAACGACGGGTTGTACTGGGCTTTTTCCAGCCGCATGATCGTTTCCCGGCGGACATGGACGAGCTCCGCCAGCTGTTCCTGCGTCAGGCCCTTGGCGACGCGGTATTGTTTTAACTGACAGGTAAATTCCGGCATCGTTCTACTCCTGACGTTCATAGCGATATAACAGATATCCGCTCATGAACACCGTAACGGCATAGGCCAGGGAGATTCCGATCGTCAGATAGATCGCGGCATAGTCCAGCTGTTGACTGAATAAACCAAAGCCGACCAGCCACAGCATCAGGAAGATCAGGCCCATGCCGATCTTATACGCTTTTAACTGCGCTTTCAGACGGTGTTCCTCAAACATTTCATCCGCCAGCGTATCAGACAGCTTGCCTTCGTAGTAGAAACCGAAAAAGCCGAAGAAGATGAAGAAGAAAAACGGAAAGATCACGCGCTGGGTTGCATAGGTCCAAAAACCAAGAAAACCCAGAAATCCAAATAAACCAAACAGTCCCATCCGTGGATCCAGATGCCGGGTGCAGCCCGGCTGCCCCTGCAGACGCTGCCGTCTTGCGGCTTGAAACAAACGGAAGCCCAGCGCCAGAATATACACGGCAAACAGCGGCACCGCGATCAGCATCGGCAGATCCTGAATCCGGAACTGATAGGTGGATAAATCCATCGGTGCGACCCAACGGCTTTCATTGTAAAGAACGGAGTAAGCACAGGATGCCAGCGTCACCGCCAGAACCAGACCTCCGGCGATCAGCCAACGTGTCATTGACTTTCGATTCATCAGAGCACCTCCAAGAGATATATTTCTCTCTTTATGAGATAAATATATCACATATCTCTCAAAAGTCAATCACTTTGAGATAAATAAATCACAATTTGTTCTAGAATCTTGGCACAGTATTCTCTGGATAGAAGCTTTTCCTTCAATTCGGCACTCTGAGTAAAATGTTATTTCAGAATCCATCGACCTGATCTACGTCCACCGATACGTTCAATCATTTCTTCTTCTTGCATTTTTTTCATAAAACGTTTTATTTTCCGTTCGGAACAATCAAGCATTAATGCAATCTGTGACTGTGTTATATGAGGATTTTTCTTTATTACAAATGATATTTTATCTTCTAAAGTGCCATCCAAAGTGCCATCCAAAGTGCCATCCAAAGTGCCATTTAGTCCTTTTGATACTTTAGGTTCCATTATTGGCGTAAATTTTATCATTATATCTTCTAAATGAAGTGTATATTCCGGTACTGGAACACCATGTTCCTTACAAACCTCACATATTTTTTCTATCCCGCGTCCCCACGCTTCCACATATCCCGCCCGGAAAAATCCATTAGCGATATTGGGATTATACGGCTGCGACCGATGCCGCTCCATTAAAGTTTCCACAGTCCATCCAACGGGAAAGACACAGTCATTACTAATATAGACCGCATCCTCATGAATACGAATCTGTATCGGCACTAAGGCTGCATAATTAGAATGAATGATCGCATTATACACCGCCTCTCTGACTGCTGCTTTAGGAAGAGGGTACGTTTCAATTCTTGTAACATTGTCATACGATATCATTGCTTTCATATATTTTAGATATATCAATTCTATGACCCTGTCAGCCTGAATAAACAAGGAGCCATGAATTTCATCCTGATATCGCAGATCAGATCCTTCACCAAAATATCCGATTTTAATATATGCGCCTGTAACCCATTTTTCCGGATTACGGTGAAACAAAAGAATTGCCGCACGCTTTAGCTTACCCTGTTCGAGAAGACCAAGATTGTCTAAAAGTTGCTCATTGCTCATGTTTAAGTCTTCTTCTGTCATACGGCCACTTCGTAAAGCCTCTCTCCGGAAAATATCAAAACTCTCCTTATCCAGATCTTCGACCTTAACGCCATCCACTGGAACTGCATCCCATTTATATCCCGTTTTAGACAGTAAAAACTCCGTCAAAGCGGCGCCTCTGAGAAGCTGCTTTGTGCTGCCGCTTCGATAATGATATTCACCCTTATAGTTCACCGGATAACTGCTTGGACTCACACAAATTTCAATGGTATCTTTCCCATCCTGCATTTGCAGATTGACATCCACAATAATTCCAAGGATATCCCGTACTTTATTTGGGATATCTTCCATTAGCTTTTTACTATCCTGTACACCAATGACATTCCCATTGTCATCAGTACCTATATATATCTTGCCTCCCTGAGCATTTGCGAAACCACAGATCCATTTCAAGTACTCATCTCGCCAGGATTCTTTCCATTCTGTGTTTTGATTTTCTGCCATTCAGTTCCCCCCATTCCTGATGTCCACTCGTCTTCGGCTTTTCTATTATTTATATAACCACAATTTATGTTCTTTTAATGTCAGTAATAATTGATTTTCAACATGGCTAATCCCTTTTTTTAGTATGAGGTATAAATAATTTTTGAATCCTCTCAACATTGTTTAATCACGACAATATCGATCGATAAATGTTTGTTTTTCGCTCATCCTTAACCCTGGCTATAAAATTCTTGCAAACCTTTTTCAATTATACTCCAATACATAAACCAATTCCTATCAAATTTAAGAACATAGTCAATCTCTCTTATTACGACTTTCTAAAACTTATTAATTATAGAATAACACATAGTCAGTATGAATTTACTAAAAACTTTACGATTAAATTGCTTTATATCTTACTTGCAATTCCTTTCATATCGATAAAGCACAAATTCTGTCTTCAACTTGAAAAAAACACCGCGGTTCTCCACGGTGCTTCAGCAGTATTTTAGAATTGATCAGCCCAGGCTTTCAGTGCATCGGCCCCAATCGAGGAAGCGAAGCGCTGGCCTTCGCAAAGAACCGCGCCGGAACAGGAGTCCCGGAGTTCCGCGTTGGTATTGCCCATCCCGCTGGAACCGGAGGTCGCAAAGGGAATCACCTTTTTGCCGGTCAGATCATATTGTTCCAAAAAAGTATTGATGATCGTCGGCGCGACATACCACCAGATCGGGAATCCGACGAAAACTGTGTCATAGTCCTCCATCTTTTCCACCTTGTTTTTCACTTGAGGGCGGAAGGTTTTATCCTGCATTTCCACTGAACTGCGGGACTGCGGATCGTTCCAGTTTAAATCGGCATCGGTATAGGGCGTAACCGGCTCAATCTGAAACAGATCGGCGTTGATTGCGGAAGCCAGGGTTTTGGCGACTTTCCCGGTTACTCCGCTGGCTGAAAAGTAAGCGATTAATTTTTTACTCATTCCATTATTCTCCTTTTACTCCAAATAGGTCACGGTCTCGGCAAGCGGCTTGCGCTGATTGTGCGCCGGCAGCGCCTTAAAACCTTCAGTCGCATACCCCAGATCGAGAACCATCAGCACTTCTTCATTCTCCGGCAAATTCAACAGCCTGGCCATGTCTTCCGGATTGAAGAAATTGACCCAGCAGCTGTCGATGCCCGCGTTTTCCGCCGCCAGCAGCATGTGCGTCGCAACGATCGTCGCATCCTCGACGCCGGAATCGCGCTGTCCGCCCGGATAGGTAAACACATTGTTCTTATCGAAGGCCACCACGATGATCGTGGACGCGTTATAGCGGCATGGCGTGACCTGATCCAGTTTTTCCAGCATGGCTTGGGACTGGATGACGTAAATTCTCTGTTCCTGCAGATTCTTCGCTGTCGGAGCCAGTCTCCCGGCTTCTAAAATTGCTTCCAGCTGTGCTTTTTCCACAGGCCGGCCGTCGAATTTCTTACATGAGTAACGATTTTGAACAACTTGAGTGAATTCCATCTTTCATGCCTCCTTCCGTCTGTTTGTTCCGGTATTTTATGATTTCTCCGTCAAACCGCTTTGCGAGTCGATTCAAAATGAAAAATACCGAAGACGCTCAGATTTATCCTGATTCATCTCCAGTATAGTTCCAGATTTTACAAATGTAAAATGCTTATCTTCTCTGGTTTGCGATTCATTTTCCGCATAGCGGCTAAAGCGATTGGCTTCCTTCCTGAAAAATGGAAAGCCTGCCTGTGACCGGTTTCGGATATTGCCGAAAGAAGGCTGTCCGGTTTTAGTTCACCACAGCGGGATTGTGATTTCATTATTGCCTGGCTTCGCTTCGCTGAGCATCGCCTGCAGATACTGACCGAAAAACAAGTCTTTTCCTTCACTTTGCCATAATCCCCAGGCTGGATCCTGCAAGATCCGCTCCGCGTTTTGCGCCAGCGTTCCCTCGAAGATTTCATCATTCATCGTAACCGCCAGTTCAACCATCGCCGCCTTTTCCTGCGGACTCAGTTCCAGTGCCTCAAGCGCCCTTTGCGTCTGCCGCCGGGTTGTCTGATCAAAACAAAGCTTCGCCTGACTTTGTAAGTCAGGATCGGCCAGCGATTCGGTCTGATAATGCAGCGTGCGGTCCGCGTCCAGCGTAATCACGCCGTAGTGCAGCGGTGTGACGGACAGCGAGGACGTCGCGATATCCATGAGCCCATCCTGCTTCTGAATGTGCTGAATATGCATGTGCCCGCTGAAATTCACGCGCACATCATAAGTGCTGAGCAGCGCTCGGACGGATTCGGCTCCCCGCGCAGTGAATCCAGAGGAGAACATCGTTGTGTGATCGGCCAGGTTCTGATGACTGAGGGAGAGTACGATTCGTTGATCTGCCTGCGCTTTTTCCAGCTGTGTTTCGATCCAGCACTGCGTTTCTTCACTCACAACACCCGGATCTTCCGGACGATTGGCATCGATCAGCAGCAGCTGAACGTCTTCCGCCAACGAGACAAGGCAGCTCAGTGATCGAGGATCGCAGCTGAGCGCCGGACGACAGGTCAGATTCTGATAAATTGCGGCAAATTCCGCAGCGCTGACCGATTCGGTGGACCGGGCCATCGCCTGACTGAAGGAAGCAGCCGAGGGGTTATTCAGATCATGATTGCCGGGAATTACCCACACGTCGATGCCGGCTTCCGTCAGAACCTGCAGCTTCTGCGCCAGCCGCTGGTGGCTGAGCTTTTCGCCGTTGAAAGTCAGATCGCCGCTCAGCAGGACGGCCTGCGGTTTCATTTGCAGCATTTCCTGAACGAACTGATCGACGAGGGCTTCGCTCTCTTCCGTCAGCTTGCCGTCGCTTTCCTCAATCAAACGTTGAAAGCGTTCGCCCTGATCATGCAGCTCAGGCGCTAAATAATGCAGATCCGTGGCGATGACGAGCGTCAGCGGTTCGTTCTTCTTCGGCAGTGTACTTGCTTTGGCGCACCCGCTTAACAACAGGACGCTGACAGCGATCCCGATTTTCCATTTTCCCGTCATCATCTTTCTCCTCTGCCGTTTCACTCGCTCCGGATTCCTGTCCGGGTGATCCAGCCGTTTTGCAGCCGGGCATTCACTCGCTCACCGGCAAACTCCACCGTGACGTTCATCGGCTGCGTTAACTGGACATGAACCTGATCCACTAAGGCTTCCTGCGGCCGGATCGTCAGTCCCTTCGCCGTGTTTTCCACCGTGCAGTGAAACGTGTCCCGCCGGCCGTCTTCCTCATGAACGTAAGCGCGGGTTAAAATAACTTCCTCCACGCATTTAAAAATCTCATGCACATCGTTGTCGCAGCAGCCGCCCTGATCCGTCGTCACTTCCGGCCAGCTGCCGAGATAGCCGAACACCGCGGTATCTTTTGGCGCATGATACCAGCCGCTGATCATTCCGACGCGCTCCTCCGCGATCGTCCGTGCCTGAAACTTTCCGCGGCCGGGGTTTTCCGGATCCGGAACGAAGGTCATGACCTCGCGGTGCGGATCGGGCACAAACGCCCAGTTCAACGTCTTATTTTCCACATCCAGCAGACTGACGCAGCTCATCAGCGTATTCATCGCGTCGATCAGATATTCACGCCGGCCGCTCAGCAGATACAGATCCATCATGCCGTACACCTTCCAGGCGCTCCAGCCATGCGGAGAATTGATCATGTTGCCCATCGTCAGCACGTCGTACTGCGCCTCCCAGAACCGCAGCGTCGTTCCGCTGCAGCGGCTGTCCGCCACGACGCTCCGTTCCAGACAGCGGTGCTTGCGGACTAAGCATTCCGCCGCTTCGATATACGGCCGGCGTTCTTCCGGCTCCAGCATTTTCGCCAGCATCGTCAGCTGCGCGACGGAACATGTCAGCATGCCGTCCTCCAGCGTGGCCTGGCCTTCGGTTTCAATATTATCCCGATGCAGCGCCAGCTCGTCAATTGCCCGCTTCGCCGCCTCAAAGTGCCGCTGAGCACGTGCCTGCCAGGGAGCTTCCGGCTGCCGGCGTTCTTCCAGAACCAGTTCGAGCAGGCTTTTCGCAATATAAATAACGCTTGTGTAGTGCTTTCCTTTGCCGTTGCAGAAAGCGCCGTCTTCCCGCTGACTGTGTTCGATCAGCCAGTCGGCCAGCTTCGCGCCCAGCTCCAGCGGTTCTGTGCTGTGCAGCGCGGCGCCGAGATCCGCCATCAAACCGATCATGCAGGCGGTGTTCTGAATTCGGCCGGGATGCACGGTCGGACAGCCTTGTTCGACGTCGAAGCCCAGCGGCACCAGTTCACGGACCTTCTCAAGATATGCCGCGCGGTCAAAATCCAGATCATGGAGGATCGCCGCCGCGCCGGTAAACAAACCGTACCAGCTTTCGCAATGGGTTCCCATTTTCTGCGGCTGACTCAGCGACTGACGCGCCGCTTCTTCCATGATCGTCCGCCATGAATGGATAAACTGTACCCAGGCTTCGCTCTGATGCTTCCCGTTCGAGGCTGTCAGACGAAGTTCACGAGGCTGATCCGATTCCAGCCGCACCGTATACACGCCCGGCTTTTTCAACAGACAAGGCACCGGCCGGCCTTCTGCCATCAGCGTCGGTTCAATCCGGGACAACAGTTCAAATTCCAGCGCACTTCCGCATTCCGCGCTCCAGCGCTCGCCCGCGAAAACGGGCACGCCCTTTTCCGCCAGCCACGATGGCACGGTTTGTTCCGGAGCCAGCTCCGCGATTTCAATCCGCCACCGGCGCGTTTCCCACGGCTTAAGCGGCTGGGATTGAGGATGCCGGTCCGGCAGCTTCCCGCTTTGCAGAAAGTCCAGACAGAACGTCATAATCCGATGTCCGCCGTCCGCAAAAAACCGGTTGTAGTCGAGATGCCAGCTGGCGATCGGATCCGGACTGTAAATCCCAAGCCGCCGGCCTAAAGGACTGGACAGAAAACCCCAGAAATACGTTTTCTCACACCGCAACAGCGTCGGCGCGAACACCGTGTCCCATTGCGGATAGCTCTCCATGGCGCAGTCCAGCCCGATGCGCAGCCCCAGTTGATCCAGCGGCATTGTCTGCGAGCTTCGATTCTCCGCTTCCGCCTCGATGATCAGACTTTCCCCTTCCGTCTGGAAACGATAGCGCAGCTCCACGCCGAAGAACGCTTCCTTAAACCAGCCTTCCCGATAACGCGGCGCCGTTGACGTGCGCAGTTCTTCCCCTAACCGGCATTGCCAGGCCGGCCCGCCGTAGTCATCCTGCCGGAAAGACACCGCTTCCTCATGAAAAACACAATGTTTTATTTTTCCTGTTGCCGTCCATTCTAATTTCATTGGTTCCGCTCCTTTAAAAATGACCGCGAATACACGCTGGACTCCGCGATCTTCCTGATGTAAGTTTCTAACAGATCCCTATAAGATTCAAGTTCTTTTGATTCCTCTTTTCGATTTTCGTCCGTTCTGACGCAAAAAGGCCGGTTCACCGACCTTCTTAACTCCGTTATGAATGACCGTTTATTCTTTACAGGGCATGGAAGACAGGCTGCATCTGATCAAACGTGCAGAAGCTGTCAAAACCCAGTGATTTCAGAAGTTCCTTCGCTTCGCTGATCCCGGTTCCCAGATGCTCTGGTTTGTGACTGTCGCTGCCGATCGTCACGATCCGGCCGCCGAATTCCCGGTAACATTTCAAAATCTCGACGGAGGGCATCGTTTCTGTCAATCCGTAGCGCTTCGCCGACGTATTGATTTCAATCCCCTTCCCCTCCGCGATGACCACCTTCAAAATCTTCTCAATCCACGGTCTGACCCGCTCGAACGGATAAATTCCCGCAGGATCGTAGCGCTTGATCAAATCCAGATGTCCCAGTACGCTGTAATGCTTATATTTCTGAACGACCTCCAGCAATTCCTGATAGTAGCGTTCATTGTATTCCTGCTGCGATTTTCCGCGCTGGAAATCCTGCGTCCAGAATTCCTGATTTTCTACCTGATGGATCGAAAGAAGAATAAAATCCCAGGAATACCGCTTGAACAAGGCCTCAAACTGATCGATCGTATGAACCTGAACGCCAAACTCCAGGCCGGTTTTGAGCGTGATCTGGCCGCCGTATTTCTGCTTCATCCGATCAATTTCGCGGATGTAGCGCGGGGTGTCGACATTCGCCAGCGGATCCTGACCCCGATACACAATCGGCTTGCCGCTGTCCCAGTCTTCCTTAATTCCATAATCGACATGATCGGTAAAACAAAGCTCGTCTATTTTCATCCGGATCGCATCCTGAACGACGCTTTCCATCGGATAAACGGAATCGTCGCTGAATTCGGTATGGACATGATAATCCGCAAACATCGTGTTCCCCCCTCCTTGACTGATATCTCCAATCTATCCATAATTATAGAGTGAATTTTTTATCTTTTCTATTCTTATCCTGCGTATTTCTATAACAATCCTGCGAGGTGAATGATGAAAACACAAGTGGAGCTTAACGCTGACGCATCGGAAAAAATCCGCTACAACGATCCGGCCTATCCGATTTATCATTGTCCGGGCCGGCTCTCCGATTATCCCAATTATACCGCGCTGAATCATTGGCATGAGGATCTGGAGTTCATCGTCGTGCACTCGGGATCGATGAGCTACAATGTCAGCGGCGAGATTTTAACGTTAAACAGCGGCGAGGGGCTCATCGTCAACGCCCGTCAGATGCACTATGGATTTTCCCCCGACCGGACAGAATGTACGTTTCTATGTCTGCTTCTGCATCCGCAGCTGCTTTGTCCGCTGCCTTCATTCAAACGGAATCTTATTGATCCGCTGATCGAAAACACTGCGGTCCCCTTCGTTCTTCTGCGGCCGGAAATTCCGTGGCAGAAAGAAATCCGCGATCATATTCTGGCGATTGAAACCGGAGCTGACGCCCGTTCCGCCCCGCTTCAGGCCTTGTCCAGGATGGCTGCGATCGGAGCGCTGCTGGTAGAAAACCTTCCTCCTGCAGTTGTAAACGATGTAGAAAATCCGGATCTGCGTTGTTTAAAAGTCATGGTTGGAACTATTCATCTGCACTTTGCCCAAAAGTTAACGTTGGCTCAAATCGCCGCCAGCGGAGCGGTCGGGCAAAGTAAATGCTGCAAATTGTTCATGCGCTTTCTGAATCAGACGCCGATGGCCTACGTCAATCAATACCGCCTTTATCAAAGCCTAGAGCTGCTGCGGGACACCGCCATGTCCGTAACGGAGATCGCGCTGGCCGTCGGCTTTGGCAGCGCCAGTTACTACGCGGAGGCTTTCCGCAAAGGCTTTGACCAAAGTCCGACGCAATACCGGAAGGAACATGCCATGCTTCCGGTTGCTTGAAATTCATGAGGTTCCAGCGTTTGATGAGCGTTAAAAATTGAGATCAAGCGATGTTACGTCGCGAATGTCCACGTTCAGACAGATTGATCTTTCTGCGATTTCTTCCGGCACATAGACTTCACTGAGATTCAGACAGGCATAAACCGCATTCGGATTGTGCATCATCATCTGCCAGAAAGGATTCTTAATGATACCGGAGTGTTATGTTTATTGCGCACTATTTTGAAGTAAATCTTCCCTCATATTTGCTTTACTTAGGAAGGCAGTAGCGGGTGTTTTTTCCTTTGCCGTCTTGAATCAACAGGCCGTTTTCTATCATTTTCTTTAACAAACGTCCGCATGATGATTGCCTGATACCAAACAATATCTCAACTTCTTTTCTTGTAACAGCTCCCTGTTCCTTTGTCAAAGCAATTATCTTTTCTTCTAGTGTATCTTTCCCTGTTCTGGCCTGTATTGGTTTTTCCGGTTCAGGCGTTGCGTTCAAGTTCGGGAGAATAACCTTAAATGCATTGTCCGATGTTTCAATCTGCGGTGTCATCCCTGTTCCCTCATATGCATCCATGATTTTTATAAGTCCCGTTCCATAAGCTTCTATCAGTTCCAAACGATAAAATACATTTGCAAGTTTCGTGTTTCGGCAGACAGATATACCCATTGTTACATCCTTTAAAGTCACACCGCTTACTAAACCGCCGATAGAAGTAAATTCAAGTCTGTCTGCATAAAGACTGATAAATGTACTGGCGCGGAATGAATATTCACGATGGACCAGAAGATTCATAAGTGCCTCTCTGACCGCAGTTTCGGGATAATCCCGCTGATCAATACGATACAGTTTATTAAAGGTTGAATGTGTCTGATTTCGAAAATCAATAAAATCATAGACTTCATCCATCTGCTGAAACAAAGAACCAGAAAATTCTTTCCGATCCTTAAACTCACTTTGTTTTGTGCCCTGAAAAACAGCAGCCTTGATTGTATGCATGCACTGATCTGAAAGCAGAAGCCCCAGATTTGTATAGACACCATCCTGCGTTATCAATCCAAGTGTTTTCATTTGTGCAGGCCCAAACTTTACATCAATACGATACAGTTTATTAAAGGTTGAATGTGTCTGATTTCGAAAATCAATA
>PVML01020457.1_pt1 | contig 21220 bp, 18 predicted proteins | sample 1853371 | NCBI WGS metagenome assembly PVML01 (sample SAMN08533508, study PRJNA380276) | Human gut metagenome, whole genome shotgun sequencing project. | isolation source: participant 1, chromium library | host: Homo sapiens | collected 2017 | reverse complement strand
AGAGCTGATGAGCCAGGACGAGTTGGCCGTTATGGACGGCGGCAAGTGCATCCTCCAGCTGCGCGGTGTGCGGCCTTTCCTCTCGGACAAGTATGACATCACCAAGCACCCCAATTTCAAATACACAGCCGACGCAAGCGACAAGAACACTTTTGACATTGAAGCGTTCCTGTCCACCCGGCTGAAACTCAAGCCCAATGAGGTCTGCGACGTGTACGAAGTAGATACTCAGGGCGCTTAAATCTGTTCCGCTATGAAAGGAGTGGTCTTATCTATTCGCCGCAACTGCCCTTTTGGGGCCATTGGCGTACAAAGCGGACAATCGCAAGAAAAAATAATGAAAAAGGAGGACAGCCGGAATCATGCCCCCGGAAACCGGGCGGCAGATTGTTCCGGCTTTTGTATGCCTATGAAACATGACAAACCTATTTTTTAATCAGATTCCGGCTAACAAACTATATGGCATTTTTTGAACAGGCAATCACCGTTCTTCAGACCCTCGTTATCGCGCTCGGTGCCGGTCTTGGTATCTGGGGCGTCATCAACCTGCTGGAAGGTTACGGAAACGACAACCCTGGTGCAAATGCTCATGTGCGGTAAAGTAACACACAAGAATTTGACAGGCAGCAGCCCTTACTATTCCTAAAATTCCGAAAATTAAGTGAAAATGAATAGATTTCTTAAAGTCTGTATGATAAAATATGATTACGAACAAATCAACAAATCGGAATTTGCAGAGGGACTTGTTATGATTCATTATGATATTGACACAACTGAAAATGGATATAAAAAATTTGAAGGTAATATTGAACTACTAATTGAGTTAAAACATATTCTTTTCAAAAATGATGTAGTTCCTGACTTAGTTGGTTATCTCTCATTTGACAACATACCAAATGTTTCTATTTGTATTTCTGCACAGAAAGAACTGGGATTTTTTATCAGTATCACAGATGGTAAAAATATATATCTAACTTTAGGCGACAGAAATACATTAAATGAAACAGTAGATATATGGGGCGACGGACTTTATATTTCCAAGGGCTTATTCATACCATTCTCTCTTGCCTGGAAAGGTCTTGAGGAATATTTGATTTACCATAAATTATCGAATAAAATAAATTGGATTACTTCAGATGAAGTTCCAGAAGAAGGAAATTTTATATGTTAAAGTTCAATTTCCGGCAACGAACAATCCCAGTTTGTCGAACAGATAGCAAATCCAGCCGAGCCAGTCAACGGCAAGTAAATGGGCTTCGCCCACCGTTGACAGCCCCGCCTGTCTTTGCAAATATGCAGCCAAGAGGACGATAGCCCAAAGTGCTACCACCCTCTTTTATTATTAACAACTGAATATCCCGCCACCCCACAGAAGGCAAAACGCAGCTTCCGAGCTGCCGGAAAATCGTGTTTTTGCAACGATGAAATTTTTTTTTTGGGGGGGGATGGATATTATATTTTCGCCAAAAGAGCCGATTTTTTTTATAAATAATATTATTGTTTGGTAAGTTTCTGACAATGGCGAATGGAAAAGAGGTGATTGCCTATGAGTCTATGGTACTATTCTTGTTAAGATGATAGCAAATATGCAAACAACAATAAATCACATTGAAAGGAGTTACAATTATGAAAAAGCGTATAACATCAATTTGTCTAATAATATTGATGCTGTGTGCCATGTGTGGTACATCTGTATTTGCTGCTGAACTTCCCTCTGAAAATATGGTTAGCCCGATGTATCTCCATAATGATTACTTCACTGGCGGAACTGGGACGATGAATAGCATAGCTGGCTCTCAGTCCAAAATCTTCAATTCTTCCTCTGGAAGCATCTCAGCTAATGCTCGTGTAACAAATGTGGAATTAAATGTTACTGTGAGTAGGGGGAGCATCCCATTTTATATCGTTGTTGAATCCCCGAATGGTTATCAGGCAGAACGATATATAAGCACCAGTGGTAAGGTTGAATTTGATGAGTTTAACGATTTTTACCCGAAAGGCACTTGGAAAATTTATATCTATAATCGTGGTTCTGCATTCACAGATGTTTCTACAGCAACAGCCCGTATAACTGTAAACTATGGTTATGACAGCTATTCTTAAAACAGGGTGTATTGTTATTTGGAGGTGTACTTATGACGATTACAGGAATGACACGATTTGTGCAACAAAATTATAAGGTTCAAAATTCGCACTTAACCCATAAACTTCCAAATGGCTCTTTACCGCCAAAGGAGCATGTTAACCCATATTGTCCGGAGGGAATGGATATTACAGGTCGAACAGATTTTCGCCGCATTGTCCCTGTTGACGAGGGCGTTGCAAATAAGATAAAATCTTTGGTGTTTGAGAGCATGGAAAAGAACTGCGGCATGAGTGATGGAGAAATTGAAAGCGAAATCATAAGAAATTATGTTATGTCATTGCCACCCGAAGAACGAGCTGCCGCTGGGTGGACATTAAATCAGATTAGTCTGCAAGAGGCTGACCGATTGGGAGAATATGTACATCAGCGAGACCCCTCATGGAATTGGGGAAAGCCAGTCAAGCCCGGTATCTTGGATGACTACAAATCAGGCATGAATATACTAATGTGATGTAGTTGTAATAGTAATATTGCAATTTTCCATTTGTAGAGGGGTAGCCCAAAGTGCTCCCCCTCTTTTATTATTTACAACTGAATATCCCGCCGCCCCACAGCGGCACAGGAAGCAGTAAATCCGAAAAAGATTTGCTGCTTTTTTTGCGCCCGTTTTTGGCAAATCGGGAAAGTGTCAGTACTGATAAGTGAACAGAGGGAAATTCCCGTTTTCTATCAAGCAGCGGGCAGAATACAGCTTTCAAAACGCCTTATTGTCGGGAAAGAATGAGCCGCCGGAAAAGTTTCTGCCGGAAAGTCCGTCATTTTCGCTCTTTTGTGGTTTGTAGGGAGTGAAAGGGAAAATGTTACCGCTGGAAGTTGGCACATTTCCCGCCTGCGGCACTAAGGAGATTGAACCCCGCCGGACACAGCGGAAAGCGGCAGTTTCTTAGAGCAAGATTCTACCGCAGTACCAAAATTCGCTTTTCGCTCATTTTGCCCCTGCGGGAATCTTGTTGGGGAGTGCCTTCCCCAAACCCTGCTTATGCGGCTTGCGCCGCTTAAAAATCCCTCAAAATATTTTTTCGGATTTTTCAAAAACAGTTCCGCTTCACACCCTGTTTTTCTCCTATTAGTGAGAGGACACCACGCACAGAAAGGAGGTTTTTACCATACGAAAACGATATAACACACCGCACCGCAGCCGGGTAGTCAAAACACGCATGACCGAGGAAGAATACGCCGAGTTTGCGGAAAGGCTTTCTGCTTACCACATGAGCCAAGCCGAGTTTATCCGGCAAGCCATAACCGGGGCAGCCATACGCCCCATCATAACCGTTTTCCCCGTCAATGACGAGTTGCTTGCCGCTGTCGGGAAGCTGACCGCCGAATACGGCAGGATCGGCGGCAACTTAAACCAGATAGCCCGGACGCTGAACGAGGATTTGTTACTCCTTACGTTCTTGTCACCGGACTGATTGGGCATGGGATCAATACCTGCAAAGGCAACCAGAGACTGCTTTCGTTCAAAGCGGCGCACATCGCCGATCTCAGCCATGAGCTGCGGGCCGAAGGACTTCCCAACACCGTACATCGCCATGACCACAGGGTACTCTGGCAGCGTAGAGGCAAGACGTTCCATTTCTGCACGGTAGGTTTCCACGCTGCGGGAGATGCTGGTGAGCTGGTTCGCCGCTTCCTGTACGAGGACTTTCGTTACCTCAGATTTAGGGACCAGAACGACAGCGTTTTTGGCAAGGGAATACACTTCCACGGCATTGCCCTGCTTGAAGATGTAGCCATGGCGCTTGCACCATTTTCGGTAGCGCTCAGAGAATGCGTTGAGACTCTGCTTCCGCACGCACTCCACATGCCAGAAGGTATGGACAAAGTCAACCCATTTCTGCGTCCCATCGCTTCGCACAGGGCTGTCAAAGCACTTGCGGATGCCGGGGAAGGACTGTTCCAAAAGAGCAATCAGGTTGTTTGCAGAGGCTGTCCGCTGCTTGGAAGCAAGCTGAAACTGACGGTTCAATGTTTTCAGATCATAACGAATGGTATCCATAGGGGTATAGTCTCGCAGATCAGCCCAGTTGTCAAGAGCGTATCGGGCGATCTTCACAGCATCGGCCTTGTCGGTTTTCACACGGCGTAGAGAATTGGCACCGTATTCCTTAATGAGCAGCGGATTTACTGCACTGACATAAAGACCGGCTTCATGCAATGCTTTTGCGACCGGCTCATAATAGCGGCCTGTGTGCTCCAGTACGACACGGGTTTCCCCATCAAGAGCCTTCAACTGCTCAGCGAGAGAAGCCAACCCTTCCGTATTGTGGGCGACATCGAATGGCAGCCGAACGACCTCGCCAAAGGGGCGAAGCACTGCCACCGTACTCTTTCTGCTTGAAACATCAATGCCTGCTGCGTTCATACAATCACTCCCGGTTAGAATTTGCAATGGACAAAAGCCATCTTACCCATTGCCGATTCCATCTGTTTGCTGACACGAACGCATTGGCTCTACCTGCACAAATCGAACACTGCGAATAGGAGGATGGCTGACTGACTTTCTGGCGGACGTATTAGCCCTTGGAGGCTTAGGTCAGACCATTACCTCACTATTCTAACAGTTTAGGCAACGAGATGTCCCATGCCTATGGCTGGCTGCCATAAACCAAGGGGCAAATATATAGTAACAGGAGGAATACCAACGATGAAGAAGCACAAGCCAAGTACAGCGCGGAGATCCAACAGCAGACTGCCGCCCTGCGTGAAAAGCGCGGGGAGTTGCGTCTGTGCCGCAGGATACAGGCAGACATTCCGAGGGTATCCCAGCAGTGCCAGCAGGCGCAGACTGAACGGCAGGAAAATCTAAAAAACAAGGAGGAACACGAGCATGAGTACCAACGGTGAAACCGCTGACCTGATGGTGCGTGAGGGCATCCAGATCACCGAGAGTGCCCTCAAGCTGGCAGGGCTGGGGGCGAAAAATCTTGCCGCCCTTCTGATCGCCCTTGCCAACGACAATCAGAAGCTCGCCGGTAAGACCAACCTCAAGCGCCTGATCCACGACGGCGAGGAGCTGACGATCTTTTCCGTCAAGCAGGAGGACTTGAAGGGCTTTCAGATGGAAGCCAAACGCTATGGCGTCCTGTTTTACCCCATCGTCAATAAGGTGGAAAAGACCGGGACGGTGGAAATCATGGCGAAGGCCAGGGACGCCAAGCAAATCAACCGCATTTTTGAACGCATGGGCTATCCCGCCCCGGTGAAGGAGGATACTGCCGCAAAAAAAGAGAACGCCCGCGCTCCGTCCGAGAACAGCTCCAAGGAGCGCGGGACTGGTGCGAGAGCGTCTACGGAACCGGCTGCGGAGAAGGCTGACGCCCGCCCCTCTGTCCGCAGCCGCCTGATGGCGCTGCAAGCCGCGGCAGAACGGGATGGCACAGCTCCCACCAAGGATACCGTGCGGGAAGCCATTCAAAAGGCTATGCCTACGCGGGAATAAATTGATTTTGAGAAGGAGAAACGAACATGGCAAAGTTAGACGATTTGATCCAGCAGAAGCAGCAGAGGGACGAGGACTGGAAGGCAAAGAAAACAGCGGAGCGCGAGGAATTGGGGCAGCTTTCCGACGATGCGGTCATGCACGTCACCAGTGAACCCGGCGCATACCTCCACTATCTGGACACACAGGCCATCAACCCGCGATACAGCGCATCCAATGTGATGCTGGCGATGGCGCAGAACCCGGAGATCACCTACATCAACAGTCTGGAGGTGTGGAACCGGCTGGGGCGCAGCGTTAACCGCGACGAGAACGGCATGAAGATCCGCGTGTCGGACACCTATGTGAAGGACGGAAGAGAGTATCACGGCTATAAGATCGGGCGTGTGTTCGATATTTCCCAGACCCACGGCAAGGCCGGTGTTCCGGCGCTGAGCCTGAAAGACAATACACCGGAAATGGACGCCGCCCTGCGCCGATTGCTGGACAGCTCCCCCGTTCCCGTGGTCACCAGCAGCACCATGTATCAGGACGCTGTTTATGATCCTAAGACGCAGAGCATTACGGTATCCAGCCGCCTGATCGACGGCAAGATCTTTGCGGCGCTCTCCCGTGAGATCGTCCACGCCGGCATCCATGACCACGGACGCTATCCCTACTATACCCGCGAGGACTGCGCCATGGATGCCGAGAGCGTCAGCTATATGCTCTGCCGCAATTTCGGCGTGGAGACCCCGCAGTCCGATGTGAGCCGCGTGGGGCAGGTCTTTGACGGTATGGAGGTGCAGGATCGCCGCGGCGTGGTGGACAGCCTGCAAAAGTATTTTCGTAAGCTGCAAAATGATATTCAGCGCGAGATATCTCCGCAGGAGCGCAAGCAGCCGGAACAGAACCGGCCTGTCCGTTGAAGGGGGTGAAATCTGTGAAAAAGAAACTTTCGCTTTTGCTGTGCATAGCAGTGACATTGTGCGCTATGAGCAGCACGGTTCTGGCCGTTTCCGCTGAACCAATCAAGGAGGCTGATCCGGTAACTGCCATGATTACTGCCGCAGATACGCTCCCCGGCATTTCCGCCTATCCCGCCGAGGTCAGAGCCAGCGAGGAAAACGGCGTCTACCGATTAGAAAAGGTCTACTACCTGACCGCGAAGGACGATCCCGCCACGATCCCCACCGCTGACTTTGAGCGCGAGGGCCGCACCTATACGCTCCTTGATTTGCTGAAAAACGACCAGACAGAAACGGACACGCGGGAGCATATCGAGGTGGTCACACTGGAGAGCAAGACCAAAGATATGGAGGAAATTCTGAAAATGCTGGAGCCGAAGCTGGAGGTCAAGACCGAGGACGGCTATGAGGGTGTCCTGTCCCTTGACCACACTACCATTCAGGTGGAGGCAGCGGGCTACGGGACCAGCAGCCGCACGGTGACGGCGGAGCGCACCTATCCCAACCTCTCCGACGCGGATGTGTCTCTTGTTCCCAAGTCCGTGAACGAAAATGGCCGCACCCTGACCCTTGCCGATGTGAGCTGGCAGGAGGCGGCAGTCGATCCCACGGACGGCTATGACATTCCCATTCGCTACACCGCTGTGGCAAGCTACACACTAAACGCCGGGGAACTGCTGACACCAAACCTTGTGAGCGGTTCGGCCACGGGAACGGTCAGCGGCACAGGCGGTGTGACCGTTCTGCCGCCCTCCACTTCCGGCAGCACCGCTGGTGGAAATACCGGCTCCTACACGCCGGTAAAGTACACCGCGGTCACGAAAGACCTCTATTACAGCGGCGGCTACCTCGGTACACTGAAAATCCCCACCCTCGGCCTGTCCGTCAAGGTGTATCAGGGAACGGACGCGGACGCGCTCCGCAAGGGCGCGGGCCATTTTGCCAGCGCCTCCATTTGGGAGGGCAATGTGGCGATTGCGGGCCATAATCGGGGCGTCAACAATCACTTCGGAAAGATTCACACCCTTGACATTGGGGACACCATCAAGCTGACCACCCAGCTCGGCACCCGCAGCTATGAGGTGTACTCCGTCAGCAAGATCAGCGTGGACGATACCAGCGTTCTGAACGACAGCACGGAGAACATCATCACCCTTGTCACCTGCGTGAAGAATCAGCCGGATTACCGCTGGTGCGTGCAGGCTCGACAGAAGTAGTATTGATGTGAATAATTCCGACAAGAAAAAAGTTATTCACATTGATGTTAAAAACTTTACTTAATGCTGGAGGTGTGCTATCATGGCTTCAAAAGGTGGTGACAGAATCATGGAATTAAAAAACAGATCGCAGTACCTTGATAAGCTCATTTCCGTTCAGGATATGGAGGTCATCAAGGTCGTGACCGGAATCCGGCGCTGCGGCAAATCCAGCCTGCTGAAATTGATGATGGCACATCTGCGGGAACAGGGCGTCATGGAGGAACAGATCCTCTCGATGAACTTTGAGTCCATGCAGTTTGCAGACATGGACAGCAAGCGGCTTTATCAGTATGTGATGGAACGAGCCCCCAAGGGTAAGCGACTCTACCTTTTTTTGGACGAGGTGCAGAAGGTTCGGGACTGGCAGGATGCCGTGAATTCCTTCCGTGTGGATCTGGATTGCGACATTTATGTGACCGGCTCCAATGCCTACCTGCTTTCCTCCGAACTGTCCACGTATCTGTCCGGGCGCTATGTGGAGATCAAGATGCTGCCGCTGTCCTTCCGTGAGTTTTTGGACTTCCACGGCTATTTGCTGGAGGAGTACAAAGCCCCCAACGGCACTATGAAACAGCGCGCCAAGGGAAAAGACGGCGAAGCGTATGAGCTGCGCGACCTGTTTGAAGCCTACGCACAGTTTGGCGGTATGCCCGCGCTGGCCGAGGCGGAGCTGGATCAGGAGCGCGCCAATATGCTGCTGGACGGCATTTATTCCGCTGTGGTTGTGCGGGACATTCTGGAACGCGGCAAACGGAAAGAACAGCGGGCCGTCACCGACGCGCTGCTGCTTCGCAAGATCATTCTGTTTCTGGCTGACAACATCGGCAACAACACCTCGGCGGCGTCCATCGGGCGCACCCTTGTCAGCGAGGGCCTGTTGGACGATGGCAGAAAGACCAAGCCTGCGGTGCAGACCATCTCTGCCTATATCGACGCACTGTTGGAGTCCTATATCTTCTATGAGGTCAAGCGGTTTGACATCAAGGGAAAGGACTACCTGCGGACGTTGGGCAAATACTATATCGTCGATCCCGGCCTCCGCACCTACCTGTTAGGAAACCGGGGCGGCGATGTGGGACACATTCTGGAAAACATCGTTTATTTTGAACTGCTGCGGCGTGGCTATGAGGTGGCCATCGGCAAGGTCGGTGAAAAGGAGATCGACTTCATCGCAACAAAGATGAATGAGAAAAAGTATATCCAAGTCACTGACAACATGAACGCCCCCGAAACCCGCGCACGGGAGCTTGCGCCGCTGCAAGCTGTGCAGGACAATTACGAGAAGATTGTGATTGCCATGGACTGCGACCTTATCAGCGACGTGGACGGTATCAAAATCGTAAAGGCGCTGGACTACCTGCTCAGCGAAGTGTAACGAAAAATCCGCTCTGAAAAATCAGGGCTGATTTTTTGACACACAGCGGTATCCGCGATACCATGAAGCCATCAAAGGATATGGAGGTACACACCATGAAGCGAGGAAGTTTTGCAGCTGGGTTTCTGACCTGCCTGCTGGTGGTGGGAATCACCACTACGGCCTATGCTGCCGGGATCATGGCAGAGCGCAGCACCCACCGCATTGTCGTAGATGGAAAAGAAGTGCAGATGGAAGCCTATGTCATCAACGGCAACAACTACGTGCGGCTGGCGGATATTGGCAAGCAGGTCGGGTTTAATGTCTATTGGGACAGTAATACGAAGACGGTCCAGATCGAGGCAGATAAGCCCTATACTGGCATCACACCCCAACAGACCGCCGCAGCCCCCACAGACGGTTCCCGGTATGTTCCCAAGGTGGGTGATGTGATCCGCTGCGACGACGGTACAGACTACACCATCACGGATGTGTCCCGTTGGGACAAAAACGCTTTTTCCAGCGCACCGCTGGGAGAGCTGCCCACCGCCACCTGTGATTGGAGCAAGCTGCCCCAGCCGGAAATGCCACGGGCAGAAGCGCGTCACTTCACCAGCGGCGGGCAGGACTACCTGTTCCAGCGCAATCTCTACGAAACACGCCGGATGCTCTATACCTTGTATAATGCCATCGGGGACAACCCCGAAACATGGCAGAATGGCCAGCCGGTGAAATTCCCCAGCGGAAATGATAAGGTGAAGATCAACCTGACCATTCCCACAGAGGTTACGCCGCAGAGCTTCTGGCCGTGGCGGGCAGAGCAGATCACCGAGCTATTCAATTCCTGCCCTCCGGGGACTTACTCTCTGGAGGCATGGAATGTCTACAAAAACGGCGTATTCCAGTACACGGAGTACAGCATCCATGTGAGCTGAAAAATTCATATCCACACGCAGGCGGTATGTGAAAAGCATACCGCCTTTTTTATATCCAAAAAATTCAGGAGGAACGCACGATGAAAAAACGATTGATCTCCATGCTGCTGTTGGTGGTCATAGTGCTGGGGATGCTCCCCGTCACGGCCCTTGCCGCCGGCAGCGAGGAGGAAGCCCTGGGCGAGGTCAATATCTACAACGGAGAACAGAAGCTCTCCTACCTCTCCATCAACGGGCGAATCCGTGAGCTGATCTATACCTATTTCAACCATGTGGATGCCAACGGCAGGACGAAGGAGATCCCCGCGTACTGCGTCAATCCGAATACAACGGGTGTGCCGCAGACGGTAGGTCCCGGCGAGAGCATCAAATACATCGCCAAGGAAAAGGGCAACGATCCGAAGGTCATGGGCATCATCGCCAACGGGTATCCCACCCGTGGTCTTTCGGAGCTGAAGCTGGAGAACAAGTACCACGCCTACTATGCGACCAAGATGGCGCTGTGGTGCTACCTGCTCCCCAACTGGAACATCAACAACCTGAAGGTCAATCCCGATCTCACCGGAAAAGAGCTTCAGCGGGCGCAGGCCATTCTCGCCGCCGCAAAGGACATCTATGTGCGTGGCACGGCGTGGAGCAAGGTGCTATCGCCCCGCGTCACCGCAGCGGCTGACCGGGACACTGCTTATGCCGTTACAGTAGACGGACAGCAGTACAAGCAGCAGGTGTTTACGGTCCACTCGGATACCTGGGTGTGCGACTATGCCATCCGTGTTGCATTTTCGGACCCTGCTTCTGTTCCCGCAGGAACGCGCATCGTGGACATGAACAACAAGGATATTACGACGATCACCACCTCTGGCACCGGAGATGGCTATGATGGGAAATTCAAAGTCCTATATCCCGCCGCTGCGGTGGCAGGCAAGACCGGCAGCGTCCAGCTTTCTTTTACCACCGATGTTTATAAGTATGCTGTGTTTTACGCTGTGTGCGCAGAGCAGAACAAGTACGGTAAGCTGCAAAATTATATGTGCGACACCGATCCTACCGTTACCATGAGCCTGTCCGCATACAGTAATTACAGCGATGGCGGCGGGCGGCGATCCGCTGGATATTGTAAATAACCTTTCCGATTTTATTTTCAGCATTATCAAGGCACTGGGCGTTATCATTCTCGGCTGGGGCATCGTGCAGGTGGGTATGTCGATCCAGTCCCACAATGCCAGCCAGAGAACGCAGGGCTTCCTCTGCTTGTTTGGTGGCTTAATGATCGCCTTTGCAAAAGAAATTCTGACCGCCATCGGCGCGATTTGATAGAAAAACCGCGCCCTCTGTCTATGGAAAACAGAGGGTGCGGTTCCGTTCATTATGTGGTAACTTCTCCCAACAGAATGCGGATGTAGTCTTGACGGGCGTTGATGATACGACCAACAGAAACAGTTTCCGTTTCAATACGGTAAATGGCAATATAGCTTTCCACCACCAGCATACGCAGATCGGTTTCATAGCCGGTCTTTGCTCCAATGGAAACGCCCATTTTAGGGAATTGTTTGAGCTGGGCGCAACCGTCGAGGATGGCTTTCGTGATCCGGTTTGCAGCGGTGGGGTTATGAAGCTCGCTTTTGATATACCGTTTGATCTCCTGGAGGTCGCATAGCGCCTCCGGCGTATATCTTAGCTTCATTCCTTCACCACAAGGGTGCGGTAAGCATCTTCCTCAGAGACCCAGCCATCCTTTTCCGCAGACGCCCAGCCTTTTTCCGCTTCATCCAACAGGCGGCGCATGGCTTTTGCCTTCATATATTCCGCGTTCTCAGGCGAAGCCAGAAACGGCAGGCCCTCCATGTTCAGGGACTGCTGAATGAAGATGTTGACTGCGTCGGTAAAGGAAAGGCCCTGACGGGCATAGATGTCCTCCACGCGCTGCTTCACCTCGGGATTGATCCGCATTTGAAAGGTTGCGGTCTTGGGTGCAGATGTGACATTGATCGTATTCATAGCATTCACCTCAACCTTAGTATATACTGAAAATGAAAAATGTCAATACAATGTCATTACAATTATGGAGGCGGTGAGACTTGGATAACAACTGGATCGTAGAAAACCTGACCAACGCCTTTGGCGTCTGGAACAGTAAAATGGCGGAAATGTGGTCACTGCTGATGGAATCGCCCCAGACCTTCAAGGGTGGCACCATCTGGCAGACCATTGTGACCATCAACGGCGGGATGCAGGCCATCGGCTACGGGCTGCTGGTGCTGTTCTTTGCCATCGGTATCTTTCGCAGCGCTTCCGGCTTTCGGGACTTTCAAAGGCCGGAGCATCTGCTGCGGCACTTTATCTACTTTGTGCTGGCAAAGGCGGAGTTATGTGGGCGTATGCATGGAGGGTGCGGTGATCGTTCTGGCCTGCATCATCTTTTCAGCCTTTTCCTCCAGCGGTACGCCGGTGGTGGATAGCAGCGCCTCCGTAGTGACGCAGGTGTGGAGCTATTTAGGCGAAGTCATATTCAACCTGTTGGTATTGGTGGGCTTGGTGAAGTCCGCCGACCATATCGCAAAGGAAATGATGGGATTGTAAGGAGACATTATGGAAATCAAAATCAACAAGGAAATTCGCGCGTACCGTGAAACACTCTTTTTCGGCCTGTCCGTGCGGCAATTTGTCTGCTCCGTTTTGGCGGTGGGCGTTGCCGTGGCGCTGTATTTCACTCTGAGCCGAGTGTTGGACCGGGAAACGGTGAACTGGGTGTGCATTGTCGGCGCGGCTCCCGTGGCCGCTGCGGGCTTTTTTCAGTATAACGGCCTCACGCTGGAGCGATTTTTGTGGGCATGGCTGAAATCAGAGGTCATCATGGCAGGTAAGCGTGTCTGGAGAGCGGAAAACTACTAACGAGCGGTTGGAGGAATTGCAAACAGCGGACAGCTACGACTCCATCTCCGTGACCGGGCAGTCTGCCGATTGGATCGAGGTGCTGGCAGTGTTCGCGGTGAAGGCGGCAGGCAGCTCCACCACCGGCACTTACCGGCCCTACGGTTTAGATTGCAGTGGCTTTGTGGATTGGGTGTTTTACAATGCTACGGGCGGACAGTACATCATCGGCCACGGCGGTGGAGCCACCATGCAGCACAGCTATTGCACCGATATTTCGTGGGCGGACGCACAGCCCGGTGACTTGGTGTTCTATCCAGATAATTCCCATGTGGGCATCGTTGGCGGCAGGGACGCAAACGGAGAATTGCTAATCATTCACTGTGCCAGCGGTTATAATAATGTGGTCATTACCGGCAAAAAGGGCTTTACCTCTATCGGACGGCCGCAATACTACGCCGAAGCAGGCCACAGTTGACAGCTTCCGGCCCTCTCCGCTATAATGCGGTCATGCTACAAATGAGAAGGAGAGCAACATCTATGAACAAAACGGAACTGATCGCCGCCATGTCGGAAGTCAGCGGCCTGACGAAGAAGGACGCGGAGGCGGCGCTGAACGCCTGCACCGCAGTTGTGACGGACGCGCTGAAGGCTGGTGACAGCGTGCAGCTCGTCGGCTTCGGTACTTTTGAAGTGCGTGAGCGCGCCGCCCGTCAGGGCCGCAATCCCCACACCGGCGAGACCATCGAGATCGCCGCCGCAAAGGCCCCCGCCTTCAAGCCCGGAAAGGCATTGAAAGACGCCATCCAGTAATTTCATAGCGAATACCACAACGCCACTCGGACGGTTTTTCGTCCGAGTGGCGCTGTTTTTTTATCCGCGGACTTGGACTGTTTCTCTTGCTGCGCGGTCACTAAAAAAGAATTCCAGAGACAAAATCTGCTAAATTGCAAAGACTAACCTCGACTTTATTTTTAGGAGGATAGTGCATCGACAGGAACATAGCGCATCGCGTCTCATACTTTGGAACGATTTACATTTCCGTCAGGGGCTGTATAATAAACTTAAATGATTATAAATCGTGTCGAAAGAAGTATGGACAAGGGGGCACGCCCCCTTGTCCCGTAGGGTTCCCCTACGGGACAATTCCACTCTGGTGCAAGGGAGGGACACGCTTGCAGGACAACATCATCGTAAAACCGTCCGTTGAGAAGCAGTTTGACCGTTTTCTGCGGCAGGGGCGCGTGCTCTTTTTCAGCGCACCCTGCGGCTTTGGAAAAACGGCGGTGGCGGAGGCGCTGCTGTCCAGCCGGGAGGTACTGCGCCTGTCGGCGGACAGTGCCGGCTTCAAGCTGCCCTCTGCGGAGACTGACTGGCAGATCTTACTGCTGGACGATTTGCAGGATATGCAGGAGGAGCAGGACTGGAATGCCCTGTGCGAACTGATCCGTGCCTGCCCCGAGCGCCGCTTCGTCCTGCTCTCCCGCGGCACGCCGCCGGGGAGCCTCATGGCCTTTCAATACACGGGGCTGATGACGGTGCTGGAGGCCGACGACCTGCTCTTTGATGCGGACGATGTGCGGCGGCTGCTCCGGCTTTACGGCGTGGAGGCGGCAGACAGTGAGATCGACGGAATTTTGAAAGAATCCGTGGGCTATCCGCTGGGCGTAGCCATCACCGCCCGGTGTATGTCTCCGGGCAAGCCGTGGACGCCGGAGCTGGTGGCGCGGGTGTTCCGGGAGGTGTTTCTCTACTTCGAGACTGCCATCTACCGGCGCTTTGACCTGCCGGTGCGCCGTTTTCTGCTGGAGCTTGCGCCGTTTGAGAGCTTCGACCTGGAAATGGCACGGATGGTCAGCGGCGATCCCCGTGCCGGCGAACGGCTGGACTGGCTTCTTCGATACACCACTATGCTGCGCTACGACGACTGCCAGCGCTTCCACTTCTGGTCGGGTTTCCGAGCTTTTCTTCTCTGGGAGATGGAGCGGGAATATACCGAGGAAAAGCGCCGCGCGCTGCTCAGCCGCGGCGGGCTCTACTACGAGCTGAAGGAGGACTACGCCCACGCCCTGGAATGCTACACCAGCGGCGGCGACCATTCCAAGGTCTCCGAGCTGCTGGTGCGCAACGCCGAGCTGCACCCCGGCATGGGGCACTATGCCGAGATGGAAAAATACTACCGCAGCCTGCCGGAGGCGGAAATTCTCGCCTCTCCCTCGCTGATGCAGGGCATGAGCATGCTCTGCGCGCTGGCGATGGACTACGAAGGCTCGGAGCGCTGGTACGGCGAGCTGCAAGCATTTGCCGAGCGCTGCGGCAGGCAGGACGCCGCCGGAAAGCAGGCCCGCAGCCGCCTTGCATGGCTGGACATTTCTCTCCCCCAGCGGGGCGTGAACGGTCTGACGGAGACCATCCCCACCGTGTTCCGGCTGCTGATGAACAAGGAAGTGACGCTGCCGTCCTTCTCCGTCACAAGCGCCCTGCCCAGCATCATGAACGGCGGCAAGGACTTTTCCGCATGGAGTAAAAAGGACGACCTGCTCTACAAAACCCTCCGTCTCCCCGTGGAGACGGTACTGGGGAGGGACGGCGTGGGACTTGCGGACTGCGCCATCGCCGAGAGCAAGTTTGAAAAGGGGGAGGACGTGGCCGGGCGGATGCTGGCCCTTCTCCCACAGCTGAACGAGGTCCGCAACCGGGGCACGCCGGACATGGAGTTCGCCGTCAGCGGATTGCTGGCCCGCAGCCAGCTGGCAAACGGACAGCCCGCCGACGCGCGGCGCACCATCGAGGTGCTCCGTGAATGCTTTGCCGAGCGCGGGTTGACACGCTTTCTGCCCAATATGGACGCCATGCTCTGCCGTATTGACATGCACACCGGCGACCTTGACGCGGCGGACGCGTGGTATCGGGAAAAAGCCCCGCGGGAGCCGACGCATTTGAACGTCATGCGGCGCTACCAGTATCTCACCCAGGCCATGGTGGAGCTGGAGGACGGCAGACCGGACGCGGCACAGCTGACGCTTGTCCCGCTGGAGCCGTACATCCAAAACTGCGCCCGCATCATCGACGGCATTCACTTGAATGTCCTGACCGCCATCGCCCTGCACCGCAAGCGGGACGAGGGGTGGCGCGAGCGATTGACGGCGGCGCTGGACGCGGCGGCGGAGTACCGCTTCATCCGCACCGTCAGCGTATACGGCACGGCGGTGCTGCCGCTGCTGGAGGCCCTGGACTGGGACGGCAACAAAGCATGGCGCAAGCGGCTGATGGCGGCGGTGCGGACGCAGGCGGCGTTCTACCCGCATTTCCTCGAACCCCGCCTTGCCCCCGGTGAGGAGTTGACGCCCACGGAGCTGCAAATTCTCCATCTGCTCTGCGCGGACAAGTCCAACGCCGAGATCGCACAGATCATGGATGTGAAGCTGCCGACCGTGAAGACCCATGTCAGCCACATTCTGGATAAGCTGGACGTGAAGCGCCGGGCGGAAGCCAAGACAGCAGCGAAGAAGCTGCATTTAGTGCAGGACGACCTGTAAAAACAACATCCGGCAGATGTCGGATTTTCATATAAAGGCAAGATAATTTTTTAAGGAGGAAAGATATGAAAAAACGAGTATTGAGTATGTTCATGGCGCTGGCGCTATGCCTGACGCTGCTGCCCGCCGCCGCTTTTGCGGAGGGAGAGGACGTGAGCATATCGGGCGGTGTCATCGGCGGCGGTGAGACCGGTGGCGAGGGCGGTGGAGTCCTTGTACCACCCGGCGGCTCCACCGGCGAGGGCGGTGGGATCTATGTAGCCCCTGGAACCCCGACAGAAGGGGGCGGCGGCACATATATCCCCGGAAAGGACACGCGGACGGAGATTTTGTGCACAAGGAAGCCCTCTTCAATTCAGCGCAGCTATGACGGCACGACGGACGGCAGCACGATTCCAATCGACTTGACGTTTACAGACGGCACAGATACGTTTACTCTCAAAGAAGGAACGGGCTTTAACGCCAAGAAGACGTTTGATTCTGCGGACGTGGGTAATCATAAAGTCACTGTGGAAATCACGCTGATTGGCGAAACTGCGAAGAAGTACAAGCTCAAGGCGGGCGAAGAAACGTTTACGATCGGCGGCTACATCGACAAGGCCACTCCCGAATTGACCGTATCTCTTTCCAAGGCAGCTTGCACGGTGGGCGAAAAGCTCCTGCCGCTGCTGTCTGTCAGCGGCGTACAGGAAAATGCCGCGGTAACATACTTCTATACCCCGATCAAAACTGGATATTTGGAGTTTGAAGACAGTAATGCCGTTCCAAAGATCGACGAGAACACTGCGATCAGCGAAGCCGGAACGTATTACGTCTACGCCAAGACTGACGAGACCAAGAACTACGAAGTGAACCGGTCGGCAACCGTGGAGCTTGCGGTCAGTAACGACGTTGCTTCGGTGACGGCGAGCGGCGGTGTAACCACCAACTATACCTCTCTCGACGACGCGCTGGATGCGGTGAAGGACGGCGACACCGTCAAGCTGCTGAGCGATGCGAAGATCACCAGGTGGCATTCTCTCTCAAAAGCGTTTACCCTGGAGCTCAACGGCAAAACAGCCACGACCCAATCAACAGCCACGACCCAATCAAAGGCAGAGCTCTATCTTCATGCGCGGGTCATCGTCCAGGACAGCAGCACCGGGAAAACCGGGGGGATGGCTGGCGCCGCGCTTCTGAATGTGCAGGATGGTGGAGATCTGATCATCCAGAGCGGTACCTTCAACGGACAAATCACAATAAACGTTGGCAAGCTGACCATTAAGGGCGGAACCTTCAACCAAGAGGTAGACCTTCGTGGAGGCGATTCCGATTCCGTTTTCTTCTCCGGCGGCACATTCGCGGAGATCTGGTATCCCAATTCCAGCGGCTCTTTCCTCGATCTGTTGGCGGACGGCTGTGCTTTCTACGACAATAACAACCAACTCGTCAATGCCGCCAATAGCACAGGCAGATATTTGTACAAAGTGAAGGTCAAAGAGCACCAGCACAGCTTTACCGACGGTGCGTGCGCCTGCGGCTACACCTGCCCGCACACCTCGGTAGACGCGAACGGCGCTTGCACGGTCTGCAACAAGCGGTTCGCCGCCAGCATAACAAAGGGCGACGATGTCACCTATTATGACACCCTCGGCAAAGCACTCAATTACGCGACCAAGAACAACGGCTGCACACTGAAGCTGTTGGCGGACGTGACCGGAACTGCGGTGATGATCAATAATCCGTTCATCTTTGATCTGAACGGTCACAACGTCGATGCACTGAGCGTGGATGCCAAAGCGACGATCAAGGACTCCGGTACGACGAAGGGCAGAATTCGTAAGGTGACGGTTTCCAATGAAAAGGTGACCGATCTGACCCTCGGTAGTCTGCTGGAGGAGGGCTATGCCTTCAAGTACGGAAACGGTTACTGGGCGAATGACAGTTACCCCCAAACAACAGAGGGGTCGTTTGTCACCGTTGAGAAGGCTCCTATCCAGAGCGTCAATGTGTACGCAAAGGACAAGAACAATCAGGAAATCTTGACCATAGCATATGGTGCGACGGGAGAGGTAACACTGGTCTCAAGCTGCAAACTGAGCGAAACGAGCGGAGGAAACCTCAGCTGCGCGTGGTATAAACTTACGGAAGATACGGCGATCCCCCCGCTGGACGGGGCAACCGGCACGCGTTATACGCTGCCCGCCGATCTTTCTGTGGGAAAGCACAGCTACCGCGTCACCTTCACCAGCGACCACTATTCCAAGAGCGCCGAGATCACCATCACCGTCACCAAAATCGACCTCGCAAATGCCACGGTCACGATCGACCCGTGGTCCGCGGACGGAAAGTTCAGATTCTATCCCTATGCTTCTGAGACTGCTGCGCTCAGCCCTTTAAGCGTGGTCAAAGTGACAGCGAATGGTAAGGAGGATAGGCTGAGCGATAGTGACTTCACCTACACAGGTGCCGCTGCGACTCAGGTCGGCAACTATAAGCTGACCATCACGGCCACGGATTCCTGTGTGAACTACAAAGGCTCTAAAACCTTCGACTGGGAGGTCATTCCGTTCCCGCTGTACAGGCCGGCCTTCCAGGGCAGCCAAACGTACACAAAAACCTACGACGGCACCACCACCCTGCCGGGATCGTATACATGGCTTGCCGACTTCTACGGCAAGGAGGGCACTGATAAGAACGTTACGTTGAAATCGGGCGATTACGAAGTGACCGCCGCAGAGTTTGTCTCCGCTGACGCGGGCAAGAATAAGCCCATCAACCAGACGATCACGCTGAAAAACGACAACTTCGTCTTTTCCCCGACCGAGATTGTCAACGTCAAGGGAATCACGACCACTGACAAGACCTTGACCTATACGAATTTCACGCCGACGGAGGCCTACCCGACGGGGGGAACGACCTTCAACATCGAAAAGGCCCCCATGCCCGACTTCAACAAAGAAGTCACGCTGGACATCGTCAACGATCTGGAAAACACCTACACCATCGACCTGCCCACCCTGCCCGCGCTGGATGGCGAGAAGACCTACGGCGACACCCAGTACGCGGTGGACCAGTCCTCCGTAAAGGAGCTGACCCAGGGCTACAATGCCATTCAGGACGTCGGCTTCGCGGTCAACCCGGACAATGGCAAGACCCAGCTGACCTTCCATGCCCCCGCCGTCAAGAATCAGACGGAGGGCAGCGTCGGCGCGATCAAGATCACCGTCACCCCCACCAACTACGAACCCGTCACCCTCACCGTGAACCTCCGGGCGGTGAACAAGCAAAGACTGGGTATGTTCGTCTCCGTGGCCACCGACCCCATCGTCTACGGCATGACCCTGGGCGACATCAAGCTCAGCGCCGAGGCGACCGTGGACAACCAGGTGATCCCCGGCACCATCGCCTGGGAGGACCCCCTCACCACCGTTCCCGCCGCAGGCCAGGCGACCTACCGCTGGACCTTCACCCCGGACGACACCATGCACTATCTCACCGCCTCCAACACGATCACTTTCTCGGTGGACAAGGCCACCCCCACCGGCGCGCCCACCTACGCGGCCATCACCGCCGGCGGCAAGACCCTGGCCGACGCCGCGCTGACGGCCAACGCCAGCTGGCCCAGCGGCACGGTGCAGTGGGTGGACAAGGACGGCAAGCCCCTGCCCGCCTCCACCCAGGTCCAGGCCAACACCGAATACACCTGGAGCTTTACCCCCGCAGACACCGACAATTATAACGGAGCCACCGGCAGCGTGACCCTCTACGCCGTCACCTCCGGCGGCGGTGGAGGCGGCGGCGGTTCCAGCAGTTCCAGCAAGCCCTCCACCACCACCCGGCCCGACGGCACCAAGGTTCAGACCGAGACCAAGGCCGACGGCACTAAGGTGGAGACCACCACCGGCAAGGACGGCTCCACCGTCAAGACCACCACCAACCCCAACGGCAGCTCCGTCACCGAGACCAAGGCCGCCGACGGCTCCACCGGCACCGTCAAGACCGACAAGAACGGCAACACCGAGGCGGAGACGAAGGTCAGCGCCAAGGCTGTGGAGGACGCGAAGAAGTCCGGCGAGGCCGTCAAGGCTCCCGTGGAGGTCAAGGCCACCCGCGATTCCAGCACCGCCCCCACCGTCAAAATCGAGCTGCCCAGAAACTCCGGCGACACCAAGGTGGAAATTCCCGTTACCAACGTGAAACCCGGCACGGTGGCCGTGCTTGTCCACGCGGACGGCACCGAGGAGATCGTCAAGAACTCCCTGCCCACCGAGGACGGCATCCAGCTCACCGTCAACGGCGGCGCGACGGTCAAAATCGTTGATAATTCTAAGGATTTCATCGACACCCAGAACCACTGGGCCAAGGACGCCATTGACTTCGTCAGCGCCCGTGGGCTGGTGAGCGGCATGAGCGGGACGACCTACGCCCCCGATGCCTCCACCACCCGCGCCCAGCTCTGGACCATTCTGGCCCGCCAGAACAACGCGGACCTGACCGGCGGCAGCATCTGGTACGAAAAGGCCCAGAATTGGGCGAAATCCAAGGGCGTTTCCGACGGCGCGAACCCCAACGGCACCATCAACCGCGCCCAGATGGTCACCATGCTGTGGCGGGCCGCCGGGTCCCCTGCGGCCCAGAGCGGCACCGCCTTCCAGGACGTGGCGGCGGGCAGCTACTATGGCGACGCGGTGGACTGGGCCGTGGCCCACGGCATCACCTCCGGTGTCGGCGGCGGACGTTTCGAC